>Ga0209088_10001643_pt1 | contig 14268 bp, 10 predicted proteins | sample S_140625_EF_Meta_FD_187324 | JGI IMG/M metagenome (GOLD analysis project Ga0209088, IMG submission 187324) | Freshwater microbial communities from Lake Simoncouche, Canada to study carbon cycling - S_140625_EF_MetaG (SPAdes) (version 2) | ecosystem: Environmental > Aquatic > Freshwater > Lake ... | reverse complement strand
TTACTCGTTGTTAGAGCAAGCTCGACCATTTCTGGCAATATCTTTTATAAAGATATTGACATTGAAAGAGGCGCCAAAATTACTGGTCAACTATCTATGTTGTAAGTTTTGTCGTTTTAAACGACACGCCAAGCACAGAGCCTAGATCAGCGTCGATTTAAGCGACACTTGACCGCTACAGGGATGAGAGATCCCTGTCACGCGATTGTCCTTTTAAAGGACAACGCTTTCAGCAACATCTTCCCAAATCGTCACTTCATTGCCATATTAAAGATGTAATTTGTGTTTGTAGCATCCATTTAATAGCTAAGGGGGCAATATGAATCTCAAAGATCTACATACAACCGCTACAAATGTAACTTCCCTAACTCGACACTATGCTGTTTTGCAAGAAATTTTTAGTGAATTTCATTCCCATCTTGAAACTCAATTAGAGACCGAGCAGTATAAAGATTGGAATATCGAAGTTTCTGACTTAACCGAGCTAAATGAATTTATTATCTTGATAGCTGGGCAAGAAATCATCTTCAGTTTTGACATAGAGTCTGATGATGCAGGATCCTACTTGGGGTTGGTAACAGCTTTTGTAACAGATGATTATTTTGATGATCTTCCAAAAGTAATAGCGTCATTTACATTTGATGGAAGTGGTATTGCTAAGGATCTAACTGGTCTTGAAGATCCTGCAAATCTTAAAGTAGCCGAGCATTGCCTCAACATAGCCTTACAAATCTGTCTTGGTGCTTTTGATGAAATTGAGGAATAGTCCGAGCAGTCAATCAGGATTTGGCATCCTGAACCTAGATTTAGAGCTCTCAGAAACATAGCCACGCTGGGCTAAGGTGGAGGCACCATCTACTACTTTGGTGCCAATATGGAATCTTGGTGGCCCGGGGCGGAATCGAACCACCGACACAAGGATTTTCAATCCTCTGCTCTACCGACTGAGCTACCAGGCCAAGAGTTGGAATTATAAATGAAAGTGTGTTCCCGCCGGAAAATCGGGCTAATTCCACTTAAGTCTTGGATAAGTACTAATATTACGCGGCCGGGAGCTCTTGCTTCAAGGCCTAGCTGGTAGTGACTGTCAACTTAGCTCTAGCGGCATGTATTTTTCTATAGCTGTCGATCAAGCGGTGATGCCTATCAAGGCCCTCCAGCTTCATGCTTGTAGGGGTCAAGCCATAGAAGCGGGTAGTTCCATCTACGGACCCCACTACAGCATCCATTCTCTCGTTACCAAACATTCTTCGTAAATTGACTATGTAGTTATCAAGCTCTAAGTCATCATCTAGCGCTATCTCTAATACTGCATTTAAAGCCTGATAAAACAATTTACGCTCGACTGTATTGTCGTTGTACTGAAGGAAAGCGCCAACGAGCTCATGAGCCTCATCAATTTGCCTCAAAGCAAGATGAATAAGTAGCTTTAACTCCAACACTGTGAGCTGACCCGAGGGTGTATTTTCATCAAACTCGATACCGATTAGCGTGGCGATGTCACCGTGCTCATCTAGCTCATTATTTTCTAAACGCTCAAGTAGTGAGCTTAGACTTTCGTCATCTAAATTCGATATATTTAAAATATCGGCGCGGAATAGCAATGCTTTATTCGTGTTGTTCCAAACTAAATCTTCAATTGGGTAAACCTCGGAGTAGCCTGGCACTAAGATTCGACATGCTATTGCCCCTAGCTGGTCATACACCGCAAGGTAAGCTTCTTTGCCAATAGATTTAAGAATGCCGAACAAGGTTTCTGCCTCTTCTTCATTCGAGTTTTCACCTTTGCCGGAGAAGTCCCATTCAACAAACTCATAGTCTGATCTTTTACTAAAGAAACGCCAAGAGACGATGCCGCTTGAATCAATAAAATGCTCAACAAAATTATTTGGCTCAGCAACTGCTTCACTTATAAAAGTAGGCGGGGGCAAATCATTGAGGCCCTCTAGGCTACGCCCCTGAAGTAGCTCAGTCAAACTCCGCTCCAATGCCACCTCTAAACTGGGATGTGCGCCGAACGAAGCAAATACGCCACCTGTTCTTGGGTTCATCAAGGTAACGCACATGACTGGATATACGCCACCCAGTGAAGCGTCCTTTACCAATACTGGAAAGCCCTGCTCCTCAAGGCCCTGAATGCCTGCCAAGATACCGGGGTACTTTGCAAGCACCTCCTGCGGAACATCCGGCAAGGAAATCTCACGCTCAAGGATTTCACGTTTAACTGCTCGCTCAAATATCTCAGATAAGCACTGCACTTGGGCTTCAGCCAGCGTATTGCCAGCGCTCATACCATTACTGACATAGAGGTTTTCAATCAGGTTCGATGGAAAATACACAGTCTCACCATCTGACTGGCGCATATAAGGCAAGGAACAAATCCCGCGCTCGCCATTACCAGAATTGGTATCAATTAAATGTGAGCCACGTAACTCGCCATCAGCGTTAAAAATTCCGAGGCAATACTCATCCAGTATTTCTTTGGGTAAGGCATCTTTAGGGCCCTGCTTAAACCAGCGCTCATTCGGGTAGTGAACAAAAGCACTATTAGCGATCTCTTCGCCCCAGAATGCACCTGCATAGAAATGGTTATTGCTCAGTCGCTCGATATACTCGCCTAAGGCTGAAGCAAGGGCGCTTTCTTTTGTAGAGCCTTTGCCATTGGTAAAGCACATTGGTGAGTGAGCATCGCGAATATGCAAAGACCATACATTCGGAATTAAATTGCGCCATGAGGCGATTTCAATCTTCATTCCCAGATTGGCCAACACGCCAGACATATTGGCAATAGTTTGTTCTAGCGGTAAATCCTTGCCGGCAATATAAGTGCTCAAGTTTGGATCTGGCTTTAAAGCCAATAAAGTTTGCGCATCTGCATCTAGGTTTTTAACTACTTCAATGACAAACTCTGGGCCTGCTTGCACTACCTTCTTCACGGTGCAGCGCTCGATGGAGCGCACAATGCCCTGACGATCGTTGGCAGAAATATCTTCTGGCAGTTCAACCTGAATTTTGAAAATCTGTTGGTAACGATTTTCTGGGTCGACAATATTATTTTGAGAAAGACGAATGTGCTCAGTTGAGATATTGCGCGTATCGCAATACAGCTTTACAAAATAAGCGGCACACAAGGCTGACGAAGCTAAGAAATAATCAAAAGGCCCCGGGGCTGAACCGTCACCTTTGTAACGGATGGGCTGATCAGCAATTACCGTAAAGTCATCGAACTTGGCTTCAAGGCGTAGCTTATCGAGAAAATTAACCTTTATTTCCATGGGAATAATTCCGAAATGATATGGGCGCTATTATCCGTCGCAACGCTGATGCCGTGTGCTGTATCAACAGCCTCTAGATCATTCGCGGCAATGATGGGTAAAGCGCCTTATTGTTCAGTTTTATTGCGCGAGGTGTCGATTCCCAAAGCTTTTAGCTTGCGATATAGGTGGGTACGCTCTAGGCCAGTGTATTCAGAAATTTTGGTCATGCTGCCACCCATGATGATCATTTGATGCTCGAAGTACGCTTTTTCGAATAAGTCCCTGGCTTCGCGAAGCGGCAAATCAAAATAGGTTTTTGCAATCCCGCTGATGTACTCACCACTCTGAACTTGAGAGGCCTGTTCGCTGACCACTGCTTTTGTACTTGGGCTTGATGAAAGCGCCACTGACACTTTTTCTTCGGCGGACTCAACATACTTAGGCGAGCTTTCTAAGGCCTTGCTCACCGTCTTAAGTAACTTTTGGAGTGCAATTGGCTTTTCTAAGAAATTGAGTGCGCCTATACGAGTGGCTTCAACAGCTGTATCAATCGTGGCATGTCCTGACATCATCACTACAGGCATAGTGAGCTGCCCAGTCTTAGACCACTCTTTCAATAAACTAATTCCATCGACATCTGGCATCCAAATATCAAGCAAGACAAGGTCTGGGCGCATTTGTTCACGAATTGTACGGGCCTGCATAGCGCTCTCAGCCGCATACACAGTGTGGCCCTCATCCGTCAGAATCTCATTGAGAAGCTCACGAATCCCCATCTCATCGTCGACTACCAGAATACTTGCCATTCTTATGCTGCCTCTTTTGCCAGATTCATAAACAATATTGATACTTTTGCACCGATTACCTCATCCGCCTGCATGCGGTTGCGGATTTCGATTTTGGCTCCGTGATCATCTACTATTTTCTTCACTACCGCCAATCCCAATCCAGTGCCCTTACTCTTCGTTGTTACATAGGGCTCAAAGGCTCTTGCCAATATCTTAGCTGGAAAACCTGAGCCGCTATCACTTATTGTTAAACGCACTGCATTTTGTGGCACACCATTCAATTCGCCATAAGGCACTAATTCTGTTTTTACTTCAACCGGCTCAGATTGATGAGCGCCCTCAAGAGTAGCATCTTGGGCATTTTGCAAAAGATTATGAATAATTTGTCTGAGTTGCGTTGGGTCGCCCATAATATTTGGGGTGCGTGGGTCCAGCTGGGTCTTTATGGGGCTTCCTTCATACAAACCCAGAATCTCTTGTGTCAAAGTATTGATCGAAACAGGCTTCAGTTGCGGGCTTGGCGTCTTGGCAAAGTCCCTGAAATCATTCACCATTTGTTTCATGGCCTGTACCTGCCCAATGATGGTTTCCGTACTGCGATTCATCATCTCCTCCTGCTCAGGGCTCAACTTGCCGGCCAACTTATGCTGCAACCTCTCTGCTGAGAGCTGTATTGGGGTTAATGGATTCTTAATCTCATGGGCTAAACGTCTAGCCACCTCACTCCAAGCAATCGAGCGCTGTGCACTCACTACGTCAGTGATGTCATCAAACACCACCATACGCAGATCTGGGGTCAATTCAGTGCCACGAATAAACAAAGTAACGCCAAGTTCGTTTTCAAACTCGTTCGTACTATGAAGCTGAATCTGCTTTTGCCATACTGGCGCTGATGTATCTTTATCTTTTGCTGTTTGATCACCCTCTACGCCGACAGCCAGCTTCATGGTGGCAAAGCCCTCTTTAATGGCTTGATCAAACTCGATAAGGCTGGGGCTATCACTCAATGGGCGCCCATCCATTTGTGTTAAATCTTGTCCAAAGATACGATCAGCTCCAGCATTACTAGAAACCATATTGAAATTCTTATCGAAGATGCAAACGCCGGCAGTTAAGTTACCCAATACTGTTTCCAAAAATGATTTAGACTCTTGTAGGGAAGTTCTGGTGTCGGCAAGCTGACGGGTCATCACATTAAATTGGCGCGTCAACATTCCTAGCTCGTCACCCGTATCTAACTCGGGCTTGGGTGATAAATCGCCCTGAGCCACAGCCTGCGTTCCTTTTAAAAGCATCAGTAGGGGCCGAGCCAGCTGACGACCCAGAATTAAGGCCAAAGTAACAGCAACAAATAAGGCAAAGAACAGGGTTAAGGTCAAGGTACCCACAAACATTTTTCGCAAACCGGTCCGGCCCAATGACTTCTCTTGATAGTCGCTATAGGCTGACTCAACCGCAACAATATTCTTAGCTAACGGCCCAGGAATGAATCGCACTAACTGCAAAAAATATTTATCTTCTATATCTTTGCCAGAGGCCTGTTTTTTACGAATAATCGGCACAATCGCTCTGACTCGATAACCGCGCTGGCCACCATCCACCTCAATTTGATCTATAAAAGTGGCGCCCTTCTTTTTAAAAGCGTCTGCAATCACCTCGGAGCCGGGTGCAGGAAAATATTTATTAGGCCGTGACTCGCTTGTCAATATTAGACTACGCCCAATGTTAAATAGGCTTACCTCTTGAATACCAAATTGGTTGCGAGCCCTCATCACTATAGCTGCAACCTGCTCTGAGCTAGTGCCTGAGGGAACTGCGACGATTTGCTCGGCAATATAGTTTCCCTCGGCCAGAATTTCTTCTTGGGCAACCCGTAAGGTAACGCGCCCTAATTCAAGGCCGGCATCCAGTGCGGACTCTACTTGAACATCGAACCAGGTTTCAATACTGCGGGATACGAACTGAAGAGAAACTCCATACAAAATTAATCCCGGGACAACACCAACTAATGCAAAAATCATTGCCAACTTTGCGACTAAGCGGGTTCCAAAGCGACCCTTACGCCAACGAATCGCAATCACAATCACCAGGGTCAAAATGACCAATGTCAGACAGATTCCAACCACCACATTGGCTGCATAAAGCCAAATAAAGTAATTATCGAAAAACTCGGTATTGGACGTTGCAATTGATAAAAGTGCCAACAATAAAAGCGCAAAGGCGCCAATCAACACCATGGCCATGGGCAACGCACGCCTTTTCCAGGCATCTTTCTCAAACGCATTTGACCCAATGAAGTCTAAAGATATCTTCATCGTTTAATCAAGTTAGGGCCATTTGGTGAAAACGGAAAGCGCACCCAGTCGCTTGAGATATTCCAATCGCGATTGTTGAGCGCATTTACCTGAAATGGCTTGGGCAGCTTACTTAAGTCTAAGCTCATTCTTAACGCTGCAGTGTAAGACTTACTCGAATCAATTTGACTGCCATCAATTACACGCCAACCCCCAATACTTCCCACGGCTTGCAAAGCCTCAAATATCGTGTTCGCGGAAAAGGTAAAGCCTTCGGAAGCAATGCGGTATTGCTGAGTCATTGGCTGATAAGAGAGGCGTATTGATCGCTGAGCAAGCGCAGGCCTTTCATCAAACCAATACCAACGCGACCGCGTTAAATCAAACTCAGTTTGGAAATACAAAACAATGCCTTTTTGAACAGCATCTTCTAAGCCCGGGGTTAGCTCAATCTTAAATGTGGCATTCAGAAGCCAATCGTTATCCACCCGCTCCAGATCGGCGGTTTTAAGCTTAATTCCCTCTGCACTTGCCGCGACAGAAAATAGGCTCAGAGCCATCAAAACACAAAGGGTGAATTGTTTAATGCCTTGGCTCATGGCCCATTTTTCTTAAACAAAGCATAGTAAAAACCGTCATTTAGCTCAGCAGGCAAAATTTGCCCAGGTGCGCCTAATCGTAATGCATCAGCATGCTCTGCAGCAAACCACGTCGCCTGCTCCTCACCCTCCTCTGGGAAGACAGAGCAAGTTACATATAAAAGTGTGCCGCCGATCTTCAGGATCTTCCAGGCTTGCTCCAAAATAGCGCGCTGCCTCAGTTGCAAGGCCTTAATATCAGCCTCACGCCGCAAAAACGGAATATCCGGGTGCCTTGCAACAATGCCCGAGGCAGAGCAAGGCGCGTCCAAAAGAATTTTGTCAAATAACTTGCCATCCCACCATGCTACCTTTGAGGCATCGCCACGCACCACGCGAACGGCATCAGACTGCAGGCGCAAGCGGTCTAAGTTACCGCCGATTTTTCCGAGGCGCTCACCGTCCAACTCCAAAGCAGTCATATCGCATTGTGCCAACTCTAGTAAGTGGGCAGTTTTTCCACCAGGTGCAGCACAGGCATCCAATATATGCTCACCCGGTTTAGGATCCAGCAATACAGCCGCAATTTGTGCGCCCGCATCTTGAACAGAGACCGCGCCACTATAAAAGCCCGGTAAGTCTGAAACTGGTACCGCCTCATGTAATAACAAAGCAGAATCTAATATGACTCCAGCAACACTATCAATTGGTTCGGCTGCGATACCAGCCTCATGCAATATCTCTTGATATCCCTTGCGCGTATGTTGTTGAGCATTTACCCGCAAAACCAAGGGGGCTCGTTGAGCCTGCTGAATCAGCATGGCTTGCCAGGCTTTTGAATAGTTTCTCTTCAAGCTAGCTCGCCACCAGGGCGGGAAAAACATGGGAATGGGGTCTGGTGGGTAAGGCTTATCATTCTCAGCCTGCACCGCGAGGCTCACCTTGCGAAGTACTGCATTCACCAGACCCTTGGCATACATCGTTGGCTCATATTCACTACAAGCTTTTACAGCTTGATCAACGATCGTATGCGCTGCATAACCCTTGCCATCAGACCCACTTTGCAAAAATAAAGCAATCGCAACACTTAATAAGTGCTCCACCTCTGGTGGGGGCGTCTTTGGAATAAATTGCTGAATGAACTCATGTGATCTCACCCACTTGCGTAAGGCATCAAATGTGAGACTTTGAACAATCGGCCGCTCATGGGCCTCGAGCTGATCCAACACTTCGGTAAGCGATCGACCCACCATCACTTCACCAATTGCTTGCGCAGAAATAGTGATTGCCTCTGATAGCGGAAGACTGCGTGGTGTTTTTTGATCGGTCAAATTACTCTTTCTTGAACTGCATTATTTTTTCCTGCGTACGATAGCCCTGCAAACAAGTACTCGCGCTATTTTTTTTTCCGCCAGGCTTTTGCATCTCTAAGATTTCAATCACGCCATCGCCGCACTGAACATACACACCATCTTCACTAAAGCCCGAGATCTGTCCTGGGGTGGCATCTTGGTATATTTCCGCCTTACTAGGCAAACAAGAGTTCCAAAATTTCATTTGCTCACCATTCAAACTGCTGGTGGATCCAGGAAATGGATTGAATGCTCGAATACGTCGATCGATTTCTATAGCGCTTAAATGCCAGTCAATTTCAGCTTCACTCTTTAATATTTTTTCTGCATAAGTAACTCCCTCTATAGGCTGCGGAGTTCTTGAGATTGCGATGCCTTCGCTTAAGTCATTCAGAGCATTAACCATCAACTCGGCACCCAAGGCTGCTAAACGGTCATGTAGTGATGCGCTAGTTTCTTGAGGTGTGATTTTTAGATCGCCCACAAGAACGGTGTCGCCAGTATCGAGGCCCGCATCCATTTGCATGATGCTCACACCCGTGAGGGCATCACCGCTCTCAATGGCGCGCTGTATTGGTGCTGCACCACGCCACCTTGGTAGCAGAGAGGCATGAATATTAAAGCAACCATGCCTCCCATTCTGAGAAGCAAGATCAAGAATGACTTGAGGAAGAATTAGTCCGTAAGCAACAACTACCATTGCATCAAAATCAATGTCGAATAAATATTGAAACGCCTCTTGAGCTGTCGTTCTTTTCTGCAAGTCTGCATGATTCTGCTTGAGCGTTTCGGGCTGTAACACCGGAATATTTTTCTCTTGTGCAAATACTTTTACAGGGCTCGCTTGAAGATGCATGCCGCGACCTGCACGACGATCTGGCTGCGTTAGCGCTAGCACAATTTGATGGCCAGATTTTTCTATTGCACGCATTGCTTGTGCAGCAAACTCCGGAGTGCCAGCAAAAACAATTTTCATTGGGCGCTTAGCGCTCGCCTACTAATTCTTTTGCGCGCTTTTTCATCTTGAGAGAAATACGATTGCGCTTCAACATCGAGAGGTACTCAACAAATACCTTGCCTTGCAAGTGATCCATCTCATGCTGCAAACAAACTGCTAACAAGCCGTCTGCCTCGACTTCAAATTCTTCGCCGTTGATATCTAGCGCCTTAACTCGGACGACTGCTGGGCGATCTACTTCATCATAATATTCAGGCACAGAGAGGCAGCCCTCGCGCCAAGATTTTTTTTCTGTGCTTGCCCAAACTAACTCTGGATTAATAAACACCATGAGTTGATCTTGGTTGTCAGAAATATCAATTACGACTATGCGCTCATGAACGTCTACCTGGGTTGCAGCTAAACCAACACCGGGAGCCTCGTACATTGTCTCGGCCATATCGGCCACAATTTTTTTGATGCGCGCATCTACCATCGCTACAGGTTTGGCAACCTTATGTAGGCGTGGATCTGGATAACAAAGGACGGTTAATAAAGCCATATCGGAATTATCCAACAGAGTAATCAGACTGTCCCGATAGTTCTCTGTAGCCCCATGCTGAAAATTGCCATATGCGCACACCTAAAAATCCAAACATCATCCAAATTCATCGAAATACCCCCGACTACCCAGCTCGTCTCTTGGATTTATCTGATCCGCCCAATTCACTCTATATATATGGGGATATACGCCTATTAGATTTACCCATGATTGCCATTGTGGGGTCACGCGCTGCTAGCCCGGAAGGAATCAAGAATGCTTACTATTTTGCGCAAGCCCTATCTGCCGAGGGCTTTCTCATTATTTCCGGACTGGCCAGAGGTGTTGATGGGGCGGCTCACCGAGGCGCACTTGGGCAAAATCAAGTGCATCGAACCATAGCGGTGTGCGGTAGTGGGCTAGATATTGTGTATCCACGAGAGCATTTAGTTCTGGCCCAAGCCATCGCCAACAGTGGGCTCTTGGTGTCTGAGCTAGCTCCAGGTCTGGGGCCAAAAGCTTGGAACTTCCCGCGCAGGAACCGCATCATTGCGGCCTTATCCCTTGGAATACTCGTGATTGAGGCGGCCGAGCGCTCTGGTTCGCTCATTACAGCCAGGCTAGGTTGTGAGCTTGGTCGTGAGATTTTTGCGATTCCTGGATCAATACACAGCCCACTTTATAAGGGCTGCCATCAACTACTGCAGCAAGGCGCCAAGCTAGTTCAATCCCCACAAGACATCCTCGAGGATCTGCCAAAATGGTCAAAAACCTCATTTAAAGGCATTTAAAATGCTATTTTAAGAAAAAATTGGGGCTTTAATAGGGTCTCGCTAAAGCCCCAAAAATGAGGTTTTTGGACTTTTGTCAATTTATCGGTTAATAATAAAAAAGGGCGTGGAAAAGGTCTAGCCAGGATCTAGTTTAAATTGGTCACCCGTTTTCACCCATAAAAACATCATTTCAAGCTCAAATTTAGGCAAAACGCGTGGCAACTAAAGCATCTACCAAAAAAACCAGCTCCAAGACTTCAAGCGTTGATCAACCTAAAACCCTGATCATTGCGGAGAAACCCTCCGTCGCGAATGACATCGCTAAGGCCTTGGGCGGCTTCACTAAATATGAGGACTATTTCGAGAGCGATGACTTTGTTGTCTCCTCTGCAGTTGGCCATCTACTGGAAATTGCCGCACCTGAAGAATTTGATGTCAAGCGTGGCAAATGGTCGTTTGCAAATCTTCCAGTTGTTCCGCCCTATTTTGACTTACGCCCAATTGCTAAAACTGAATCGCGACTAAAGGTATTACAAAAGCTCATTAAGCGCAAAGACATCAATCAACTCATTAATGCATGTGACGCAGGTCGCGAAGGCGAGTTGATCTTCCGCTTAATTGCACAGCATGCAAAAGCACCGCAGGCTATTAAACGACTCTGGCTGCAATCTATGACGCCAGCAGCTATTCGAGATGGCTTTGCTTCCCTACGCAGCGATACTGATATGCAACCCCTCGCAGACGCGGCACGCTGCCGCTCAGAAGCGGATTGGTTAGTTGGCATCAATGGCACTCGCGCCATGACAGCATTCAACAGCAAGAGTGGTGGATTCTTTCTAACGACAGTAGGTCGAGTACAGACGCCCACACTATCAATCGTAGTTGAGCGTGAAGAACTCATTCGTAAATTTATCTCCAAAGACTATTGGGAAGTGAAGGCAGAATTTGTTGCTGCGGCTGGCGTATATGAAGGACGCTGGTTTGATCCTAAATTTAAGAAAGATACTGCGGCTCCAGATGCACGCGAGAATCGTCTCTGGAGTGAAGCTGCCGCACAAAGTATTGTGGCTGCGTGTCGCGATAAAAAAGCGAGCGTTGAAGAAGAAGCCAAGCCAGCAACTCAATTAGCGCCTCAACTGTTTGATTTAACGAGCCTACAACGTGAAGCAAATGCGCGCTTTGGGTTCTCTGCTAAAAATACTTTGGGCTTGGCCCAAGCGCTTTATGAGCGCCATAAAGTGCTGACTTATCCACGTACTGATGCTAAGGCCTTGCCTGAAGATTATTTAGATACCGTGAAACAGACCATGGAAAACTTGGCTGAAAACTCACAAGAATATCGCTCTTTCGCTAAACAAATCTTACAAGGTGATCCCAAGGATCCAAAAGCTAAGGCAGGATATGGCTGGATCAAACCGAACAAACGCATTTTTGATAATTCAAAAATATCCGACCACTTTGCGATCATTCCTACCCTAGAGTCCCCAAAAACCCTCAGCGAACCAGAACAAAAACTATATGACTTGGTTGTCCGTCGCTTCTTAGCGGTCTTTTATCCAGCAGCCGAATTCCGCGTCACCACTCGTATCACTGAAGCGTCGGGACATCACTTTAAAACTGAAGGTCGCGTACTGGTCACGCCGGGTTGGCTAACGGTATATGGCAGATCCAATCAAGCGGATGATGAGCTAGTAGCTGTGCAAGAAGGCGAAACCGTCCAAAATGAATCTATTGCGGCGATCCCATTAAAAACCAAGCCACCAGCGCGCTATACCGAAGCAACTTTGTTATCGGCAATGGAGAGTGCTGGCAAATGGGTAGATGATGATGACATGCGCGAAGCCATGGCAGAAAAAGGCTTAGGTACACCTGCAACCCGTGCCGCCATTATTGAAGGTCTGCTGGCAGAGCGGTATATGGTGCGCGAAGCACGTGAGCTAATACCAACTGCTAAAGCATTCCAATTGATGACGCTCTTGCGCGGCTTAGATGTTGAAGAATTAACCAGGCCCGATCTCACAGGCAGCTGGGAAAATAAACTCTCCCTGATTGAGCGTGGTGAGATGAATCGCGATACCTTCATGCAAGAAATTGCGCAGATGACGCAACGCATCGTCAAGCGCGCTAAAGAGTATGACAGCGACACCATTCCCGGTGACTATGCAACCATGTCTACGCCGTGTCCTCACTGCAAAGGCGCTGTTAAAGAAAACTATCGCCGCTTTGCATGCGAGAAGTGTGGATTTACGATTAGCAAAACTCCGGGTGGCCGTGCATTTGAATATCCCGAGGTAGAAGAGCTGCTGCGTGAAAAAACCATTGGGCCATTGCAGGGATTCCGCAGCAAGATAGGTAGGCCATTTGCAGCAATTATAAAGTTAAGCGAAATTCCTGAAGATGATGCTGATTATCCAAATGCAGGCTTTAAGCTTGAATTTGATTTTGGCAATACTCAAGAAGATGAATCTGAGGCAATCGACTTTACTGGCCGACAGGCTTTAGGCGTATGTCCCAAGTGTTCTGGTGCTGTATACGAAGATGGCATGCGCTACTTGTGCGAAAGAAACACCGGCCCAGATAAGTCATGTGATTTCAAAACCGGTAAGGTTGTTTTACAACAGGAAATTTCTGCTGAGCAAGTTCAAAAATTGCTTACCGAGGGCAAAACCGATCTGCTAACGAACTTCAAATCTAACCGAACTGGCCGTGGCTTTAAGGCTTATCTTGCCTTGGGCGCTGATGGCAAAATTGGTTTTGAGTTTGAGGCAAAAGCACCTAAAGCAGGTTCTGATGCTAAAGCGCCAGCAAAGAAACGTGCAGGCGCCAGTGCTGCCACCAAGTCTGTAGCAAAACCTAAGCGAGCCAGCAAAGCGAAATCGTCTTCGAGCACTTGAGCTGTAACCAGCTTAGCCGCTAAGGCTGACCAAAGTGCGCCTCTCGACCCCAGGGCTGTTGCTAAAAATATTCCTGGGCGTTGAGTTAGCGCGCCAATGATTGGCAAACGATCGCCCGCAACACAGCGAATGCCCACAAAGCTTCCCGCCTTTTGAAGTTCCTCTGCATCGCTCTCTAGATAATTTAATAACCCTTTTGCTTGCTCGCGATTAAAGTCATCGCTTGAATTCCAATCTCGAAGATCCGATTTGTCCTCATCAAAACTAGAGCCCACTATCCACTCGTAACTTCCATCGGGCAATTTTTTTGCGGGCAAGCAGTAGCCGTCGCCAGATATCGCGACGAGAGGCAGTTTTGGTGCCCACGAACTATTTTGATCAAGAGAAAAAATACTGAGCTGTCCGCGAACCGGCCTCAAAGGAAGTCGTACCTCTATGCTTGCAGCCAAGCTTTTCGTTTCTAATGCTGCCGCTATCACGACTTTGCTAGCCGTCATGATGGGCTGATCTTGAGAGTTAATTAACTGCCAGCCCGCATCGACTTTCTCTAGTCGAGCTACAGGGGTATTCCAGTGACATGTCAACTTTGGGTGGGGCCTTAGGACCTCCTGCGTTGCCTCAGATAAATTGAGTGACGCGCCTCGTGGAAGCCAAATGCCGTCTTGATTAATACCGCAGATTTGTAATGCCTCATTTGCATAAAGTGCTTGAGCCATGTCCTCATCGTGATCCAGTGATTTCAGATAAGTAGCGATATCGTCACGACTGAAATCTCTGTCTCTCTTGTTTGGTTGAAAGATGCCATGCTGTTTCCAGACCTTTCCCCAGCGAGCCTCTGCCATCAAAAATGCAAT
>Ga0209088_10001641_pt1 | contig 14278 bp, 14 predicted proteins | sample S_140625_EF_Meta_FD_187324 | JGI IMG/M metagenome (GOLD analysis project Ga0209088, IMG submission 187324) | Freshwater microbial communities from Lake Simoncouche, Canada to study carbon cycling - S_140625_EF_MetaG (SPAdes) (version 2) | ecosystem: Environmental > Aquatic > Freshwater > Lake ... | reverse complement strand
AGGGCGCCTGCAACGCCACCAGCGGACCACCTTTCTGGTGGCCTCGGGGTTGAGCACCGCCGGATCCTTTGCCGGGCTGACCGCCAAGGGCTGGATCCTGATCCAGGGCAGCAGCAATCCCCTGTTGCTGGCCCTGCATTTCGGGTTACTGGCCCTGCCCAGCCTGCTGTTGAGCGGACCGGCCGGGGTCCTGACCGACCGGATCGGCTGCCAGCCGGTGTTGATCCGGGCGCAATGGGCCCTCTTTGGCGCGGCCGTGCTGGGGGCCCTGGCCATCCCCTTGCTTCAGGGCCAAAGCCAGGTGGCCCTGCTGCTGCTGAGCACCCTGCTGATGGGTATGGCGAGCAGCTACGAACTCACCGCCCGCAACAAGTACAGCGCCCTGCTGGTGGACAAGCCCGAGCAACTGGCCCCGTTTCTGGCCAGTTTTTCGGTGGTTTTCAACGTGGGCAAGCTGGTGGGTCCACCGTTGGGGGGCTGGTTACTGGCCCTGGCCGGACCCAGCCTGGCCCTCGCCATCGATGCCCTCACCTATCTGCTGCCCATTGCCAGTGTGATGGGGGTGCTGCGTCCCCATCTTGATCAGGAACAACGCAGTGCACCGGGGCGCACGGCCTCCCTGGGGGCCGCCTGGCGGGGCTGTGGTCCCACCCTGCGCCACGTGTTGCGATTCACCGGATTGGCCTGCCTGGTGGGCTTTTTCCATCCGGGGTTAGCGCCCCTGATCGCCAGCCGGGTGGTGGGACCATCGCCCCAGGCCCTGGGATTGTTCACCAGTGTGCTGGCGGCGGGAAGCATCGTGGGCGGGGTGGTGCTGCAGCGCAACAGCCAGAGACTGATTGCCCGACCCGGCGTTTTGCTGGGGGGCTGCACGGTGCTGACGGCGGTGGCCCAATTAGGCATGGGATGGAGTGCCGACCATGGGGCCGAGGGTTGGCGGGAGCCCCTTTCCCTGGCCATGGCCTTCTGGATTGGAGCGGGCACCGCCGGGCTGCTGGCAGGCACCAACCTGATCGGTCAGATGGGCGCACCCATGGCCCTGAGGGGGCGCATGGCCGGGCTTAGCCAGATCGCCTTCTTGGGGGGCGGTGGGCTGAGCGGTTTGCTGGCAGCCACCCTGGTGACAGCCCAGGGGCTGACGGCCACCTTCACGGTGCTTGGCCTGGCCGGTCTGGCCGTGGGGATCGTGGAACTGGCCAGCCGCTGGAAACTGGAGCTCAGATCAGCTTGACGCCGCGCAAGACGACGGCAGCCAGGTAGGCGACAACGAGACCAGCACCCACCATTCCCAGATAAAAAGCCACACCCATGGGTCGCTCCTGCGTCGTTGGCATTGAGTTCAAAATAACGCTACTGCAGTTGGGCCACCAGCGGCGCGGGATGCAAACCGTCTCAGCGCCAGCGCCGGCCCGGACCATACGCCCTAGTCTTGCCCCACTTCGGAGCGCCGGCTCCAGCATGCGCACCCTATTCGTCTACCCCGAATTTCCCAAGACCTTCTGGAGCTACGAAAAGATCCTGGAGCTGGTGAACCGCAAGGTGCTCTTGCCACCCCTGGGCCTGGTCACGGTGGCCGCCCTGTTGCCCCAGCAATGGGAGATGAAGTTGGTGGATCGCAATGTGCGCGAGGTCAGCGAAGCGGAGTGGGAGTGGGCGGAGTTGGTGATCATCTCCGGGATGATCGTGCAGAAGGCGGATATGGCCGTGCAGATCGGCAAGGCCAAGGCCCGGGGCCTGCCCGTGGCGGTGGGGGGCCCCTTTGCCAGCTCGACACCGGATGCTCCCGAACTGCAGCTGGCCGACTTCAAGGTGCTGGATGAGGGAGAAATCACCCTGCCGATGTTTGTGGAAGCGATTGAGAAAGGGGAGCGCCAGGGGCGTTTTAGCTCCAACGGCGAAAAACCTGACGTCACCTCCACGCCGGTGCCGCGGTTTGATTTGTTGGAACTGGATGCCTACGACTCCATGAGTGTGCAGTTCTCGCGGGGCTGCCCGTTTCAATGCGAATTTTGCGACATTATTGTTCTTTATGGCCGCAAACCCCGCACCAAAAACCCCGAACAATTGGTCGCCGAATTACAAAAGCTCTACGACCTGGGTTGGCGCCGCTCAATCTTCTTGGTTGATGATAATTTCATTGGCAACAAACGCAACGCTAAACTTCTATTGCCCGCCTTGAAACAGTGGCAGATTGAGAGGGGCTATCCCTTCAGTTTTGCCACCGAAGCCTCCGTCGATCTGGCATCGGATGACGAAATGATGGAAATGATGGCGGAAGCCCGTTTCGATAGCGTTTTTCTGGGCATCGAAACCCCGGATGAAGCAAGCCTCTCGATCGCCGGCAAACACCAGAACACGCGCAGTTCCCTAGAGGAATCCGTCGACCGCATCACCTCCTATGGCATCAGGGTGATGGCCGGTTTCATCATTGGTTTTGATGGGGAACAGGCTGGCGCTGGCGATCGCATCGTCACCTTTGTCACCCGCACGGGCATTCCCGCCGCCATGATGGGTATGTTGCAGGCCCTTCCCAATACTGGTCTTTGGCATCGCCTCGAAAAAGAAGGTCGGCTGATTCAGGAGAAAGCCGACGCCAAAGGGGTCAATCAGACCAACCTACTGAATTTTGTGCCCACTCGCCCGATCCGGGATATCGCCAACGAATACGTGGATGCTTTCTGCCGCCTCTACGAACCAAATGCCTATATCGACAGGGTGACTCACTACTACACCAAAGTCGGCAAACCCCGTTGGCAGCAATATGCCAAAGCCACGGCCCTGGGCAAGGCAAGTCTGCCCACCTGGACCGACATCCGGGCCCTGTCGATCGTGATCTGGCGGCAGGGATTTCAGCGGGATACCCGCTGGCGCTTCTGGAACTCCCTGGCCACCATCGCCCGCCGCAATCCCGACAACCTGGAGCAATTTCTGGTGACCCTGGCCCACAACGAGCATTTCCAGGAGTACCGCAGCGTCGTGACCCGCGAAATTCAGGAGCAGCTGGCGGCGCTCCCCCCTGAACCGCCGAACGCCACAGCCCCAGCCCCCCGCGAACTGCAACCGGCCTAAGCGTTCGTCAACAACCCGATCTCAACCCGTTCAACCCCTCCAAACAGGCGCAAACAATCCAATCCCACTCAGGGTTTTCCTGGGCTGGGAGGTAAAAAACCTTTGGTTGATGGCGTTTTCTGCAAACGCTTGAAGCACTCCGGCCTTGACCTCGAGCTGCCAGCCCTAATCCTGAACGTAGGGCAACCCCAGGGCCAGGCAGATCTCTGCTTTTTGCAGTTCACGGCCCAGGTAAAGGGCATGATCCAGCCGGCTGAGGGGATGGGGTTGGGGGCCTTCGCTGAGGGCCATGCCTAGCTCCTTGGCACTGCGGCCCCGATAGATCGCCAGGGGTTGCCTCGGCTGGCTGCCCCGACAGGCCAACACTTCGCCCGTTTCAGGATCAGTGGCCAGGCCCCGATCGTCGATGCCGTTGCCGTAAAGCTCGGCCACGAGCTCGCAGGCAACGGCATCGACCTTGATCAGAAAGTAGCCTGAGGGATCGAGCTGGATGAAGCGCTGGGAGAGCTGCTCATCCAGGCTGAATCGGTTCGAGATGTTGTGGGGAGACTTCGCATCTGAGCCCCCAGGCTCTTGATCAGCAGCAACCGGGTCGGCCAGGGACCGGGCAGTGGCAGTTTGGGGTTGACCGGAAGTCAGCATTGATGCATCGTAAGCTGCCTTTCCTCAGGGAAGGTCTGGACGACCACCAGCGCGGAAATCGCCATCAAGGGGCGCACAGGAGTTTTCGGCGACAACCTAGAGGCCGGTCTGGGCAATCGAGCCCATCGATAGGGAAGGTCAGCCCGAGAGCCTCCAATCCCCGCCAGCAGCTCTCCACCCTGGGCAAGCCTGGTCCCTTGACGCCAAGCCCCTCAGGAGCCGGGCCGAGGGGGACAAGAGGGGTATTCCAATTGTCTTAAGCTTTTGGTGTTCTCAGCGGTCTCCATGTCCAAACCTGTTCTGACCGCAGAACCGATTACATCCAAGGCCATGGCCCGCAGCCTGGCCATGGCCGCCCTTGCCCTGGCGGGTCTGTTCCTGGTGTCCTTCATCAGCCAGATCTTGCCGTTGCAATTGATGGATCCGGCCTGGGAGTTCAACACGATTCAGGCCCTGGTCAACAACGCCAGCTTGCCCCTGGTGGCTTTCCTATGCCTGCAACTCGCCGGCCATCTCGACCCCGGCGAAGCGCCCCTGATGGCCCGACTGCGCAGTTGGCAACGGTTGGCCGTGCCGATCGCCTGTGGGTTTCTGATGCTAATCCCGTTGCATGGCCTGGTGTCCTATCGGGCGCTTAAAGCGGCCCAGGCCAATGCCATGAACAATATGCGGGATGCCAAAGTTGGGATTGTCAAATACCGGGAAACTGTTCTTGGGGCCACTTCCGCAAGAGATTTGCAACAACGACTGGCTGCCAATCCGTTGAGTCCCAAGATCAGCGACGAGGCCCTCAAACTACCCCTGCCAGAATTACAGCGTCAGATCCTTGGCCAAGCGAATGATCAATACTCTAATTATAGTTTAAAGGTCATGGCTCCCGTCACCGAACTGCGCCGCCGTTTGGTCGACAGCACCCCCAAGGTTGTCGTGAGTGCCGGTCTTTTAGCGGCCTTTTTTGCTTCGGGGGCCAAGCGCAAGAATGCTGAAGGGACCCTGCTTGAAGGTGTGCGCGCCAAGGGGATCGCACTGGTTCGGGGGATGCGCCGAACCCAGACCAAGGCGGCCTTGAGCCGAGAGAAAGACCAGAGCATCAGGAAGATCGAGCGCAACCAGAAAGCGGCCTTCCAAATCCGTGAAAAGCGCGAGCAGCAAGTTCGCAAACAACGCCAGCAGGAAATCCGTAAACAGATTGCCCAGCAACGTCGCCACGCTGAGCAGGCCCGCAAGGACAATCGCAACGACTAAGACCCCGCTTGGGCTGGCTCGCCTAGCAGCAATCGAGGGGTGCTTCTGCTGCGTCGGCAAAGCAACGCAGACCAAAATCGCGGCCAAAAGCCGCCCATGGGTTCCGGTTGGCTCGATCGTCTCATCGCTTGAACGCCACCAGGGATCTCGCCCATCCGGCAGCCCTGGGACCTGGCTCAGGCGAAAACAGCCTGAGACTGCTTTCAGGAGTGCCCATCGGTCTTGGGTCCTGGTCTTGGGTCTTGGTCTTGGGCCTAGGGGCTTAACCCCAGGGAGAGGACCGCCAGGACCGGGTATCGAGACCGTCCCAAAAGACTTAACAAGAGATCAAGGTTTTCTTCCTGTTTCTGGTAAGATCCTAAAGACACGCTCTCGCAAGCCTGGGGCTTCGAGATTTTCCCTACACCCTCTTTCCCATGGCGGTCGACAATTTTCTTGCCCTTACGGCCTCCATGGCCCGCAGTCCCAAGGTTTGGCTGCCTGCCCTTCTGCTCGGCGCCACCTTGGGTCATGCCCCCTCGGCCCGGGCATTGGTGATTTTTGATAACACCAATAATCTAACAACCGCCAACACGACCAGTAACAACTCTGCCTCCGGTACTAGTTCATTTGTACCCACCACTGGAGCCGGCACAGGGGCCAACAATGGCGTTGGCATTCCATTGGTGGTAGCTAACTCCCTCTACTTGAATGATGCAAGCTTACAAATTAACGGCAGCCCTTCTGGAGCCCGCGACATTGGCTTTTTTCTCTACGCAGCCACACCATCCAGCACCATTGGTTCAGGTCCTGTTGCGACCCAGCTTTATGCCCCTGTAGGCGCACCTTTGGTGAGTACCACACTCAACTTCACACCGCCGGCTACAGGAGCGAGCGCGTACTCGACTTTTAATTTTTCAGGTACCAATCTTGGCAACTACCTGCTGGCAGCTGGCAAAACCTATCTTCTGGTGACAGGTAACGTCACCACCATCAACTCTCGGCCGATGACCTACGGCGCCGCCACAGCTGCTGAAACACCCGGCACGACCAACCTGATCACCTGGAACACCTCGGCCAATAACTGCACCAATGGCTCTGGTACCTGTAAAACAGATACCCTCACCACATCGAATGGTGGTCAGGCCTTCAGCCGTAACGTCACAACATCTACCCTCTGGAAAATCAACGGCACCCCAGCTGTTCCCGCCCCCCTGCCCCTGGTGGGTGCTGGCATGGCCTTCGGCTATAGCCGCCGCCTGCGCCGCCGCACCCTGGGGCAGCAAGCCTCGGTCTGAGGCCAAGGCATTTTTGCCGGCATAGAATCCAGGTTGAATTCTTTTCCCCTTAGTCGCCCGATCAATCGAGGGGTGACTAAGGGATTTTTTTATGGATTTGTTAGACCCGAGGTACGAGGGCAATGGCTGTCATGTCATATCTGAGACCTGAGTCTCAGGCCAATGCCCTGGGTTGTCCAGACTCTCCATGATTGTCCAAAGAGTTCATTGTGAGGAGACCAAAAAAATTCCATCAACTTTGCGTAAATTCGATAAAGTTCAATTGTTTCGTTCTCGTTCCAATCGGATCGAGGCTTTTGATACCCCATCTCCATGGCGACCTGTATTCGCTCTTCACGATTTGGCCTTGGCTTGGGTCTGGGTCTGGGTCTGGGTCTGGGTCTGGGTCTGGCGCCATCAGCCCAAGCCTTGGTTATATTTGACAATAGCAACAATCTGAGCCGCGCCAGTTCGGGACAAGATCAATCCCTATCGGGCAATAATGCCTTTGTCGCCACCAGTGGAACGGGTACTGGGGCCAAAAACGGTGTAGCGATTCCTTTGTCGGTGACGAAACCATTTTATATCAATGATGCCAGCCTGCAAATAAGCGCAAACAACAGCGATCAACGCACGATTGGCTTTTATCTCTACCAAGCCACACCATCTGGCACTGAGGGAAATAACGCAAACAAGACTCAACTCTTCACTCCTGTTGGAGGACCGATCGCCAGCGCCACCTTCAACTTTACAACAACTAACATTAATTCAGCCTACTCAGCATTCAACTTTTACGGCACCAATATTGGCACTACGATGCTGAAATCTGGGACAACTTATCTCTTGGTCGCTGGCAACTTAACGACAACAAATGGCAAAAACATCCAATTCGGTTCTGCCTCCACGGCCGAAACACCCACAACCACCAACCTGATCAGCTGGAACACCAGCGGTTCTGCGACGTGCACAGTGGCGACCTGCAAAACCGACAGCTTCACCACCAACAACGGCGGCCAGAGCTTCAGCAGTAATTTCAATAATTCCACCCTCTGGAAAATCAACGGCACCCAAGCCGTGCCCGCGCCCCTGCCGTTGGTTGGGGCTGGTATGGCCTTTGGCTATAGCCGGAGCCTGCGCCGCCGCCTGGGGCAGCAGGCCTCTGGGTGAGGCACAGCCCCAGGCCTGCGTCACCACAGCCTGGTTCGGCAAGCCTCTATCGAAGGCCTGCAACCAGCACAAACCGAGCTCACTCACGGCTTGCCCCCTAGTCCCTTTGGGGCCCCTCAGGCGAGCGGGCCACAAAGGGAATTTCGGCGTTGATCGCCTCGATCTCCTCCAAAATTTCCGCATTGGCCTGGGGCAACCAGCGGCGCAATAGACGATCAAAGTCGGGCTGGGTCCACAGATGCAAACTGGCCCGGGGTTCGGCCAGAAAACCGCGCCGCCGTTTGTGGCTGCCGCCTGCCCCCGGATCAAAACGCCGCACGCCCCGGGAAATCGCCCATTCAATGGGAGCGTAAAAGCAAACCTCGAAATGGAGGTGGTCCAACTCCACCTCACTGCCCCAATAACGGCCCCAAAGCCCGGCGGGGCTATGCACGCACATCGACATCGCCAGGGGCCGATGGGGATCCCCCTGGTGGGCGCTGAACAACACCAGATCGCGACGCAGGGCGATCGGGGCATCGCGGAAGAACGTAGGGCTGAGGTATTTGCTGCCCCAGGCTCCCCAGCGGCTGCAATGCTGGGCGTAAAAATCGTGCATGCGCATCAACAACTGGGGGGATATCTCCTCCCCAACCAGCGGTGTCACCTGAACACCGGCGCCGGCCACGGCCTTGCGTTCGCGGCGGATATTGCGGCGTTGATTAGCATTGAAGCCTGCCAGATAACCCTCAAAATCAGCGGCTCCAGCATCACTCCAGCAGCTCTGCTGGTTCAGCCAAAGCGCACATCCCGCCGCTTCAGCCAGGGGCCGCCATTGGGGATCCACATAGAGAAAATTGCAACTTAAAATGGAATTCCTGCGGCAAAAACTCTCGATTTCCCCCATCATCGCCACAGTCAGCACCTGCTCGTCTTCGCCGGCGGCGATGAAAAAGCGATAGCCCTCCACAGGGCTCAAGGGGCTCATGCCCACCAGCTTCGGGTAGTAGCGCAGGCCCATCTGGCCTGCCAACTGGGCAAACGACTGATCAAAAACAAATTCGCCGTAGCTGTGTCCCTTGAGATAGAGCGGCGCCACCGCCACCAGGCTCTCGCCCCGCCACAGACCCAGATGGCACGGCTGCCAGCCCTGGCTCGGCGCAATGCTGCCGCTGGCCTCCAGGTGATGCAGCCAGCTCCAGCGAAAAAACGGCGTGGCCATCACCGCCGCCCGGGGGTCGCTCGCTCCTGGGTCCCCGGACGCCTGGGGGGGCTGTCCCTCGGGGCGATGCCCCCCAGAGGATGGGGCCCCAGCGGGCACAACTCCTGAGGGCAGCAGGGCCTCCCATTGCGCCTCGGGAATCTCGGCGATCGCCTGGTGCCAACGGACTTCAAGTTCGTCCATGGGGCTAGGCGGGCGGAGGGCGATCCAGGGGCAAAACTAGCCACAGCCTCTCTGCGTCGCGTCTCTTTTGGCCCTGGCCCCCTGCCCCCGCCATCTGCCGCCCCTGCTCGCCCTGGCCGCCGCAGCCCTGGTAAGCGCCCCCGCGCCCGCCGCGGCCAGCCTGCTGGGGCCGATGCTGCAACTGCTGCGGCCGCAGATCGAGCACCGGCTGGCCAAGGTCTGCGTGGAAGCCGCCGCCGGGGGCAACCCGGACCTGGAGCGCACTTTGGTGCGGCCCTGCCGCCAGCTGGCGCGACCCACCAGCCAGTGCCTGATCGAAGAAACGGACCGCACCGGCCGGGGGCTGGGGGTAGTGACGGAATTGCTGGCGGGCCGCTTCGGCGATGACAGCGAAGTGGTGGTGAAACGCTGCCTGGCCCGCCTCTTCGGCCTGCCGGCCGACAGCCTCAACGAAGTGCCGCTGCGGGCCCTGGCCCGGCGGTTTGGCAACGCCAACAGCAACCGAGTCCTGCCGGCGGGTCCCGGCCCCGGGGAGCCCTGAACCTTCCCCTGGCCGCCGCCAAGCCTGGGCCAAAGGCGCCCAAGGGCTTGGGGGGTCTTAGAAAACCACCGGAATACCCGATGCCCATGGCCATGCCCCAGGAGCCCGGCCCCGAGGCCGACCTTCGCCCCCCCGCCGGGCAAGCTCCTCCAGAACCGGCCCCCGTGGTCCAGCGGCTGGCGGGCCTCAATGTCTACCTGGTGGGGATGATGGGGGCCGGCAAAAGCGCCGTGGGGCGTCCCCTGGCTGAGGCCCTCGGCTATCGCTTCGTCGATGCCGACAACGCCCTGGAACAGGCCGCCGGCCGCCCCATCCCCGATGTGTTTGCCAGCGAAGGGGAAGACGGCTTCCGCGAACTGGAGACCGCCGTGCTCGATGGCATCGCCTCCTGGCATTCGCTGGTGGTGGCCACCGGCGGCGGCGTGGTGACCCGCGCCGTCAACTGGGGCCACCTGCGCCAGGGGGTGGTGGTGTGGCTGGACGCCCCCGAGGCCGTGCTGCTCCAGCGCCTGCGGGCCGACCCCACCCCCAGGCCCCTACTGGCCCAAGCCGACCCCGCCGCGCGGCTGGCGGCCCTAATGGACGAGCGGCGCCCCCTCTACAGCCAGGCCGACCTGCGGGTGGACCAGGGGGACGAACCTCCCGAGGTGGTGGCCCGACGGGTGATTGAGGCCCTGCCCACCATCCTGAGGGCGCCCACGGCGCCTCCCCCGGGGCCGATCGCCCTGGTGGATGGGGACGGCCACTGGCGCGCTTCGCTCAACTGAGGCGACGGAAACCGCCGGGTGGCTTCAGCCGCGGGGATGCCCCGGCGGCTCCAAACGCACCGCAAACCAGCGAATCGCCAGCCCCGGCCCCAACTCCAATTCACAGGCGGTATCCAGCAGGCGCCGGGCACGGGCCGCGCCATCGGCCAGATCGGCCAGATCCATGGGTACGGCCGCCAGTGCCCGTAGATGGCCTTCGAGCCAAGCGAGGGTTTCGGCCGCCGTCAGGATCTGCTCGGCCCCGGCGGGCTCCAGAACCACGTAATGATCCAGCTCCCGTAACAGGGGATCGGCCATGGTTCAGCCCCGTCCCAGTTCCGCCAGGATCCGATCGCGCCAGGCGAACAGGGGCCCATAGAGCGGGTTATCGCCAAAGCCCCCCACCCCCCGACCGGCCAGTGGGGCGCCGGCATCGGCAGCAAAAAGCAGCAGGGAAAGCTGGGCCACCACCGCTAGATCGGCCAGGGTGAGGCGATCACCCTCCAGATAGGAGGAATGGCGCACCAGCACCAACAGCTGGTCCAGATTGCGATGTAACTGGCTGGCCTGCAGGGGGTTGATCACCTCGCTGACGGTGTCATTGAGGGGGGCCAGGACTCCCCCAGGCAGGGCCCCGACCAGGCGGCGCAGGGGGCTGGGGGTCGCCTCAGGCAGCAGGGCCGACCGCAGCACGGGATCGGCCACGGCGGCTTGCCAAAGAGCCTGACGGACCCCGGCCGCCAGGGCCGTATCCGCCCAGTCCTCCAACAGCAACACCCGGGCCCGGGCCGCCCCATCGGCCGGCAGCAGGGACGGCTGGGGATGGCGCTGCTCCAGATACAGGGCGATCTCGGTGGAATCGGCCACCACCTCCTCGCCATCGACCAACACCGGCACCTGACGCTGGCCCGAGAGCCGGAACAGGGCGACCTGACCCATGGCCGGCACCACCTCGATCAAGTCGGCGTGCAGGCCCTTGACCGCAAGGATCAGGCGCACCTTTTCGCAAAAGGCGGAATGGCGAAACTGGTGAAGTTGCATGGGATGGAAGGCCGTTGAAGGGGGAAATCCCAACTGGGGCCTTCGGACGGCAGAGTAGCCCTGCGATTCTGCGGCCAGCCCCCACGGATGAAGGACTTTTTGTTGAATGTGACGCGCTACCCGCGTTATCTGGTCGCCTTCGGTCTGGGCCTGCTGAATTCGGTCTTCGAACCACTCGCCGCCCGGAGCCGCAACCCCATCACCGCCATCGCCCTGATCGGTGCCCTGGTGAGTGGTTTCCTCAGCCTCACCCTGGTGCTGCGTGCCATGGTGACGGCAGCGCCGCAGGCTTAAGGATGGCCGACAGTCGAAGGGTGGAGCGGGTGGCGGCCCTGATCCGCCGGGAGATGAGCGAACTGCTGATCAATGGCATTCGCGATGAACGGGTGCAACTGGGGATGATCAGCATCACCGCCGTCCAGGTGGCGGGCGACTTGCAGCACTGCCGCATTTACGTGAGTGTGCTGGGCAGCGATGCCGAACGGGACCAGGCCATGGAGGGCCTGCGCTCCGCCAGCTCCTACGTCAAAGGCGAATTGAGTCGGCGGATGAAGCTGCGCCGCACACCCGAGGTGGTCTTCTACCTCGACAAGGGACTGGAAAAAGGCACGGCCGTGCTTGGCGTGCTGCAACGGCTCGAAAACGAACGCCAGAACCGGCTCCAGGTTGAGGCCGAAGCCGAGGCCGATGCCGAAGCCGGCGCCGACACAGACGGGACGGAGCCAGAGTCGGTCAGCAATCTCCAGGCGTCCCCCCAAGCCCCGATCGGGTCCGATTCCCCTGATGCCGATGGCCCCTGAGCCCCCACATCTTCCGGCCCAGGAGCTGCGCCGAGCCGTGGCGAACCTGGTGGTGGTGCGTGCCAGCGGCCACCTGACGGACCCCCAGCGGCGCTATCCCCGCTGGGAGCTGCCCAACGCCACCCTGCGGCGCCTGCTGGCCGAGGGCGTTGGCGGGGTGATCCTGCTGGGCGGCAGCACGGCCGAGGTGCGACTCCGCACCCGCCAGCTGGCCAGTTGGAGTGGCCAGCCCCTGCTGTTCTGCGCCGATGTGGAAGAGGGGGTCGGCCAGCGCTTCGAAGGAGCCAGCTGGCTACCACCCCCCATGAGCGTCGGCCGAATCCACGCCCATGACCCTGACGCCGCCCTGGCCCTGGCGGCCGCCTATGGCCGCTGTACCGCCCGCGAAGCGCGCCAGATCGGGCTCAACTGGATCCTGGCTCCCGTCTGCGATGTCAACAACAACCCGGCCAATCCGGTCATCAACGTGCGCGCCTGGGGTGAGGACCCCGCCACCGTCAGCGCCCTCATCGCCGCCTTCATCGCGGCCGCCCAGGCCGAAGGCGTGCTCTGCTGCGCCAAGCACTTCCCCGGCCACGGCGACACCACGGGCGATTCCCATCTCGAACTGCCCGTGCTGGCCCACAGCCGCGCCCGGCTGGAGGCCATCGAACTCCCCCCCTTCCAGCGGGCCATCGCTGCGGATGTGGCTTCGGTGATGACGGGGCACCTGCTGCTCAGCGCCCTCGATGACCAACGCCCTGCCACCCTCTCGGCCGCCGTGCTCGGCCAGCTGTTGCGGCAGGACATGGGTTTTGGGGGGTTGGTGGTCACCGATGCCCTGGTCATGGAGGCGATCACCGCCCACCACGGCCCTGGCGAGGCGGCCGTGCTGGCCATGGAGGCCGGCGCCGATCTGGTGTTGATGCCCGCGGACGCCGATGCCGCCATCGATGCCCTCGTTGGGGCCATCAACGGGGGCCGCCTCAGCCCCACGCGACTGCACCAGAGCCTGCGGCGGCGTCAGCAAGCCCTGGAACGCCTGCTGCCGGAGCCCACCCAACCGTCTTCCGAACCCCTCGGCCCCCTCAGCAATGGTCCCGATGGGGCCGACCAACGGCTGGCCCTAACCCTGTTGCAGCGCAGCCTGGAGCGCCAGGGGGGCTTCCTGGCGCCCGTCGCGCTCGACGCTGATGGCCAGGGCCAGGGAATCTCGCTGATTCGGGTGGATGGCCTGCTCGGCTGCCCCTTCCTGAGCGCCACCGCCCCAGCCCTCACCCTGCCGCAGGCGGCCGGTTTTCGGCCCCACCTGATCGATGGGCAGGGGCCCGCCGACGCCGATCGGGTGCCCCCCGGTGACGCACCGGTGCTGTTGCAGCTTTTTATCCGCGGCAACCCCTTTCGCGGCAGCGCCGGTAACGCCGAACCCTGGGTCGCCCTGCTTGAGCGACTGGGCCGCCAGGGCCGACTGGCGGGACTGGCGGTCTATGGCAGTCCCTATCTCTGGCAAAGCCTGCGGGATCAAATTCCCGCCGACCTACCGGCGGCCTGGAGCCCGGGCCAGATGCCAGGAGCCCAGACCCTGGTGCTCACCAGCCTGGGCCTCGGCGACACCCAGGCCCAAGGTGGGTTCACCGACTGATGCTCAGTCTCTCGATGATCGTGCGGGACGAGGCCGAGCGGCTGGAACGCTGCCTGGCCTCCGTCGCAGGCTTTGTCGACGAGATCATCGTGGTGGATACCGGTTCGCAGGACGGCACCATCGCCATCGCCCGGGCCTGGGGGGCGACGGTGCACCAGCGCCCCTGGCCCGGCGACTTTGCCTCCGCCCGCAACCAGGCCCTCGAGCTCGTGCAGGGCGACTGGGTGCTGGTGCTCGATGGGGACGAATGGTTGCGCCCGGAGGCCCGGGCGCCCCTCCAGGCCCTCATGGCCCGGCCCGAGCTTTTGTTGATCACCCTGCTGCGCCGGGAACTGGGCCCTGCCCTGGCCCCCTATTCCTGCGTCAGCCGCCTGTTCCGCCGCCATCCGGCCATCCGCTGGGAACGGGCCTACCACTCCCTGGTGGATGACAGCGTCGCCGCCCTGGTGCGCCTTGAACCGCACTGGCAGGTGGCGGAGTGCCCCGAACCCGCCCTGTTCCATGACGGCTATGGACCCGAGCGACGCCGGGCCCTGGCCAAGGCCCAGAGGCTGCGCCAGGCGATGGAGAGCGAACTGGTGGCCCGCCCCGGCGACCCCTACACCTGCGCCAAGCTCGGCGGCCTTGAGGTGGCCGAAGGCGACCGGGCCAGGGGAATGGAGCTGTTGGAGCAGGGCCTGGCCCACTGCAACCCCGACCAGGTCCCGGAGCGCTACGAACTGCTCTTGCACCTGGCCCTGGCCCTGACCCCCATCGATGCGGAAGC
>Ga0209088_10001634_pt1 | contig 14354 bp, 19 predicted proteins | sample S_140625_EF_Meta_FD_187324 | JGI IMG/M metagenome (GOLD analysis project Ga0209088, IMG submission 187324) | Freshwater microbial communities from Lake Simoncouche, Canada to study carbon cycling - S_140625_EF_MetaG (SPAdes) (version 2) | ecosystem: Environmental > Aquatic > Freshwater > Lake ... | reverse complement strand
CTGCTGATGCGGGCTATGCGCTTGCCAAGCAAGTAGACACTGATTTGATCCAATTGGGTCGTGCATTCAATGGTGCTACTGTCGGTACTAACGACTACGCAACAAGTAATACAACCACCAAAGCCTTTATTGGCGGTGATGGTACTACTGCTTACAACAGCACATCTTCAAATGCTTCTGCTTTGACTGATACTGCTATTCGTCGCACCATTCAGCGTTTGGATGACAACGACACTCCTATGGATGGTCGCTTCTTTGTTATTCCTCCCTCAAGCCGCAATACGTTGATGGGTCTTTCCCGTTACACAGAACAGGCTTTTGTGGGAAATGGCAATGTCATCCGTACTGGTGAAATTGGTAATCTGTATGGTATTCCTGTGTTCACATCTAGCAATGCTGATACTGGATATGGCAATACTCAAACAGATCGTATCTGCTTGATGGGTCACAAGGACTCTATGGTTCTGGTTGAGCAAGTTGGTGTCCGTTCACAGACTCAGTACAAACAAGAGTACCTCGCTACTCTGTTTACATCTGACACTCTGTATGGCGTGAAAGCCATGCGTACAGCCGCTACAACTGGTGCAGCTTTGTCTTCTAGCGCATATGCGTTAGCAGTTCCAGCCTAATAGTTGCCTTTTCCCCTCGCCTTAATCGGTGGGGGGATTTTTTACATCAAGGAGATTTATTATGGCAGCAGCAACAGCAGTAGTTTCCCGTAGGGGAACTGACCAATTCCGAGGTCTTTTTTCGGATACTTGGTCTGTAGTAGCAACACTTAACGCTTCATCTTTAGCTGATGGCGTGGGTGAAACAAATACCATTGCAGTACCTGGCGTGAAGCTAGGCGACATTGTGATGAACATCAGTATGGGCGTGGATGTCTCTGGCATTAGCGTTACACCTTATGTCTCAGCAGCAGATGTTGTCTCTATTCGTTTCCAAAACGAATCGGGCGGTACTTTGGACTTAGCAAGCACTACAGTTCGGTGCGTAGTGGTTCGTTTGGTATGATAAAAGGGGGCTAATACCCCCCTTTTTTTGGAGTTTTTATGGCTACTTTTAGATGTTTACAGTCTGGTACTGAAGTCACTTTTACCTATCAGTATGATATTGATAGCATGAAAAATCATCAAGGATACGTTCTTGTTGAGGAAACTCCAAAGGAAGACAAACCTAAGTTGGGCAGACCAAAAAAAGAGGTTTCAAATGTCGGAAATTGATCCAAGAGAATTTGGTAAGCTAGAAGCCCAAGTTGAGGCTTTACAGGTAGAAGTTCAAGCACTTCGCCAAGATATTAAAACGCTTTTAGAAATGGCTAACAAGTCTAAAGGTGGCTTTTTTGTTGGAATGGCTATCGCCTCTGTTATTGGCGGTTTCATTTCTTTTGTTGCAACCAAGCTAGTTCGATAAGGAAAAATCATGTACGGAAAATCAACCAAAATGGCTAGTTCTAAGATGCCTAAAAAGGATAAAACTATGCCTTTGGCAATTATGATTGCTGTTGGTAAGCCTAAAGCTATGCCTATCCGTGGTGCTCGTACTGCTACAAACATGATGAAGAAATCAGGTCGTAGCAAATGAAAAAGACCAAAGCCGAAACAAAGATTAGCAAGGTTATGAAAGAGTATGGTGCGGGTATGTTGCACTCTGGCTCTAAGAAAGGCCCTGTTGTCAAGAATCAAAAACAAGCAGTTGCGATTGCTTTAAGTGAGGCTGGCATGACTAAAAAGATGCCTAAGAAAAAATGAAACAAGGTCTTTACGCTAACATCAATGCCAAACAAGAACGCATCAAAGCTGGTTCTAAGGAAAAGATGCGTAAGGTTGGTTCTAAAGGTGCTCCTACTGAGGCGGCATTTAAGGCTGCGGCTAAGACCGCAAAGAAGAAATGAAATCTCCTGTTTGGCAAACAAAAGAAGGAAAAAACCCCAAGGGGGGCTTGAATGCCAAAGGAAGAGCATCGTATAATGCAGAAACGGGTGGTAATTTAAAACCACCAGTAAAGTCGGGAGATAACCCTCGTAGGGCATCCTTTTTAGCACGAATGGGCAATATGCCTGGCGCTGAGATGAAAGATGGGAAGCCTACCCGACTCCTATTATCTCTTAGAGCTTGGGGCGCAACGTCCAAGGAAGACGCTAAAGCGAAGGCTAAAGCGATCTCTAAGAGGAATATGAAGTGAGACCAGTTTCTGTCGGTAAGAATCTAACTGCTAATACGGCTACTACGCTGTATACAGTTCCTACTGGCTATTACGCTAAATGTTCACTCTTGCACGTTTGCAATACTTCTCCTAGCAAGCATATTTCTTTTAATTGGTATGACGCAAGTACTGCTACAACAATTGTAGTTGTGAGTGAGCAAGTTTTATCTGCTAGAACAACACTAACACTTATCTCAAATGGGCAATATTTTGTCATGGAAGAAGGTGATTACATAAGTGCTACTTCTGAAGCGGGAGCAACAATGTCTGTACTTGCAACATTTGAAATTGAAGGGTCACAGAGAACATGACTTACTTAGAACTTGTTAACGATGTGTTAGTTCGCTTGCGTGAAAGCACAGTCTCTACTGTTGGCGAAACAACCTATTCTTCTTTGATTGGCAAGTTTGTAAATGATGCAAAGCGTCAGATTGAAGATACTTACACTTGGAATGTCTTAAATCAGACAGTTACAGTTACGACTGCTGCCAATACAAGTTCATATTCTTTAACTGGTACTGGTCAGAAATTCCGTATTGCTGAAGCCCTTAACACTACAAGCAATATTGTATTAAGCAACATTGCAGTTTCAGACATGAATCGCAAGTTGAGTTTTGGCACACCAGCCAAAGGCATTCCTGCTGATTATTGCTTTAATGGCGCAGACTCCAATGGCGACACAAAGGTTGATTTGTATCCTATTCCTAATGGTGTATTTACATTAAAGTTTGAAGTAACAATTCCACAAGCCAATTTGACTGCTGATGGTACTTCAGTCAAGGTTTTAGACTACTTGGTTGCTCAAAGCGCCTATGCTCGTGCTTTGATTGAGCGTGGTGAAGATGGTGGAACTAACTCTGCCGAGGCTTATGCCTTGTTTAAAGGAATGCTCTCTGATGCTATTGCAATGGAAAGCACTCGTTATCCTGAAGACAACTTTGTGGCAATCTAATGGCTTCTCAACTTCAAAGTTACAGTCTCTCAGCACCAGGCTTTTATGGCCTGAATACTGAAGATTCTCCCCTTGATTTAGGGGCTGGTTTTGCTTTGGTTGCAACTAACTGCATCTTGGATCAGTATGGTCGTATTGGTGCTAGAAAAGGTTGGTCAAGGGTTAACTCTTCCTCTGGCAATCTAGGCGCTAACGATGTTGGTGTTATCCATGAGCTAGTCCAAAACGACGGGACTCTTACTGTTCTGTTTGCTGGCAACAACAAGATATTTAAACTTGGTACTGCTAATGCGGTGACTGAGTTGACCTATGGTGGTGGAGGCTCTACTCCTACTATCACGGCATCTAATTGGCAATGTGCATCTTTGAATGGCATTGCATACTTCTTCCAAACTGGTCACGATCCATTGATTTATGACCCCGCAGTAAGTACAACTACTTATCGCAGAGTCTCTGAGAAATCTGGTTATGTAGCTACAGTTCCTCAAGCCAACATTGCTATTTCAGCATTTGGTCGCTTGTGGGTTGCTAATACTACATCCGACAAAGTAACTGTTACCTTTTCTGATCTGATTGCAGGTCATGTATGGGGGGGTGGTACTTCAGGCTCATTAGATGTATCCCGTGTGTGGCCTAATGGGGCAGATGAGGTAATGGGCTTGGCAGCTCACAATGATTTCTTGTTTATCTTTGGTAAGAAGCAGATTCTTGTTTACTCTGGTGCTTCTACTCCCGCATCTCTTGTTCTGAGCGACACAGTAGGTTCTATTGGGTGTATTGCTAGGGATACCATACAAAGTATTGGCTCTGACGTTGTTTTCTTGTCAGACTCAGGTGTTCGTTCATTGATGAGAACAATTCAAGAGAAGTCTGCACCCTTGAGAGACCTCTCTAAGAATGTTCGTTTCGATTTATCATCATCTTTGGCTGGTGAAACTCTTGCTAACTTGAAGTCTGTTTATTCGGAAAAAGAAGCGTTTTATCTGCTTGTTCTGCCAGCTACTTTGCAAGTTTATTGTTTTGACACAAAGCAATCTTTGCAAGATGGTGCTTCCCGTGTAACCAAATGGGATTCTATTGCTCCAACTTCTTTGCGTTCTTTGCGTAATGGTGATTTATATATTGGGAAGAATGGCTATATTGGTAAGTATTCAACTTATCTTGATGACGCATCAACATATCGTTTTCTGTACTACACAAACAATGCTGACTTAGGAAACCCTAATCAGATTTCTATTTTGAAGTCAATTACCGCAATTGTGATTGGTGGCTCTAATCAGTTCCTCACAATCAAGTGGGCTTTTGATTACTCTGGTTCTTACCAATCAGAAAACATCTACATTCCAACACAAGTTAGTTATGAGTATGGCATTGCTGAATATAACATTGCTGAATACACAAGTGGCGTTCCGATTAAGACTTTGACCGCTAATGCTTCAGGTGCGGGAAAGATTGTTCAAACTGGTTATGAAACAACGATTAACAATGCTTCATTTTCTCTGCAAAAGATTGAAATTCAAGCCAAAGATGGCAAAATAGGGTAAGAGGTAAACCATGTCTAATTACACAAAATCAACCAATTTCGCTTCTAAAGATAACTTATCACCTGGCAATCCTTTAAAGATTGTTAAGGGTGCTGAGATTGATACTGAATTCAACAACATTCAGACTGCTGTTGCAACTAAAACAGACAATGCTTCTGCCAATATTACTGGTGGTTCAATTACTGGCATTACAGATTTAGCGGTTGCTGATGGCGGTACTGGTGCTTCTACGGCTACTGCTGCCCTGAATAACCTATTGCCTACACAGACAGGTAATGCAAACAAGTATCTCCAAACTGATGGCACTAATTCTACATGGGATGCAGTAAGCCTTTCTACTTCTGATATTACTGGCACTCTGCCTGTAGCTAATGGTGGTACGGGTGTAACTTCTTCTACAGGCACAGGCTCTGTTGTTCTGTCAAACAGTCCTACTCTTGTCACTCCCGCATTGGGAACTCCTGCTTCTGGTACGGCTACTAACCTAACTGGTTTGCCGATCTCCACAGGTGTTTCAGGTCTTGGTACTGGCATAGCAACATTCTTGGGTACTCCATCAAGTGCTAATTTAGCCTCTGCCGTAACAGATGAAACTGGTTCTGGTGCTTTGGTGTTTGCCAATAGTCCAACTTTGGTGACTCCTGCTTTGGGTACTCCCGCTTCTGCAACTCTAACCAATGCTACTGGTTTGCCAATCAGTACTGGTGTGAGTGGTTTGGGTACTGGTGTGGCTACATTCTTGGCAACTCCAAGTTCAGCAAACCTTGCTTCTGCCGTATCTGATGAAACAGGAAGTGGTGCGTTAGTCTTTGCAAACTCGCCTACATTGGTGACTCCTGCTCTTGGTACACCTGCTAGTGGTGTTGCAACCAATTTAACTGGTTTACCTTTGTCTACAGGTGTAACAGGTACTTTGCCTGTTGCCAATGGAGGAACAGGAACAACCACGCCATCTATAGTTGCTGGCACAAACGTCACAGTTACAGGAACTTGGCCTAACCAAACTATTGCGGCTTCTGGTGGATCGGGAACAGTAACAAGTGTTGCTGTATCAGGTGGAACTACAGGTTTAACTACAAGTGGTGGGCCAATTACAGGGTCTGGAACTATTACTTTGGCTGGAACTCTTGCGGTTGCTAATGGTGGAACTGGAACAACAACACCTAGTATTGTTGCTGGAACAAATGTATCTGTTTCTGGTACTTGGCCTAATCAAACAATTGCATCTTCTGGTGGCGGTATTGCTTATACCGCAGTTAAAACGGCCAACTATACAGCCGCAAATAACGAAGGTGTTTTGACCAACACAACAGGAGGTGCTTTTACAGTTACCCTTCCAACTAGCCCATCAGTTGGAAATATAATTGTTGTTGTTGATTCATTTAGCCAATGGGGATCAAATAATCTAACAATTGATCCTACAGCATCTATCAAAATTGGTGGTAACACAGCTGGCGACACATTAACTTGCGATATTACTGGTGTGACTGTCACACTTGTTTATACAGGTGCTTCCTATGGATGGAATGTTTCTGCACAAATTGGTGCTAATGGTGGTTCTGCCGTTACTTTGACAGGCACTCAAACATTAACAAACAAAACAATTAGTGGTGCAAGTAATACATTAACAGTTGATGGCACAAATGCAGTTGGTTTTAGAAATATTCCTAACTCAGGTGCAAAAACTTCTAGTTATACACTTGTTGCAAGTGATGTAGGAAAATTTATAGAACTTGGTTCTGGTGGTTCAGTTGTTGTTCCATCTTCTGTTTTTGCTGCTGGTGATGTAATCAGTATTTTCAATAATACAACGGCTTCTATTTCCTGCACTTGCTCGGCTATTACAGATGTTTATAAGGGTGGAACAGATGCAGATATTAGTAGTTTTAGTGTGACCACAAGGGGTGTGGCTACAATTTTATTTATTACTACTACACGAGCTGTTGTAACGGGGAATTTAGCATGAGTGGAATTGTTCTTAATGTTGTTGGCGCAACTTTTAGTTACCTACCACCATTAGGTTCTGCCTATGGAGGTGGATATTTTGCAGGTCAAATTTCCACATCAGGAGATGGTATAGCTACGCATAACTTGGTTGTTTGTGATGTAACTGTTGGTGAATTCTCTGGAACATGGGGGCCACTTGGCACAGTAACTGGTTACACTTCTGTAACAAATGGCCCTGCAAACTCAGCAGGTTTGGCAGGATTGGGCGGTTATAACGCAGCCACTAGTTGTGAAAATGTAAATACTGGTGGTTATACAGATTGGTATTTGCCAGCTAGTGCTGAATTGGAAATTTTGTATTTTAATTTAAAGCCAAGCACGGCTACTAACTCTACAGGCACAGGAACTAATGCTTACGCTGTTCCAGCTAGGGCTAGTAATTACACATCTGGAAACCCCGCCCAAACAGTAGCTACAAATTTCCGATACTCGGGTGGCGGTCAAGAATTTACACCTTTTGTTAGATATTGGACTTCTACTGAATCAACCGACAATACAGCATTTGTAAAATATTTTGATTCTGGTAGCCCTGATGATCCAAGTAAAAACACAACTAACCGATCTCGTGCTATTCGCAGAGTAGCCGTTTAAAGAAAAATTATGATTTATTTATCTATAACTCAAATTGATGCAGATACAGGAATAATTTGCACAGCCGAGCCAATGAGAACTGGCCCTGCTTATCCTCAAATTAAGAACTGCAATATCTATTGGTGCAACAAATCTACTTGGCCCATTGCTACAACTTCTGAGGGCGCACATACAGTAGCACCATTGTTCTTTGGTACTTGTGATGACGATGCTGATTTGACTGTTTCTGGTGTAGTTTCTACTTATACAGAAGCTGAATACCAAGCACTTAAATTTGCAGAGCATCAAGCTCGCAAACCATTCCCCAGTTGGATTGGTGACTTTGAAACAATGACATGGGAAGCCCCAACTCCATACCCACAAGATGGAAAATATTATTCTTGGAACGAAGAACAATTAGCGTGGGTTGAGGTTTAAATGAAACATACAGAGGATTAATCATGGCTACAGTCGCACTATCTGGAATTATTACACCTGGCAATGTTGTCACAACAACAGGTACAGCTACGCTGACTAACAAAACCCTGACTTCGCCAACGCTGACAGGCCCAATATTAGGAACACCAGCAAGTGGCACTTTAACTAATGCTACAGGTCTTCCAATCTCAACTGGAATTTCTGGATTGGGTACTAATGTCGCTACTTTTTTAGCTACACCTTCAAGTAGTAACCTTGCATCTGTAATAACAGATGAAACTGGTTCTGGCGCATTAGTGTTTGGAACATCTCCTACGCTTGTAACTCCTGCATTGGGAACTCCTGCATCTGGAATACTATCTTCTTGTACAGTAGATGGTACTGATTCTGTTGGCTTTAGAAATATTCCAATTAATAGCCAGAATGCAGCATATACAACTGTATTAGCAGACTCAGGTAAAGCTATTTTGCATCCAGCATCCGATGCTAATGCTAGAACATTTACTATTGATTCAAATGCTAATGTTGCTTATCCAATTGGCACGGCAATCACATTTATCAACATGACAAGCCAAGTTGTAACGATTGCAATAAATTCAGACACAATGAATTTGTCTGCTGCTGGCACAACTGGTTCACGAAGTCTTGCTCAGTATGGATCAGCAACTGCAATTAAAATTGGATCAACAAATTGGCTTATTTCAGGGAGTGGTCTGACATGAGTGGCGCACTTCAAGCTGTTTTCCAAAATCAAAGGGGCTTTATTACTGTCCCTGGTGCGCCTACCATTGGCACGGCAACCGCAGGGAATACTACTGCGTCTGTAGCGTTTACTGCGCCAGCTAGTGATGGTGGCTCTGCGATTACTGGATATACAGCAACATCAAGTCCTGGTGGTTTTACTGGAACTGGTGCATCTTCACCAATTACAGTTTCAGGATTGAGTAATGGAACGGCATACACTTTTACAGTAACAGCAACAAATGCTGTAGGAACTGGCCCTGCAAGTGCTGCATCAAATAGCGTAACTCCAAATCTAGTAGCCCCATCAACAGTTGATTATCTTGTTATTGCTGGTGGTGGTGGCGGTGCGGGAAGCCATGCTGGTGGCGGCGGTGCTGGCGGTTATCTTACCGCTTCATCTTTTTCTATTGGTTCATCATTTACAGTAACTATTGGTGCTGGTGGTGCTGGTAGCAATTCTAGTGGTGGCTCAAATGGTACAAACGGCAGTAGTTCTGTATTTTCTAGCATAACTTCTACTGGCGGTGGCGGTGGTGGCTATGTATCAGGTGGCGGTCAAGTTGGCTCTTCTGGTGGTTCTGGCGGTGGCGGTGGCGGTGGCGGTGGTACGGCTGGTGCTGGCGGTGCAGGGACTAGTGGACAGGGAAATAATGGTGGCCCTGGATATGTTGGCGCTAACTACAGTTCTGGCGGTGGTGGCGGTGCAGGCACAGTTGGTGGTACTCCAACTTCATTAGTTGGCGGCGGCGGTGGTGCTGGTTTAGCAAGTTCAATTTCTGGGTCATCTGTATTTAGGGCTGGTGGTGGCGGCGGTGGAACTGCGTATGGGTCTAATATAGCTAATGGTGGTTCTGGTGGTGGCGGTAATGGTGGCCAATCAACTACAGCGGGAACTGCAAATACAGGCGGTGGCGGTGGCGGTGGATACTACCCAGGTACAGCAGGTTCATCAGGAGGCTCTGGTGTTGTCATTATTGCTTATCCATCTAGTTATGCCGATTTAACCGCTATTGGTGGTGGTTTGACTTATACCAAAACAACTGTTGGTGGAAACAAAATTTACACATTTACTGCTGGCACAGGAACAGTTACTGTTTAATCTTATGGCACATTACGCATTTTTAGATTCAAACAACATCGTTATCGAAGTCATTGTCGGTAAAGATGAGGGCGAAGGCGGTATTGATTGGGAGCAACACTATGGTGAGTTTCGTGGTCAGCCTTGCAAGCGCACAAGTTATCACGGCAACATTCGCAAGAATTATGCTGGGATTGGCTACACATATGATGCAACCCGTGATGCGTTTATTCCCCCAACACCATTTGCCAGTTGGGTATTAAACGAAACAACTTGTAATTGGGAGGCTCCAGTTGCTAGACCACAAGTAGGTTTATATAATTGGGATGAAACAACAGTTTCTTGGGTTGTCGAACCAGCAGCTACATTAGTTGAAATTTTATGAACAGATACGAACTTGGTTTTTTTGGAAATATTTGGGTCAAGCAAAATGTGCTTGAACTTGCTGGAGAAGCCTTTGATGGGCATGAGCATAAATTTGACCATGTGACTTTGTTGGTGTCTGGTAAGGTCAGCGTTCAGATTAAAGACAATCCACCCAAAGAGTTTACTGCTCCAACTTTTATTGTTATTCGCAAAGAGCAACAGCACAAAATTACTGCGCTTGAAGACAAGACAATTTATTATTGTGTTTATGCTTTGCGTGATTTAGATGGCGAAGTAATGGAAATATTTGGTGAGCAACACGATCCCGAATCCGCAAATACCAAACCTGATGGATATTGGGAAAAAGTAAAACGAATTGAAAACATATAAATTAGCTTGCATTGAAGCGACATAATGGAGAGAAATAATGGCTGTATCTAACCAACAAATACTGGATTTCCTAACCGCAAACCCTGGCATGACTGATGCTCAGATCGTTGCGGCTATGGAGCAATATGGGGTTTCTCCTGCTCAAATGGCTACGGCTGTTGGGTTAGATGAGGGTGTGGTTCTTTCTCGTGTAGCAACTACAGTCTCTCCAGGTCAATCGGTAACACTTGGCGATACTGTTGTTCAACCTCAATATAGAACTACTGGTTCTGGTGAAACACAAGAAATTGGCGGTCTTGAAACTATTTATACATCCAAGACTACTGGCGATGTTAACTATCGTGCGCCTGTTGGTTCAGAGATTCAACAATACTCTCCAGATGGGACATTTGTAGGAACTGGCAAAGTTCAAGAAGTTAATGCAGGTCAAGACTTTCTAAAGTTCTTAGGAGGGGCTGGACTTTTATTTGGTGGTGCTGCTTTGGCGGGTCTTGGTGGCGGTGCGGGAGCTGCGGCTACTGTTGGCTCTACTGGCTTAACAATGGCTGAGTTGGCTCAACTAGATTTAGCTCTCGGTGGTGCGGGTGGTACTGCGGGAGCAACTGCTCTTGCCAACTCTTTAACTACTGGTGCTTTAGCAGGTACATTGACCAACCTTACAGGTGGTAGTGGTGTGGGTGCTTTAACAGGTGGATTGGCTACTGGTGGTGCTGTCGCAGGAATGGGTGGTGCTGGTGGACTAACCGCAGGTGCAGGTGGTGTTACTGGTTTAACAACAGGTGCAGGTGGCGTTACAGGATTGACTACTGCTGGCGGTTTAGCAGGTGCTAATACTTTGCTTGGTGGCTCTACTCTTGGTTCTACTTTAGGTGGCTTAACAACTGGTGTAGTTGGCTCTACTTTAGGTTCTACACTTGGTTCTACTGTTGGTTCTACTGTTGGATCAACATTAGGTTCTACTCTTGCAAATACAGCTACAAGCGGTCTTACTGCGGCTCAGATAGGTGCTTTGTTATCAGGTGGTTTAACTACTGGTGCAGGTCTTCTCCAACAACAAACATCTCGTGAAGCGGCTCAACGAGCGCAACAGATGATTGATACTGAGACTGCTGCTGCCAAACAAGCGGCTGCCTTCAGACCTGTTGGCATGACTACTCGATTTGGCACTTCACAATTCCAAGTCGATCCAGTTACAGGTCAACTCACTAGCGCAGGATACACATTAAGCCCTGAAGCTAAGAATGCTCAAGATCGCTTGGTCAAGTTGGCTGAGTCTGGTTTAGTACAAGCTGAAGGCGCTCAGAAAGCCTTTGAACCACTGCAAACAGGCGCTCAGAGTTTGTTTAAACTTGGTCAAGGTTATCTTGCTGAAAAGCCTGAAGATGTTGCTAAGAACTATTTAGCTTCTCAAATGGCTTTGTTGCAACCTGGTCGTGAACTAGAGTTGGCTAATCTGCAAAACAGACTCCAACAACAAGGCCGTGGTGGTTTAGCGGTTGCTCAAGGTGGTGCTTTGGGTGCTACTACTCCTGAACTACAGGCTTTGTTCAATGCTAGAGCGCAACAAGAAGCTCAATTGGCGGCTAATGCTCAACAGTATGGTCAACAACAAGTCCAGTTTGGTGCGGGATTGCTTGGTACTGGCGCACAAACTATGGGTCAGTACTATGGTGGTCAGCAAGCCGCTTATGCTCCTTACACGACTGCTTTGGGACAAGTACAAGGTCTTGAGACTGCGGCACAACAACCTTTGATGCTAGGCGCACAACTTGGTCAACAAGCGGCTCAAGCAGGTGCTAATGTGGGTCGTTTAGGCTTATCAGGTGCTGAATTTAGTACTCGATTGGCTACTGGTAATGCAGCAACAACTAACCCCTATTCAACACTACTAAGTGGACTAGGTGCTTCTCCCGCATTTGGGCAAGCAATTGGTGGCTTATTTTCTTAAGGATTCATCATGGCAGATAATATCGTAGCGGGTTTATTTGGTTTAACCCCCCAAATGTATGGTGAACAACAACGTGTTGGTGCTTTGAATGAGGGGATTTCCCTTGCTCAACTAGACCCTGCTTCTCGTGGTGCGGCACTAACTTATGGTGGTGCTAAAGGTCTTGGTACTGCCATTGGTGGTGCTATGGGCATAGAAGACCCACAACTCAAGCTAATTAGTGCTAGAAACTCTATTGCCCAACAGATAGACCAGACTGATCCCAAGTCTATCTTAAAAGGTGCTCAGATGTTGTCACAAATTGGGGACAATCAAGGTGCTATGGCTCTTGCAGAATATGCTCGTAAGGCTCAAAGTGAAATGGCTTTGGCACAACAACGTACAGAAGAAAAAAGAACGCCTGAAGTGCGTAATGCTCTTGCTTATGCAGGGACTATTGGTGAATTTGGTTCTCCTGAGTTTAATCGTGCGTACCAACAGAAACTAACAGAACTTACAAGCAAAGAGAAGCCTGAAGCGACTACTCCAGAGCAAAAGAATGCAATGGCATTAGCTTTGACCGCTGGGCCTCAAGGTTCTGCTGCATTTGATGAAAAATATGCCAATGAACTTGCTCGTTTGACTGATAAGGCAAAACAAGTTGGTGCAAACATTAAAGAAATTGGTGTTGCAGAAACTAGTAGAGAGCCTGTTTATTTAGATGTCAACAACGACCTACAATTTATCTATAAGAAAGATGAGTCTGGCAAACAAGTTCGTGTGCCATTCACAGGTGGTGTTGATAGAACAACTGCAAAAACTAATCTTGGTGTTAAATTACCTGAAGGCGAGTCTGAGTTCGTTAAAGAACTTGGCAAATTGGATGCTAAAAAAGTTTCTGAAGCAATGGTGACACGAGAAACTGCTACCTCGACAATCAAGTCACTCAATAAACTTGCTTCATTGCCAGACAATGAGTTGATTACAGGACAATTTGCAACAGGTCGTGTTGGTATTGCTAACTTAATTCAAACTCTTGGTTTAGCTTCTGCTTCAGATGCAAAAAAAGTAGCGGGAAGCCAAGAATACCAAAAAGTTGCAGGAGATGTTATCTTGCAAACCCTTGGTGGCAAGTTGGGTTCTGGATTTTCTAATGCTGATCGTGAGTTCATTCAAGGACTTATTCCTCAACTTGAGACAAATCCTAACGCTCGTAGACAGCTTATCACTTTCATGCAAAACAAGAATCAAGAAATTGTTGCTGAAACAATTAGACTTGAAAATTATGCTCGTGATAAAAAAGGTCTATCAGGATTTACTCCTAACATTCCAATGTCGGTTGAGCCTACTAAACCAAGACCTTATTCTGGCTTGAGTGATGCAGAACTTAATGCGAAAATTCGAGCCGCACAAGCTCAACAACCACGATAAGAGGTAAAGCATGGCTGATTCATTAGCAGAACTGATTGCTGAAAGAGAAAGACGCTCTGGTCGTGTTACTGGTGGTGTTCGTAGTGTTCTTGAAGAACCTGAAGAAACAACTACTTTACAAGAGGTTAAAAGGGCTGTTACATCTCTTTTAAAAGGCTCTACTAAGGGTGTTATTGATGTTCTTGGCGGTTGGGGAAACCTTTACGATTACATCAAAGAAAGTAAAGAGCCAAATCCTCTGTCTAGCGTTGGTTTGGTAAATGCCATTAACAATGTTGGTGGCCCTGACTTGATGAAAATTGAGGGCTATAAAGGTCTGTACCAAATGGGTCAGGCTGGTGGCCCTGCGGCTGTAATGTCGGCAGTAGCACCAGGCAGTAGTCTGTTTAGATTGGCAACTCCTGCTAGAACTGCGGGTGCTGAATTTACTACCGCTGGTACGTTGGGTCTATTGTCTCAACAAGTTGCCCCTGAAAGCCCTATGGCTCAGTTAACCATGCAAACCTTGCCATACTTGGTTGTGGGCGGTGTTCGTGGTTACAGTGCCAAAGGTCAACAAGACAAAATCAACGAATACAAGAAATTGCTTCCTGAAGGCGATAAGAACATCTTTGATGAGTTTATGTTGCGTGGTCAGGCATCATCTGACCCTGTTATTGCCGCTGACATTGCAAGACTTTCTAGGTCGCCAAAGTATCTAGA
>Ga0209088_10001631_pt1 | contig 14379 bp, 11 predicted proteins | sample S_140625_EF_Meta_FD_187324 | JGI IMG/M metagenome (GOLD analysis project Ga0209088, IMG submission 187324) | Freshwater microbial communities from Lake Simoncouche, Canada to study carbon cycling - S_140625_EF_MetaG (SPAdes) (version 2) | ecosystem: Environmental > Aquatic > Freshwater > Lake ... | reverse complement strand
AGATCAGTTGTTATTTGAAATAGCAGGGCAAGCACAGAACGGGGAAGAATGCCTCCGATCTATGAAAGAGGTGAATCCCAATATGGTAATTCTGGATCTCGATATGCCTAAGACAGATGGCTTTGATGTCATTCGGCGTATTGGACTGATGTATCCAGATGTCCGAGTTTTAGTATTGTCGAGCATGGATGAGGCTGTTTATGGCGGGAGAGTCCGATCACTTGGTGGACATGGCTTTGTAAATAAAACAGCAGGGGCCGATGTTATCTTGGCTGCCTGCGTTGCCATCTCACAGGGCTATAACTTTTTCACCCATGGAAAAAATGGCAATAGCTCATTAAGCGACAACGATAAACTGGCACTTATTTCTGATCGTGAATTACAAGTCATGAAGTACCTTGGCAAAGGTAATACCAATCAGCAAATTTCAGACATGCTACACATCAGCAATAAGACTGTAGCTACCTACAAGACTAGAGTTTTTGATAAGCTCGGGATCAACAATATTGCTGACTTAATCTTGTTCTGCCGCATGAATAAGATTATCGAAAGCTAAAAGAAGCATGTATCGATTCATCGCCTGTGCAGCACTGCTGATTTGCCTATTGTCGAATGTGGCAAATGGGATACCTCATGAAAAAACGATGAGTGCAGCAGAGCAGCGATGGATCGATCAACACCCTATAGTGCTCTTTAGTATTCATGAGAAATATGCGCCCTACTTACAAGCAAGCAAAGATAATGAAAATTCTGGGGTCTTTTATGGACTTTTAAAAAAACTGGGGCAATTTACAGGGCAAGAATATTTACCAAAATGGAGAAAGACTGAACAAGAGGGTCTTAAGCAGCTTGCAAATGGTGAAGTCAATTTCATCATTGATCCACCAAGCCTTAATGATGAATACCTCAGGTTTGGATCTTTATCAGAGGCAATCTTTTGGGGGCATGATGCCATTGTGACGACTGGGCCTAAAAATATTGAGTCCATTACGCCCGCTAACATTGTCTACTTTGATCGTGGCTTTGAAAGCCCGCCAATCCCTCGACATTCTCAAGCCAGGATATCTTCACACGCTGAAAAGCTGATTCTCAATTTGCTCGAAAATGATATTGAAGCCTTGGTGTTACCCATTCGACTGGCCCATCAACTCATCCGGAAGATCAATAAACCAGAGCTTCAAGTAGGTGGCCTATACAGCCGGGAGCCTTTTGAATATCGATGGATCATTTCCCATGAAGATAGAGCCTTACATAGCCTCTTAGGTCATTTTTTAAATGGCTTGAATCCCATAGAATCAGGTCAACTATTTGCACTTGGAGATTACAGCTCCACATCAATTAAAAGTAGCCATTGGGGCGCCCTCCCTTGGTTATCAACCCTAGCCGTATTGATTCTTGGGAGTCTCTTATTGTGGCGCCTACAACAAAAGCAATCCCTTCAGGAGGAAAAAGCGGCAGACTTAATGGCCTCTAAAGATCTTGCTGAAAAGGCGAATGCCGCTAAATCTACTTTTCTTGCGACGATGAGCCATGAGATCCGCACCCCGATGAATGCAATCTTAGGAGTGCAAGAGTTATTACTAAGTAGCCGACAATTTCCAGACAAAGAAAAGTCATTATTAAAGAGTGCTCACTCCTCTGCTCAATCATTACTGGGCATTTTGAATCAAGTGCTAGACCTTTCCAAGATTGAAGCTGGCAAGCTGACTTTAAATGTAGAGCCTTGCTGTCTAAATACTCTGATTGATGATATTCATTCAGCGTTCTCAACTATGGCAAATAAGCAGCATCTGATTCTGCACACCTCTAAAGATCCGCGGATTGCTGCTGTCTTAATGATCGATACCTTACGACTACGTCAAATTCTGCAGAACTTACTCAGCAATGCGATTAAATTTACCAATCGTGGAGAGATCTACTTTTCTATTAGCGTACTAGCGGACGATCATGCGGGGCAATTAATTGAATTTAGAGTCATCGATACTGGAATCGGCATGGGCACTGAGGAAATTCAACTTGCGCTTCAAGCGTTTGAACAAGTTCCTGGCAAAACCGATCAACAGCATGGCACTGGTTTAGGTCTCACTATCACCAATCATCTAGTGAGCTCGATGAATAGCCAGCTTTACTTTGAAAGTGCGCCTGGCTTTGGCAGCAATATTCATTTTTGTGTGGCACTCCCCCGAACCAGCATTGCCGCATCCAAAAACCATCTTGGAGTTGAAAGCTCAATACCGCGAAGACTGGTTTCTAAAATGGCTCAGGATGAAAATCGCCTACTCCAGGCTCTGGTAGTTGAAGATCATCCTGCGAGCCGCCAAATTATTTCCTTGCAATTGCAAGCATTAGGTCTGGAGACCGAGGTTTGCGAAAGCGCCAGTGCTGCCCTTGAACTGCTATCTAAGAAGCATTTCGATCTTCTGCTGACCGATCAATCCATTCCAGGTATGCAGGGTTCAGAATTAGCTAAACACATTCGCTCTTTAGGCTATCACGAGATTGTCATCATTGGCATTACTGCTGATATCTATGCCCTAGATTCGCGGCACCAATTTCTTGCTGCCGGTATGGATGGAGTGCTGATCAAACCCTTAAATTTAATGGCTCTAGAGAACGAACTGGCCCGCCACTTTACTTCTCAAGAAACTACTGATGAACAAAAGATGGTGGATATGTCCGGAGAGTACTCTTTTGACCTCTTTTCAAATCTCTTGAAACAAAATCCGAGCCATATTTTGCTTATCCTGGAAGAAATTAAAAAAGTTCATATTCAAACACTCGCCATACTGAAAAATAAGCCTGTTGATGAAGGCGCCTTAGCAAGCATGATTCATAAGATTAAGGGTGGCGCCCAACTGCTCAGTGCTCAGCGATTTATTAAACGCTGTGAGATCCTAGAAAGAGAGAGGCCTGTACTAGATAGAGTAAGCGCATTAATCGAGCTACTGGAAGAGCAAAATCAGATCATTGAGTGCTATATGGCCAAGTACGCCAGCCATTAATAAAAGGCATGGCTTTGCCTTAGAGCTCCCTAGGTTTATCCTATTGGGAATGCAACAATTTATACGTCATCTTGTGTCTCCAGCATCCACAATCCTTTGGGTTGGGTTTTGCTTTTTTGCATTAATAGCAAATGCTGAAGAAGTACGTACCAGCATACCTCAGACAGTTAAAAGTAGCTTAGAGCGTAATCAAATACCAAAAGAAACCGTCAGTATTTCAGTAATAGAGATTGAGACTACCCGCCAAGGAAAAAATACTTCAAAAAATATTCTAGATTGGAGAGCTACTGAAGCGATGAACCCTGCCTCAACCATGAAGCTCTTAACAACACTGGTGGGGTTAGATATTTTGGGGCCTCAGTATCGCTGGAGAACCAATATTTATACTGATGGCGCTATTAGGCAAGGAGTTCTCAAGGGAAATTTGTATTTACAGGGAACAGGTGATCCAAAGCTGATCCCTGAAGAGCTGGCTAAGCTGATGAAGTCCTTGCAAGCACTTGGTATTCAGAAGATTGATGGCAATTTATTCTTTGATCGCAGCGCCTATGCACCTAGCGTAATGGAGCACAACACAATTGATGGCGAGGCACTGCGAGCATACAATGTGCCGCCCGACCCATTACTGTATGCATTCCGAACGCTCTCATTTCAACTAGGAAAATCACGTACGGCCGACTTCATTGATGTTGCCTATACACCAGCACTCTCGCAGCTGAAGATTGACAATCAAATGCGACTGGTTGATCGCCCCTGTGACAACTGGAAAAGTAATATTCGTTTTAACCTAGAGCCCGAAGGTGCAACGAAAACAGATCAGCCTCTGGTGGCGCAGTTTTCAGGGGCGTTTCCCAGCGCCTGCAAAGGCGTGAACTACAACGTGGTTGCCCTTGATGCAAATATCTTTCTTACGCAGGGCTTTGCCGCTGCCTGGGAACTATCCGGTGGCATCTGGGCAAGAACTCCCGTCGGAAAAAACGGGAATGTACCGCTTCTCGCAAGGCTTCTTCTGCAGTTTGAAGGAAGCAACCTTAGCGATGATGTTTTGGATATCAATAAGTACTCAAACAATGTCATGGCACGCCAACTACTTTTAACTCTAGCCTTAGAAAAAATGGGGAAGCCAGCAACAACTGCTAATGGTGAATTAGTCATTCAGAGTTGGCTAAAACAAAATAGTTTAGATTTTCCAGGTCTAGTGATTGAAAACGGCTCAGGCTTGTCGCGCACCGAAGCCATTACAGCAGAGCAAATGAACCAACTCTTGCTGACTGCACGCAACCTATCGGTTGGAGACGTTTTCTATAACAGCTTACCAATCGCAGGAACCGATGGCACGATGAGAAACAGACTGATGACTCAACTGCGTAAGTTTTTACATCTGAAGAAAAAGCCGGAAGCTAGAATTAAGACCGGCTCCCTAGCTGATGTACGTACTATCTCTGGTTACGTAATGAGTAAATCAGGAAAACTGTACGCAGTCACCTCATTTATCAATCATCCCAATGCGTGGAAAGGTTTAGAAGCGCACGATCAATTACTAGCGTGGCTACTGGAAGATGGTCCGGAGCCAAAACATGCACGCTGAAGTCGATCTCTAACGCCATCCCATTCCTCTCCAGCAGGCGGCTCCGGAAATAGAATTAGATCCCAACCCTGTTGATCTAAGTCGCGTAATGAGCGATATAAGCGACTAGCAAACCCAGTACTGTCACTTGGCACCTCCACTTCCTCGAAATGAACAGATGGATGACCATCCTCACCTAAAGAAGATTCAGAATCCCAAACTGCAACTGCTACACGAGACTTCGTGTCCGGAAATTCGCTGAGCGCATCTAGAACTCGGCCGGGAGCATACAAACGTAAAGGGGTGTTTGGTGCGTAATGCGCCTTCAAACCTCCAGAAACTCTTGGTAGGGCATCCGCTAAATTGACATCATCATGCACACTCACTATCTGGCCGGCTTGATATATCTGAATACCAGTCTTTGCAAAAATCTCTGTCGGTGTTATCACGCCTGGACGAAGCAGAATGGCTTTAGTGCCAGATGACATATCAATAATGGTTGATTCAATACCAAGCGCACAATCACCACCATCTAAGATCATCAGATCGAGAATGCCCTCAAACTCATTTCGGACATCCGCAGCACTAGTAGGGGATACTCTACCAAAACGATTAGCAGATGGCGCTACTACACCACCCCTAAACTTTCTCAATAGCTCCTGAGCCATCGGATGTGCGGGTGCGCGAATCGCTACAGTATCCTGCCCACCAGTTAATTCATTCAGAACGCTCTTATCTTTTTTAAAGACTAAGGTTAGAGGACCAGGCCAAAAGGTATTTACTAGCTTAAGCGCATCTTCGGATAAATCTCTTACCCAGGGCGCTAGTACTGGCAACCAATCTACCTGCGTTTGATCAAATTTATCGGGTGCCGCAAGATGCACAATCAGCGGATGATTGGATGGTCGACCCTTAGCACTGAAAATTTTGTTGATGGCCGCTGGATTTTTTGCATCTGCCCCTAGCCCATATACCGTCTCAGTTGGAAACGCAACCAAGCCGCCATCGCGTAATGTCTGGACTGCTTCATTAATCACTGCATAAGATTGCAGTGGCGTACTATCAGCAGACATTTCTAGGGCTCGATGCCTAATTCAGTGGCTACAGCAGCGCAATTTTGGCGAGCCTCATTCAATGCCTCGCCTAAGCAGTTGATGTGACCCATCTTTCTACCGATGCGAGGAGCAGATTTACCGTAGAGATGCAACTTTGCATCAGGGTGAGCAAGCACTTTATTCCAGGCAGGTTCTCTTGCTTTATCTTCGCTGCCCTCAAACCAAAGATCGCCCAATAAATTTAACATCGAAACTGGGGCTAATTGTCGTGTATCGCCTAAAGGCAAACGAGCCATTGCTCTTACTTGCTGCTCAAACTGGCTACTGACGCAAGCATCCATGGTGTAGTGCCCAGAATTATGTGGACGAGGTGCAATTTCATTGGCAACAATATCGCCATTCTTGAGCACAAAAAACTCAACGCAAAGAACACCAACATACTCAATCTTTCGAATGAGTGCTTTTGCCGCATCAACAATCTTTTTCTCTTGAGCAGGCTTGAGTGATGGAGCAGGCACGGTAGAGGTATGTAAGATACCGTCACGATGGATATTTTGTGACACGGGATAAGCTACGACAGCATCATCATGGCCCCGCACTACTAAAGCCGAAACCTCGAAATCCAGATCCATGCGCTTTTCTAAAACGCAGGATACGCGTCCGAATTCATTCCAGGCAGTAGTTAATTCTGGCAGACTATAAACAGTGACCTGACCTTTACCGTCATAACCCATGCGGGTAGTCTTTAATATTCCAGGAAAAAGATTTGCTGGAGCATGAACAAGATCAGCATCATGTTCGATAACAAAATAGGGTACAGGCCCAATATTAGTCTCAGACTTCCAGGTAGCTAAGAATTTTTTCTCTGCAATCCGATTTTGCGCTAGTGAGACGCAACTGCTGCGCGGCGCTACAAATACCCCCAGAGATTCCAGCTCATCTAGAGCTTGTGCAGGAACATTTTCAAATTCAGTACTGACAGCTGCGCATAATGCTGCCATCTCTTTTAGCGCGGCTGAGTCAGTGTAATCAGCCTGAATAAACTTCTCTGCAATAGAGCCCGCCGGACTATCGGAACCGGGATCTAAAACACAAACTTTATATCCCATTGCTTGTGCAGCCTGGGTAAACATACGCCCTAATTGACCGCCGCCCAATATTCCTAAATACGAACCCGGCAAGATGGGCTCCATACGATCTGCCATGTAATTAATATCCTGGCAAATTCATAGAGCGTGCGGTATCAGATTGCTTTGCCCGAAACTCTGCGAGACGTTTGGAAAGATCTGCGTCATGTAATGCGAGCCCTGCAATGACGTGTAAGGCAGCGTTAGCTGCGCCAGCCTCGCCAATTGCAAAAGTAGCGACTGGAACACCTTTTGGCATTTGCACGATGGAATATAAAGAATCTTCACCACGCAAGTATTTACTGGCAACCGGTACACCGTAAACCGGCACTATTGTTTTAGAGGCAAGCATGCCTGGTAAGTGAGCCGCACCACCTGCCCCAGCAATGATGGCCTGCAAGCCATTGGCTTGCGCATCTTCTGCATACTGAAACATATCGTCTGGCATGCGATGGGCTGAGAGTACTTTAGCCTCGTGAGCGATGTCAAATTGCTCAAGCATTTGAGCGGCGTGCTGCATTGTGTCCCAATCCGAATTGGAGCCCATCACTATTCCGACTATTGGCTTCTTGCTCATCAACCTCTCCAAATACACTAAATATTTACTGAGGGGTCTATTATCCCTGAGTTAAACGATTCAGGGCTTCACGGTACTTTTCGGCCGTTTTTTCAATCACATTAGCTGGTAATTGTGGCGCAGGGGCAGTCTTAGGCCATAACTTGCCGTTTACTTGGGCGGTTTCCAACCAATCACGCACAAATTGCTTGTCATAGGATGGCGGGTTTGAGCCCACATGATAAGTTTCTGCTGGCCAGAAGCGTGAAGAATCTGCTGTGAGGATCTCATCCATCAAGACTAATTGACCCGAATCATCCAAACCAAACTCAAACTTAGTATCAGCAATAATAATTCCACGAGTCGCAGCATAGTCAGAGGCTTCTTTATAAAGACGGATACTGACTGCACGAATTTGATTGGCTAACTTCTCACCAATGAGTTCAACCACTTTCTCAAATGAAATATTTTCGTCATGATTACCAACTTCTGCTTTGGCAGCAGGAGTAAAAATCGGCTCAGGTAATTTTTGAGCATTCTCTAAACCAGTAGGCAATGTAATACCGCAAACCTTGCTGCTTTCTTTGTAGTCCTTCCAGCCGCTTCCAGCAAGATAACCACGCACAACTGCCTCTACCAAAATGGGCTTTAAGCGTTTAGCCACTACTGCACGACCGGTTACTTGAGAAACTTCGTCAGGAGTCACTACAGTTGCAGGGTCAATTCCGGTTAAATGATTCGGAATGACTGAGGCTAATTTATCAAACCAAAAATTAGCCATTTGATTAAGGACGATACCCTTCTCCGGGATCGGCTCGCCCATCACGACATCAAATGCAGATAAGCGATCGGTGGTGATCATCAGTAGCTTGTCATCACCTAGAGCGTAGACATCACGCACCTTACCTTTAGACAGTAGAGGTAATGACTTAATGGATGTGGCATATAAGGCTGGCATCTTTAATTCACTTCACGATCTGAATAAGTTTGCCGCTCTTATACAGTTCAGCCATTTTTTCCAAAGGAATAGGCCTGATTTTGGATGCTTGACCAGCGCACCCAAAAGCCTGAAAGCGTGCAATACAAACCTTCTTAGCAGCCTCACGCGCTGGCTTTAGATAATCGCGGGGATCAAATTTGCTTGGGTTCTCCATGAGGTAACGGCGGATAGCGCCAGTCATTGCCAAACGAATATCGGTATCAATATTGATCTTACGAACACCATTTTTAATGCCCTCCTGAATCTCTTCAACAGGCACACCGTAAGTTTCTTTCATATCGCCACCAAACTCACGAATCTCTGCAAGTAATTCTTGCGGAACACTGGAAGAGCCGTGCATTACCAAGTGCGTATTCGGAATACGCATATGAATTTCTCTAATGCGATCAATTGCCAAAATATCGCCTGTAGGCTTTTTTGTGAACTTGTATGCACCATGGCTAGTACCAATCGCAATCGCTAAAGCATCGCACTGAGTTGCTTTAACAAAGTCAGCAGCTTGTTCAACATCTGTTAATAACTGTTCACGAGTCATCTTGCCATCAGCACCATGACCATCCTCTTTATCACCCTGCATTGTTTCCAAAGAGCCCAAAACTCCCAGCTCTGCTTCCACAGTAACTCCAATAGAGTGAGAAAACTTCACCACCTCCTGGGAGACAGCTAAGTTGTACTCGTAACTGGCAACCGTTTTACCATCCGCTTCAAGCGAGCCATCCATCATCACGCTAGTAAAGCCACTCTTGATTGCCGCCATACAAACAGCTGGGCTCTGACCATGATCTTGATGCATGACAACCGGAATATGGGGATAAGCCTCTACAGCAGCCGAGATTAAGTGACGTAAAAATGCTTCGCCGGCATATTTACGTGCGCCAGCAGATGCTTGCATGATGACTGGTGAGTCAGCCTCATTGGCTGCCTCCATAATCGCGGTCACTTGCTCAAGGTTGTTGACATTAAATGCCGGCAAGCCATAACCGTTTTCAGCAGCGTGGTCTAAGAGTTGTCGTAAAGATACTAAAGCCATGATGTTCTCTTAATAAATATAGATAAATAGTTAATCAATGTGCAAATTACTTCACACGAACAATTTTGAGAGTATTCGTGCCGCCAGGTTCACCCATTGGCTCACCCGAAGTCAACACGACGGTATCACCCTTTTTAACTGCGCCAGCCTTTTTCAAACAAGCCTCTACTTCTTGCAAAGCGGTATCGCGGTCTTTGGTGTAATCCAAGCCAATTGGCGTGACATTACGATAAGTACTTAAAGCTCTTTGGGTTGCAATCTTTGAAGTCAATGCAAAGATGGGTACATGAATGTTATGACGGCTCATCCAAATTGGGGTTGAACCAGAGTCCGTCAGAGCAGCAATCGCATTTGCATGTAAATGATGTGCAGTAAATAAAGCACCCAAGGCAATTGTTTGATCAATACGAGTAAAGGTTTGATCTAAAAAATCAGTATCCAATTTCACTGTATCTGATTTCTCAGCCTCAACACAAATTTCGGCCATCGCTTTAATCGTTTGTATTGGGTATGAACCAGCAGCAGACTCAGCGGAAAGCATCACGGCATCTGTCCCATCTAATACGGCATTAGCTACGTCACTCACTTCGGCACGTGTTGGTACTGGAGCATTAATCATCGATTCCATCATTTGCGTTGCAGTAATCGTAAATTTATCGGCCTCACGCGCCCAGGAAATCATCCGTTTTTGTAATGCAGGTACTGCAGCGTTACCAACCTCAATAGCGAGATCGCCGCGGGCAACCATAATACCGTCACTTTGCTCAATAATACTTTTAAGTGCTTTAGACTCAATCGCTTCAGCACGCTCAACTTTAGCAATTGTTCTCACTTTGCCAACACCATATTTAGCACTAGCAGCATCAGCTAGCTCACGTGCATATGCCATATCAGCGCCATCCTTTGGAAAGCTAATCGCCAAGAAATCAACGCCCATTGCAATTGCAGCATCGAGATCGGCAATATCTTTTTCAGTGAGTGCTGGTGCTGTCAAACCACCGCCGGCACGATTGATACCTTTGTTATTAGAGAGTGGGCCGCCTTGTTCTACGAGCGTGAAAATTTCCCCGCCCTTGACGCTCTCAACACGCAATACAACCAAACCATCATTTAATAAGAGGCGATCGCCAGGCTTCACATCATTTGGCAACTCTTTGTAATCAAGCCCGACACGCCCTTGATCGCCAAGCTCACATGCGACGTCCAGAATAAACTTCTCTCCCTCTTTCAGAAGAATTTTGCTATCTGAAAATTTGCCCACACGAATCTTTGGACCCTGAAGATCAGCCATGATGCCAACCTCTTTGCCCACTTCAGCAGAAATGCTTCTGACTAAATCATGGCGTGCTTTGTGATCTGCCACAGTCCCGTGTGAAAAGTTCATACGCACCACATCAACACCTGCGCGAATCATCTCGCGCAATACTTCAGGTTTTTCAGATGCTGGTCCTAGAGTTGCAATGATTTTTGTTGCTCTTAACATATTTAGTCTTTCGCTCTTTCTGCAAGTACTTCAAAGGCTGGCAAAGTTTTACCTTCAAGAAATTCTAAGAAAGCGCCACCGCCAGTTGAGATGTAATCCACTTGATTTTCAATGCCGTATTTAGCTATCGCCGCCAATGTGTCGCCACCGCCAGCGATTGAGAATGCTGGTGAGTGAGCAATTGCTGCCGCCAACATTTTTGTACCCCCGCCAAATTGATCAATTTCGAACACGCCTAATGGGCCATTCCAAACAATCGTACCTGCATGCGCAAGCATTGTCGAAAGGCGAGCAGCTGTCTTGGGTCCAATATCTAAAATCATGTCATCTTCTGCGACCTGATCCGCAGCCACCCTATTGGCGCGCGCCAAGGGGGACAGCTCATTTGCAACTACGACATCCTCAGGAATGGGTACGTGTGCACCACGTTTTTCCATGAGATCCATAATTTCTCTGGCTTCATGCACCAAGTCTGGCTCAGCAAGCGATTTGCCAATTGGTAAACCTTTAGCAAGCATGAAGGTATTGGCAATACCTCCGCCCACAATCAGCTCATCCACTTTCTCAGAGAGGGCCTTCAGAATGGTGAGCTTAGACGAAACTTTTGAACCAGCAACGATCGCTATGAGTGGGCGTCTTGGATTTGCCAACGCACGACTTAATGCATCTAATTCAGCTGCCATCAATGGGCCAGCGCAAGCAACTGGTGCAAACTTGGCAACACCATTAGTGGTGGCTTCAGCACGATGTGCAGTACCAAATGCATCATTTACATAAACATCGCATAGAGCCGCAATTTTTTTGGCTAGCGCGTCATCATTCTTTTTCTCGCCCACATTTACCCGGCAGTTTTCCAAGAGCACCACTTCGCCTGGCTGCACCTGAAATCCTCCATCGACCCAATTACTGATGAGTGGGACTTTGCGATGAAGCAAAGTAGCAATCCGATCGGCGACTGGGGCTAAGCTATCCTCAGATTTAAATTGGCCTTCAGTAGGTCGCCCTAAGTGAGAGGTCACCATCACTGCGGCACCAGCATCCAGACACATTTTCACCGCAGGCATCGATGCCCGAATACGAGTGTCTTCAGTAATATTGCCTGCCTCATCTTGGGGCACATTGAGGTCGGAGCGAATCAGCACTCGCCTACCCTTTAATTGGCCGGCTTGGGCTAATTCACTTAAACGTTTAACTTCAAATAAAGCTTCCGGCATGGGATTAGGTAAATGTGGTGATTTATGAGGAATGCTCCATTCTAAATCGTCTAGCCCAAATCTCCCACAGGATCTCAGACACCCTGTGGTCCTGCCTGTTCTACAATAGGGGCTTGGACGCATTTTGGGTCTAGGGCCATAAACCCCCCCTCGGCGCACCGATTAACTAGACACAAAAAGGTAGAGAAAATGTCGATGTCCGACCGCGATGGCTTTATTTGGTCCGATGGGAAGCTCATTCCCTGGCGTGAGGCCAATATTCACGTCCTAACCCATAGCCTGCACTACGGTATGGGTGTATTTGAGGGGATCCGCGCCTATAAAACAACTCATGGTACAGCCATTTTCCGCCTCCCGGAGCATGTCAAGCGCCTCTTTAATGGCACCAAGATTTTTCAAATGAACATGCCCTACAGCCCAGAAGTGATTACCAAGGCAATTATTGATGTGGTCAATAGCAATAAGCTCGAGGCCTGCTACATCCGCCCAATCATCTTTATTGGCTCACAGAAACTCGGTATCTCCCCCAAAGGAAATAGTATTCATACGGCGATCGCTGCCTGGGAATGGGGTGCTTATTTAGGTGAGGATGGAATCAACAAAGGTATTCGGGTAAAGACTTCCTCATTTACCCGCCACTTTGTGAACTCCTCACTCGTGCGCGCTAAAGCTTCTGGCTACTACATCAACTCTATTTTGGCCAATCAGGAAGTCACAGCGAATGGATATGACGAAGCTTTATTGTTAGATACCGAGGGCTATGTTTCTGAAGGCTCCGGGGAAAATCTCTTCATGATTCGCAATGGCATTGTGTTCACCCCTGACTTAGCATCCTGCTTAGATGGTATTACACGAGACTCTGTCATTCAGATTGCAAAAGATCTTGGATATGAAGTTCGTGAAAAACGATTGACACGTGATGAAGTTTATTCTGCAGATGAAGCCTTCTTTACTGGTACTGCAGCTGAAGTGACTCCAATTCGTGAGTTGGATGACCGCAGCATTGGTGATGGCAAGCGTGGTCCGATTACTGAAAAAATTCAGCAGACATATTTCGATGCGGTGTACGGTAGAAATGATCAATACAAATCATGGCTCACCTTCGTTAAGTAATCAGGAAAAGTAAGATGACTCAAGCTCAAGTTGTGATGGTGGATGGCAAGGACCTGCCATTGCATTGCCCCACTAATCAAACTCCAGCCTGGAATTCTCATCCGCGAGTTTTCTTGGATATCACTAAAACCGGGGAAGCGAAGTGCCCATATTGTGGCGCTGAATATAAGCTCATTCCCGGCACCGAGCCACACGGGCACTAAGTCCTATCAGCGCCTCATCCAGGGGTGCTGACTCGGGATACAACATATGCAAAGTATTCTGATCATTGCCCCAAATTGGATTGGGGATGCTGTAAGTACCCAGCCTCTTCTGGCCAATCTCAAGATGCTTTATCCAAATTCTCAGATTGATGTTCTTGCCAGCAATTGGGTAGCGCCAATCTATCGTGCCTGCTCGCAAGTGCATGAAGTCATTGAGACGAAGTTTGAGCACAAAAAACTGCAATGGAACTTACGTAAGCAATTAGCCAAAGAAATTCAGGCTAAAAACTATCAGGCCTGTTATGTATTGCCCAACAGTTTTAAATCTGCCCTCATTCCCTGGTTAGCCAATATTCCTTTTCGGATTGGCTATCGTGGAGAGTTACGTTTTGGCCTAATTAATTTAGCTCTAGATAACCCAAGTAAAGTTAATCGTCCACCGATGATGGAGCACTACTTAGCTCTAAGCCAAATTTTAAAAGATGATGCCTCTCTTCCATCTAAGAAATTAGTTCCTAGACTCAACATTTCCGCCTCAGCAAAACAGTCTGTCGAAATTAAATTGCAAAGCGCCAGTATCAGTGGTGACTCAGTTTATGTAATGTGCCCTGGTGCGGAATATGGCCCATCTAAAAGATGGCCTACAGAACACTTTGCAGCATTGGCGCAACAACTCATTACGCAAAATTCAAATAATCAGATCATTCTTTTAGGCAGCAAAAGTGATCATCCACTTGCCCAAGAAATTACCTCCCAGGTACAGCAAGCTAATAATATTCATAACTGGTGTGGCAATACTTCACTAGATGAAGCAATTGCCTTGATTGGCATGAGTAAAGCGGTAGTTAGTAATGATTCAGGGCTGATGCATATTGCAGCAGCCCTACAAATCCCTCAGGTTGCCATCTTCGGCTCCAGTGATCCGACTCATACACCCCCTTTGTCTGATAAAGCCAAAGTTATCTGGCTTAATATGCCTTGTAGCCCATGCCACAAAAGAATTTGTCCTTTAGGCCACTTACGATGCTT
>Ga0209088_10001630_pt1 | contig 14379 bp, 37 predicted proteins | sample S_140625_EF_Meta_FD_187324 | JGI IMG/M metagenome (GOLD analysis project Ga0209088, IMG submission 187324) | Freshwater microbial communities from Lake Simoncouche, Canada to study carbon cycling - S_140625_EF_MetaG (SPAdes) (version 2) | ecosystem: Environmental > Aquatic > Freshwater > Lake ... | reverse complement strand
TAATCTCTGTTGCCGCGGACTAACGGAATAAATGCTCCGTCAGATAATCTTATAACAACATTGCCCCATTTTTCACTTGTTAATTTATACATAATTACATTCTCGCATCTGCTTGCCATACAATAGCAAATCCAGCAACTCCGGTACTACCGCCATTTCCTGTTGTAACGTTCCAGTAGCCGCTACCGTTAGCTGTTGTGTATCTAAAGCCTCTAGAGTAACCTCCCTCTAAGTCCGGAACTGACCTAGAGTAGTCTGAGTTTGGAAAAGTGTTGCCGGCAACGGAAGGAGCACTCATGCTCGGAGCGATCCGTTTTGTAGATTTAAAATGTATATGGTTTACGGCACCAGCATCAAAAATTGCAGTAATAGCGGCATATCCTGAACCACTAGCAAAGCCGTATTCGTAATATCGATAAGCTAATGATTGTTCCATAGTGATAGGTCTACGATCAAATGTTGTTGCTTGAGTTCCTGGTTCAAGTTGTGCGCCAGTAATGTATAATTCTTGATACCCTGCACCGACTAACAGGCGAATTGTCAAGTTATTGCAAGCACTTAAAGACCCACTGTCCGCAGTCCAGGAGGGCATTGTCACAGTCCAGGAATATTTGGTCCAAGTCTGTGCGATAGTTTGACTGCCGCCTGCTACTGCAACAGAGGAGTTCGGATTACTAATAGCGTTGCTGGTTAAAAAGAAATTAGGGTTGATTGCAACTCCAGTATACACAGATTTTGCCCAAAAGCTCAATGTCCATGTGGTGCCTGGCTGGAACTCACCGTAGTTGCCTGCCGCAGGCAATTCAACAGCAGTCCTGATATGAAAACCTTGTTGGGTGCCCGCCGTGGCTAAAAATTTACCAGAGAAGCCATGTCCTTCACCTGCAGGAACATCAGTTGACTGTGATATAGTAGTACTTTGACTGCTTCGTGGTTCGATGATCCACATGTCAGCAGTATAAGAGCCACTGGTGTAGGTCAGGTTAGTTCCCTGTTGCCAAATCCTAAAGTCACCGTTGATCAGACGATTTTTAAAACCCTGTGTATACCCTGCAGATCCGTATTGTGCCAGTACAACTTCTTGTCCCATATCTTATTCCTTAACTGTTGGAAACTGATCTTTAACAGCTTTGATTGTGCTGTAGAACGGTTCAATTCTTTTACTAGGATCATCGTTCATGCCATGCCACAACATGTCTAACTGATCTTCAATAGATGGATAAACTGCACGACGAAGACCAATTTGATCGTTTTTATATTTTTCAACTGTATGATCTATCTCACCCATATACTCATTTGTCCTGTATTGTTGACACTAGTAGCACCGTACCAACCACGATAGGTATAAGAACGTGCTCCCTGTTGATAGCCATTAACACCTAAGTCGGGACTAGCTGTTTGTAGAGCAGGATTACCCGGTGCCGCTGTGTTTCTTGAACCCGAGTGTACGCTTGGAAAGAATGGTCCGCCATCACCGTTCCATCCACGGACACTGGCATTGCTGGCCAAGCCATAGCCTGTTGGATATGTATCACTCCAGGTAGCACCTAGAGCTTCTGTAAATGTATATCGCGTCCAAGCACCTACATCGCCTTTAAGTCCAGTAACTCCAACTGTACTAACAGTCATTGTTGCACCACCATAGGTGTAAGAGTGATTGGCAAATGTCAAAGATGCTGGACTAGGAATATTGATTCTATAAACATAACTGTAACTGTCAATTCCGCCAGTTACTGGATTGTTACCGGCCGCATAGGTAACCTGTGTTGCACCTTGATGTAACAACAGTCCACTCTTTTGGCCGCCTGGACTAAGAACCAGACCGTATGTTGATGCTCGGTTTGTCGGTGCGTAACCATATGTGCTGGCATCGTTGTTTAAGTTTGGCATTGCATAGTTTGAAGTCGAATCACCTGTGGTTGCCGCGTATCCATAGGAAACCAACATCCAGCCACCGCTGTCCCACGAGAAGTCACAGTAGACTTGTACAGCATAGTTCATCAAACTATTTTTAATCCAGTAAACACCGTTGGTAGTGATACCTTGAGCTTTGAGAGCACTTGCACTAGGAGCCGCACGTTGTTCTGTACTGCCGTCAGCGCCACCTATTGATAACCAAGTATTACCGTTATAGTATTCTAATGCGCCAAGATCTGTGTTATAACCAAACACACCCACAATGTATGTAGAAGTTGATGGGCGTGTGCTAGTTGTCCACGTTGCTCCTAGTCCTGCGACTCTAACTGCATTTGTCATTATCTGAAATTCCTAATATCCTATATTTACCAAGATCAGGGTCAGGGAGAGTCCAACTAAGCGAAGCGCGGAGCGCAAAAAATTAGCGCAGATTTTAGAGCCTCTATTAAGTACACACTTAAATAAGACTATGTATATAGAGTTTCAATTACCCCGTAAAGACTCAAACAATACGGCTGTACAGCTGGGTCGCGAAAGTCTTCTAAACGAACTAAAACGATGGTCAAAACAGCACAATCTTGACTACTATGCGATCAAAACTGACTATATCTACGGTGACAATCTAGAACGTGTATACTTGCCGTCAGACCGTGCATATGAATTGTTTCTAATCAGTTGGGCGCCTAAACAACAGTACTTCGGTGACTATAAGCTACGTAAAAATTAAAAAATTTAAAATTTTTTGATCCCATTTCTCACCATATAAGGTGGTTTTAATCTTAGTGTAATAATTACTATTATACAAGTGAAAGGAGAAAGCACTATGTACAAACGAAGCAAAAAATTACTCCATTTAGAAAATCCTCCGGCGTGACGCTATATACGATGATCTAAATACAATTCGAATATAACAAGCGGATGAAGCCCGCAACAACTCAGCACTAATAACTTAGTGCTATTTTTTTGACTATAGTAAGTTGATAATACGTTAGATGAATAGTGTCCAAATAAAGCCGATGACTAGGCCAATGCCAAAACTCACAATGCAAGACCACAGCAATATACCACAGTAGATCCAGTCTTCCCAACTCATTGAGTATCGGGGTTTTTTATACCAACGATTAAACATTCTTTCAACACGACTATTCATAGTGACTCCCTACTGTGCTTACTGTAGTTATACACTAGGGAGCCGAGACTTTATAGTGAATTATAGTGCTCTATAGTGAATTATAGTTCTCTATAGTTCCGGACCCGAGGTCTATAGTAACCCGCAAAAAATGGCCGCGCAATTTAAAAAGGGGGCGGAGAACCTAACCCCTGGTGAAATACATCTAGCTGGGTGTCAAAAATTAAGGAATTTTGAGAGAAAATTTGCATGCCAAAACTTGCGGGCAAGCAAGCGGCAGCAAGAGCACCCCCTGGTGCCCCCACTACCACCCCACCACCTGGCCGGCCTACCTCAACTCGTCAACCACCTCGGTGTGTCCATAGCAGTCGAATCCTTCGTTCTCTAGCTCTTCTACTGCTTGATTAAAGTCTGACACCAACTGCTTGAGTGCGTCTGCGCGGCGCATGTCCTTAGCCCGCTTGCGATATGCTGTACCCTTTTGATACATAACAGCATAGTGCTCTTCACAGTACAGCGTACCGGGCACTAGCCTAGAGCTACCGCAAGCGTGTGCGGCACTCCCTACATAGCTACAGCCCTTGGGCTTGAGTATAGCATAGTCTACATCGTGTGCTGAGTACATATTAGACTCGCTTCATACATGTAGTCTTAGCCATAGCAGTCCAAGAGGTAGGAAAGCTCTTACGCAGGTCTGCTATCTTGAGTACCATACGCAGGCTCAGCTCACGTAGTTTAGTCTTGTTAGCATCAATGAATTCTACTACTTCATCCTTGACGCAGTCTTCGAACTCGTATACATCCAACATGCCGCCTTCTTTAACCACTTGCTTGATACGTAAGATCTTCTCACGTTCTGTGTCCATCTGCAGATCAATGTAGTGGCAACGTGACTCTAGCGCATCCAAGTGATCCTTGAGCTTCTTAGAGCGAACGTGCTCGAACTTGATGTTGGTAATAAAGATAGCCGCACCCTTGAACTCAAAGCGATCTGGAATGCCTTCTGAGCGCAACAGGCGGCTGTCAGTGTTCCAAGCAATGAAACGCTTCTTGGAGCTGTCCAAAGCACCCTTTAGAATGTTCAGTGAAAGCTCGTCCATCAATACGCTGTCGCAGTCATCGAATACAATAACGTTTTTAGCATCGGAGAACTCGTACAGCTTTGCATACAAGCCCAGAGCTGACATGGCACCCTTGACGATCTCATAACGTGGCTTACGCTCGCCCAGAGCATTAAACAAGTCGTCCTTTGACAGTACTTCTTCAACACCATAGCTCTTGCCCACACCCGGAGGGCCCGATACGATCATAGCACGTACATCGCCAGCCTTGACAGCTTTGGTCATCTCAGTGAGGATCTCAAAGCGTTCGTCTAAACGTGTCAAAATCTCTTCGTCTGTTTCTCTGTTAACAGCCATTTCGTTGGCACGAATCTTCTCTTGATCAAACTCAAGTACAGTTGCTACGCCGGAATGTTTAGTTGTAGTCTTAGCCATGTGTTACCTTTCAGTGTGTTAATTAATGCTAGTATTATACTAGATGTTCTTGATTCTGTCAATCTCTAGTTTTACCAAATCTTCGACATCGTTGATCTCATCCATGACAGCCGCAACCATCATGTTCAGGACAACCAGTGCATCCTTCTTGGTGTCTGCTTCTAGACTGTTGATGAATGATAGAACAGCATCCTTGCCGTTCATCATCCACAGCACATCAGCGATCGCTCGCTGACGTGTGTTCAAGCCTTGTATTTCGATAGTGCTCAAGCCAAAGCCCTTTCTTCTACCACTGTGAGCATGTTGGCAGGCACTTTCCAAAGGCCCAAGCCTGTGTTGACTGTCACGTACTTAATGGCAATCTTGGTAACATGACCACGCATCAAGCGACCCGACTTAGAGCTGGTAAATTCAACGTTATCACCAACCATGATGCTACGTTTGATCTGCTTGCTCAGGCGCTCACGTGCCCACTTGACTGCATCGATCATGCTGGACAACTCGGTGTTGGTCCAACTCTGCAACATGATAGCTTGATTGACTTCTTTGATTGATAGCATGTGGGTCTCCTTACTTGGCTAGTTCAGTGGACTGGGTCTTAACAGTATCAACGCCCTTGTCCAGCATCTTAGCAATGCCTGAGAAGCCAACAGTTGCCAGGACCAAACCAAATACTGTACCGATAATAAATGCTTTCATGTTCAACTCCTTTTAGTGTGTAAGTGTGTATTATACTGTCTTTTTACCAACTTGTCAACCGCGATTGTCGTAGTAGTCAGCAACCTTAAGTGCCGCTATTGCACAATACATGATGGCCAAGCCAGTGATGCTAACAACCATTGAGCCAAACAGCTCTGAGTCGTTAATGCTGTTCTCAATGCCGCCTACGCCAAATGCTGTAAGCAAGAAACCCAAGAAACCCAAAACTGCCGCTGTACGTGATGTCATAAAATGCTCCAAGTTGTTTAGTGTATGTGTGTATTATAGCAAGGTTTTACCAACCTGTCAACCCCTAATTGCATCAAAGATTGACTGTTGTAATCGCGCCACATCTTCGTTGGGCACGTAGAAATCAGTGCGGGGATCCCAGTACTCGCCTGATTTGGGATCGTAGTACAGGACCTGCCCGTTTGGGTAGTGGAAAGGACCTTCCAATCCCTTGCGAGCTTCATAGTTGGTATTGTGTTTGAAAACCGTATAGGCCATGTTAGGCTCCTTGGTAACCGTATTCGATTGCATCCTGATCGGCCGCCCATTCAGCGTACTCACGATCAAACACGGCCTTGATATCGCCGTAGTCGATCACAGGCTCTTTGCAACGGATCTCGCCTTCGTAGTCCAGCTGACTCTTCTCAAACCAGCTGAGGTAGTCGTCGGATTCTACTGACCAACCAATGATGTCTGTGCGGAAACCTTCGTTGTTGCACTCGATGTCCGAGCGAACCATCTCCACTACCTCTTGGTAGTCGATGTTCAGCGGAACATTGGTAACCTTGTATTCGCTACCGCCCTTGAACTTCCAGTACTGTGGGCAAGCACCTGTGCCGTCCCAGTCGTGTGCGCCGTAGTTCTCTTGGTCTTGTGTGTTGATTACGATCATCATATTCAGCTCCTGTTTTGCTAGTGTATGTGTGTATTATAGCAAGGTTATTTGGTTTTGTCAACCCCTACAGGCATGCAGGCGTAACTAGTTTGATACTGTTGCGTTTGCGCCACAATCTGTTCTGCCCGCTGACGTATGATCGGGTCACCCATCATAGGAAGCGAAATCATGTCGATCGTCAGCCTATGCTGGATAGCAACCTTACAGTCCAGCTCGGTGAGATAGGTTCCCATCTGGGTGTTGGTTGTCAATGCCAATAGGATCCAAACTGTATTCATTAGTCTACCTGTATGTCCGCTATCTCACCATCACGGAAGATATAGTATTCGTTGATCCGGCCGTAGTAGGCCCAGATGCAAGCGTTGCCTTGTGTAAGCGTGTAACTCGTGATGCCCTTGCGTTCGAGGTGATCTGCTACCTGCAGGACCTCGAACTCGTTGAGTGTAGGATCAATACTGACCATTACATGCTCCAATAGCTTTCGCTTGCGGGCGAACAGTAGTAGGGTGTATCGTAGCGTTCTGTAAACTCGCCACCGCCCATCAAGTTCTTCTTTGTAACATAGGTCTGATGGATTTCAAAGCGGTAGCCTGCTGAAGTAGGATAGCGCCGTTGGGTAAGGTGTTCTAGGGTTGCAAAGCTCTCCACGTCGTGGTCTACTTTGGACACAAGGCGCTCGCCTGATTTAGTACGGCTGTCCTTCTTGTATAATTCTACTGTAAACATAGTTCGTTCTCCTTAGTGTATGTGTGTATTATAGCAAGGATTTACCAATCTGTCAACCATTTAGGTGTTGTATTTTAGCCACATAAGGTGAACCCCCACGTACTTCACAGTAGGCGGGGGTTCGGGTTTGGCTTACCCGGGAGCGAATCGGTTGGGCCTATTAGGGACACTACCCCCTAATTTGATTAGAGTGACATGCCCATTGACTTGGCCAAATAGCCTAGTGCAACGATTTCGCGTGATGGGCGTCCCAACTCGTATTCTGTTACGGTAACATTGTTGCCAGCGGTACGTGTGTTTGCATAAACAGCGTAACCAGCTTGACGGATACGTGATGCTTCTGCACTCAAGTTACCTACGCCAAAACGCTTCTTGGCTTCTGAAGCAGTCAATTTCTGACCAGCTTGCAATGCGGCAAATACCTTGCCTGTCTTAGTTTCTAGATTAATTCTTTTCATCTCTTATTTTCCTTATCGGTTTAGTGCTGTAACCTCACAGCGTCCAACTATTGTATACTCTATGCGAGTCCTTGTCTAGCCTTTTGGAGTTTTTCCTCTTTGGCCATTTCCCAAGCACGTTCTAGGTTAGGGCTGGTTAAACCAATCTTATCCTGAAACAGTTGAGAGATGCTATCTAAGATAGGAAACCGCATGGCAATCTCTTCAGAAGGTTCCCACCAGCTGTAATCTATCTTAGGCCCGCATTCTTTCTTAAGGACCTGCACAAGGGCAACATCACGCAGTTGAACAGTCAGCTTCCACTTTCGCAATACGATCGCTTCAGCCTGTGTCCAGTGCTTCTTTGCCCAACTATTTCGTTTAGCCTTCTTCTTGGCATCACGAACAGCATCAAGCCTGCGACCAAGGAGTTCGATCTCCTCGCCCGCATTGGCCCAATACTTAACGTGCCCAGTGGGCACATATTCTATATTACTCGGCTTTCTTGATGGAAACATTAGCACGGAAGAACGCTCCTAGGATGATCACTGCCAACCAAGTTTCGATTGTGTAAGGGATTGCCAGGCTAGGGAATAGCGTATTGGCACTCCAGATTGTAGCCAGCGGACCAATCGCAAGGATCAGAACCACTAGGGCAATCGCAAACAACACTCCAATCAATTTACTCATATCGCTCTTTCTAAGTTAAAATCCAGAACCCCTTGAGCGGGGTCTGGGGTCTATTACATCAACGCTTCGCCTACTTTGTCCATAGCTTCCTGGACAGTCATCTTTGGCTCAACTGCCGGAGCAGGCGCTTTGGCTACTTTGGTAGCCGGAGTCTTCGTTGCTTTGGTAGCAACAGGCTTAGAGACCTTAGCCTTAACCGGAGCCTTAGGAGTCACGCCACGCTTATCAGCGGCTGCTTCTAGTGCGGCACGAACAGCCTTGTTACCGTTGTCGAAGTCGATCTTCAACAAGTAAGCAACAGCATCTTCTTTAGTCATTGGAGTCTTCAACTCAACGATATCGATGCTCTTGTGACCGTTCTTCTGAAGAACCTTAACACGGAGACCATCGTTCGCAAAACGAACCTTGAACTCGCCATTAAGACTTGAAACGCCTGCATGTGAATATGTACTCATATCATTACCTCTTTCTGTGTGTGTTAAATGTGTTAGAAACTTCTCTAACTGTTACTAGTATAGCACCAAAGTGCCCAAATGTCAACCCCTAACTGTTCATTGTTTCGTAAGGGCCAAACTCTTCTTGTGGCTTTTCTGCCACACCATTGATCTCCATCCAAGCATAGACAAACTCAACTGGTATGTCCAAAGTCTTAGAGATGTTCTTCTCTGTCAATCCTTCGATATACAGTTGCTCGATATCGTAGGCATACATATCCAACTCAGCCATTCTACTCATTTGGTTTTTCCTTTGTTAGTTGTTTAACCATCCATTCAAATACTTGTTGCTCAGTCATCAAAGGCCTCCTCGCCCATTTCAGTTACTGTTTCTTCTGTGACGCCCAAGTCAATGATTCGGGCTGTCTGATCTTCGTTGCTGACACCCTGGAACGCAGTACGGAAGCTCTGGTTCTCAGCTAGGAAGTCGTACACATCGTATCGATCCCAGCTGTCAGGCACTTCAAGTTCTTGGTAAAGGTGTGTGCGTACAATTACCTTCTTCATGCGAACTCCTCTTCTTTAACTTTAGACAACGCAGTTGCCAAACGCTTCCAAGCGCCAGCAGGACCCTTCTTGTAGAACCACTTGCCTGCTTGCTGATCTTCATCGTAGCGGAACAAGTAGAAGTACTCAGCACCGCAGTGATCGTAATGTGTCACTGCCTCTTTGGCTGTGTCAAATCGTTTGTACGGAGCAGTCTCACCTCTGTCGCGTCCGTAGAACGTACACATATTCTCAGTCAACAGTTTGAACGCTTCGACTTCGTCTTTAGGCAAGTCAAACTGGCTAAAGGCGTGCTTCTCACCAATCTCAGCTCGCAAGGAACTCAAGTCACCTAGCGCAATCAAGTTGTTGACCTTAGGGCTTGAAGCATAGTGCTCGTTGAGGATAGCACCGTTGTGCTCCAAGTAACCATCCCAGTGGCAGTAGATTGCTTTGACTACTTTGGTATTTGGATTCTCAATACCAATCATTGAACGTGTACCCATTTCAGCTCCTTTAGTGTTTAAGTGTATAGTATAGCATCAAACTTTGGTTTTGTCAACCGGTGTTATTAATAACCCTACTGCCTATGCAGTTTCTTCGTCTTCCAAAAAGTCCTCTGGAAAGTTCTTGCGATCGCACTCTTCCCAGTAGGCTTCTTCAGCCTCCAAGTACTCTTCCATCCACTGAGCATGCCAGTGCTTCTTGGGCAGGGCCCACATCCAAGTATAGCGGAAGTACTCGGGATTCTCTACCTCCCAGGTGTTCTCAGCACCCTTCAAGGTCTTCTTCATCATCTTGTTGAAGTGTGCCTCTCCCTCTGCATCGTTGAGCAATAGGGCGTAGAGGCGAGCCTTGCTCATCTTCATTCTACGCATCACAACAGGATCCCAACCCGGATCCCAACTACCGTGGCTGATAGCTCGGCACATCTGTTTGTAAGTACAAGGAGTCACCTCAACGGTCTTTCGGATTGTCAGCTTCATTGTTCGCTCCTGTAGTGTTTAAGTGTGTAGTATAGCACCAATTTACCAGTTTGTCAACCATCGATCCAGCAATCCCTGGCTAACTGTGTGGTTATTGTGTCCCCACCGATGTAGTCCCCTGAGAACCCATGCTTGTTCTCTAGCACAAGACTAACCCCAAAGGATACAGTCTTCTTGATCTCTACAATCACACCCGACTGCTCGATGTCTGACTTAAAGCCTACGACATCTCCAATAGTGACCTCTTGGCCCTCAACTATTGCTTTCATTCTGCGTCCTCCTCGACCTTGTCGTTCAGTGCGTCAAAGCAATCGTTGATACGGTCGTTGTCTGCGGTAAAGAAAGTGTAGTCGCCTACAGTAACACGACCTTCGCCTTCTTTGACATACTCGAAGCCACCGTAGTAATCAATGCTTCGGATGTTATGATTAGGCACGGCAATGACTTGGTCGTTAACGTCAATCATTACACGACCGCAACGGATGTCTAAGCCAATGTCACTTGCAGGCACCTGCTCGAAGTTGTTGCGAATGTTGCGCTCCACTACCTCGTTGACAGCGTCAATCATATCCAGTGTGCTGTCGAAGTCTGCGTCTGTAAAAAATCCCATGTTGCTCTCCTAAGAGTTTAAGTGTGTAGTATAACAGGTTTTACCAATCTTGTCAACCCCTATTGTGCAAAGATCTCTTTGCTGAGGATCTCGTCTTCAACAATTTGGTGACAGCTATTGAGCGTGAATTGCATGATGAGGTATGCAGTAGCTTTGGCCTCTGTGGGCATCATCTCAATGTATGCCTGTATCTCTGCAAGCGTCTTAGTTGCAAAGAGTCCGCTACGTGGGATTGGGTTGTTTACGATGTTGTACATGTGTCGCTCTCCTTAGTGTATGTGTATATTATAGCACAGGTTTTACCAAATGTCAACCGAGCAAGACTACCCGGCGTTGTGATTCTACAACACCCTCGTCTTCATCGTCGTAGTCCTCGTTAGCTACTTTGTCCATGCGGTGGTACTCGCTAAACTCTACAACACCCTCACGCACATCGCCTACCTTAGGGGCAACTTCTGTGCGCCAGTGATCGCCATAGTTGTATGCATAGTGGACTTCCATGTCTGCGTCGTAACCCTCTAGCAGTTCAATTAAATCTCTTACTAACATAATAGCTCCTTCTTAGTGTCTATGTAAACATTGTAACACAGGTTTTACCATTTGTCAACCAAAGACCCTACTGTGCGCAGGGTCTTTGTTGCGTAATTACAACTCCATACTCGCGTAGCCGTCGTCTTGCATACCTTGTTCTGTAAAGCTAACGTCTGTCCCCAGCAAAGCACTAATCGCATCGCTAAAACCGCTGTCCGTATACATACGCCAGCTCCCCTCTACTTCACTGCCGTCTACACCGTCTACGTTATAGCAAACTGCAATGTGTATGCTAGTGTCGCCACTGCCATCGCCGTAGTCTGTCTCGCTAATGTGTATGCTTGTAACTGTAACTGTCTCTAGCTCGCAGTCCCATATGCTGTCGCCTGCTAGTTGCACTTCTACATTGCACTTGTACTCTGTGTTAGTAGTGTCGTCCTCAACTTCTTTGCTTACAAAAGTTAATTTGTCGCTTACGTTAAATGTCGTTGCTTGCATAGTTTTCGCTCCTATTGCTTGTTAAAAATGTATTATAGCACAGTCTGTCCAAAACGTCAACCTACTGTGCAATAACCCTACACGCTAGTCAGTTATTTGCATTTCCACTAGTTGCTCTGCAAAGCCCCTCAGTGTGTCCTGTATGTCCTCTAGTGCATTGTGCAACTCGTAGCAGTCCTCTGTGTCGCCTAATGCTGTTTGCATACAGTTGTCTGCGTCCATCAATAGTGCAATTGCCTCTTGCAATTTTTGTGCTTTGCTTATGTTACTCATTTATACTTCTCCCTCTGTTAATTCCCAGCCGTTTAATTCCGTTGCATACACATTGTCTGCATATACTTCTACCTCGTCTGCAATCGCTTTCGCTTGCTCCTGCGTTTCTGCCTCTACGTGCAAATAATGTGTTTGTGTTTGTTTGTATACAAATGTCTGCATTGTGTACTCCTTATGCTAAGTCTGCTTTTACACGTACATACGTTCCGCCAAATGTGCGTGTTATGTAATCTCTAGCAACACAAGTCTGTGTTACTTCGTTTGCACAAGTAGCACGTAAGTAGTTTGCTAACGTGTCCGCATCCTGTGCATTGCTAAAACAAAACACTACACTACGTCTTTTGCTTGCTTTGTTTTTAGTTGTCCTGTCCGTATAACTTGCGCTTACGTTAGATACGTTACGTGCTAATGCACGTATTTGCTTTGTGTTAAACTGCATTGTGTTCCTTTGTTGCTAAGTGTTAATTATAGCGCACTTAGCCCAAAATGTCAAATGCGCTATGTATTAACCCTTACGCTGGCAGGGTTTCTAGTTCCGCAACCTCTGCACTTGTTAGCACTTTGTAGCCCTGCTTTTCTAAGTGTGCAATGTATGTTGCATTTTTTTGTGCTTTTGCTTTTGCAATAGCGGCGGGCATGGCTTTGTCTAGTGCATTGTGCAATGCAAGTAATCCCTTGCCGTATTTTATATACGCATGTTGTGCGGGGCCGGAAATGCGGGTACCCCCACCAAATACAAGTGCATTTGCTTTGTCTTCTGCTACTTGTTTAATAAAACTGTTCCAACTCATCTACTGCTCCTTAAAAACTTATTATAACGCAATTAGCCCAAAATGTCAAATACGTTATAAAAAGCCCTTACGGGCTGTAGGGTTATGTGCAACAAAACATATTGCTATTAATTAACTTATTATTTTCAATGTAGCGCAATACACTAATGTAATACTCGCGTACTAGGGTGTCCTGATACATAATACTATTGTGTAACGCTTGTGCGTCTTTGTTTTTATTAAATGCAACTAAAGCATTAATATTGTACGCAACGTCGTCTGCGTACATACTTAAACTGCTACTGTCGTCTCCATCAGTAACAAAAGTATTAATATAGTCCTCTGTAGTTTTAAGCATTAAACGCTGTAGTTTTAAAAAATGTACTGCTGTAACTTTACGCATAGGTGCTCCTGTTTAGTGTAAGTGTGTATTATAACATAAAAGAGAAACCCGCACAAATGGCGGGCTATTTTTAAAGCATTACAATGTTGTTTGTACGCAACACCGCTTTTGCTTTGTTAATTGCTTTTTCTATTTCTAAATCTGCGTGTTTGTAGTTTATGCTACAAATGTCTCCTGTTACAAGGGCGGCATTGCGTACTGTAATTTTATTATGTGCATCGAAAGTAAACACAATGCGAAAAGTGTTTAGACGTTTGTTAACTGTAACTTTTGCAAGTGCTGTGCAATTTGTTTGCATGTTTGCTCCTTTAGTGTTTAAGTGTGTAGTATAACACAAAAGGAAAAACCTGTCAACCAAAGACCCTACAAGTTAGTAGGCTTCTTGTAGAATATGTGCTGGCCAATCTGTTGTATTTTCACAACACTCTTGGACCACAGAGGTTTGACATAGTCCGCATGGTAGTAGGTGCTTTGGGCTAATGAGGGAACACGAACGCCCTTATCTAGCACGGTTCTTGCTACCGCTTGACTCTCAGCCCAGAGCTCGCCCTTCGGCTGTTCCCGGACCTTTCGCTTGTTCAGCGTCCATGAGAACTGGGCTTTCGAGTAGACCACATCGCAGATTGAGTTACCCCAATGACCCTGCTTGAGTCGGTTGAGGGTGACTTGGGCGACAGCGAACTTGCCTTCAATGGGTTCCACCCCTGCCTCGTGATAGATGTTCTTGGCCAGACATTGGGCGTCTGCTGTAGTATACTTGAGGCGCTCAGGGGTTCGAACCAGGAACTGTTTGATCTCTTGAACGTCATCATGTACCACCTGTATCTCTAGTTGTTGGAAACCAAGGACGGCTACAATAGCCGTCCCTGTAGCCCAGGTCTTAAGACTCGCCATCTTCATCCTCTTCTTCGATGGGGGGATAAAATGCTACACTTACTCCGTCAAAGCCCTGTAGGCTATCAACTTCGTAACGCACAGGGCAGGATTCAAGCCATGCCCAAAAGTTTTCACTTGGTGCCATCTTTTGACTCCTCTGCGCCTTCTTTAACCCAAGTGTAGAGTTCTTCCTCTTCCTCGTTCTCTTCTTCCCACATACGCAGGTTCTCTACGATGCACATGCACTCGTCAACTTCATCATTAATGGCTTTATCTACTTCATCTGCCGTCATATCAGTGTAGTCCAAGTAGTCATCACCATTCTCATCAAAGATGCCGCAGTAACACATACCCGATTCCCAATAGATCAACTTGACTCGGAAGCCAAGATCCATAAACTTCTCCATGGCCGCAATGGGTGGTGCCCAGGCTGAATCAAAGTTCAATTGGAGGT
>Ga0209088_10001628_pt1 | contig 14390 bp, 21 predicted proteins | sample S_140625_EF_Meta_FD_187324 | JGI IMG/M metagenome (GOLD analysis project Ga0209088, IMG submission 187324) | Freshwater microbial communities from Lake Simoncouche, Canada to study carbon cycling - S_140625_EF_MetaG (SPAdes) (version 2) | ecosystem: Environmental > Aquatic > Freshwater > Lake ... | reverse complement strand
AAAGTTCTTAGCATCAAAGATTAAGAATAAGAGAGTACTATTCATCCCGCCGTTCTTAGCAGACTTCATCACATCACCGGAGATGACCCCTTTCCTAATTCAAAACGCAGGTTCGGTTCTATTCATCGAAGATGCGGAAAGAGTAATTACCGATAGAAATAGTGGTGGGGGTAATGGTGTATCTAATATCTTAAACATTACGGATGGTATCTTAAGTGATATTCTAAACATTCAGATTGTAGCAACATTCAATATGGATAAAGCTAAGATTGATTCGGCACTACTTCGTAAAGGTAGATTGATTGCAGAACATAAGTTTGATGCACTACCAATAGAAGATGCACAAGCTCTTATAGACCATTTAGGGTTTGATTATAAAGCTGATAAACCAATGACACTAACTGAAATATATAACTTAAGTGAAGTGGAATATAAGAGTGAAGAAAAGAGCAAACCAACAATAGGATTCAATAGATATTAATATGAATTTTAAAACACGTAAGTTAATTAAATACGAAGATTTAAATGCTAGAGGTACACTCTTTGGCGGACAAGTATTAAAATGGATTGATGAGGAAGCATCTATATTTTGTATATGCCAATTATTTACTAGAAGTATAGTTACCAAAGCAATGAGTGAGGTGAACTTCGTATCATCTGCTAAGTTGGGTGATGTTATAGAAATAGGATGTGAGTTAATCCAATTTGGTAATACATCAATAACAATAGCTTGTGAGGTTCGTAACAAAGATACAAAGAAAACTATCATCAGAATAGATAAGATTGTATTTGTAGCAGTAGATGAAAATGGAAAACCAACCCCACATGGAATAATTAAATAATGAAAGAGTACATTTGTCAATATTGTGGTAAATCTACTTATGATGTAGACATAGATTATTTGGTTGGATATGACCATTTAGCTTGTGATTTGGAAAGACATAATAAAGCCTTTCCAAAAAAGAAAAAACCAATGGAGATAAAAAATTGGAATAAGTTGAGTAATAGTAAGTTTGATGTGATGGGAGCTAGTTTTTTTATATCCGATACTAGCCATGCTAGTAATTTATATACGGCTTGGGTACACCCATTGGATAGTAGTGAGGCATTGGTTAGAGTTACTTTATTTTCAAATGATATGCATTTACAAATTAAGGTACTCCCACCTGCAGATTATGATAGTAGTATGACACCAATAGAATTAACTACAACAATGACTAAAGTACACTTATCAAACCCATCTATCTTTATACAAACAATAGCTGAGGGATTATTAGATGACCCAAGTGTAAGAGATATAATACAATTTGTAGGTAGAAAGCAAGATTTAAATATGAGAAGCAAGGGTGTGGGTTATTCGCCAGGACCTGGTCTTAGTGGAAGTAGTGGAAATAATCTTTGGTAATATCAAATATTTTTCGTATCTTTACATTATGAATATATTAATAGGATTTCTTTACGGGTTGGTGGCACAGGTATTAACTTTCATGCAACTGCAGGGTAGTATAAAATATGGTTGGTATGAAAAATATCCAATGGTAATAATTTTAGCATCTATACCTTCTGGTTGGTTATTCCTAAAATCAGTACAACATTTTGTTATTGCATTTGGTGGAGAAATTTGGCCATCTCGTTTGATAGGATATGGAATTGGTGTAGTGATATTTACCTTAATGAGTTATTACCTATTTAAAGAACCACTAAATGCAAAAACATTAGTTTGTTTAGGATTGAGTGTGGCTATAATACTAATACAAATTCTTTGGAAATGATAATCAATATTTTACCGGATGAGTTAGAGCCGGAGTTTAGAGAAAGTTGGAAGATGGGGGTTATAACGCAACCATCTATCGATTATGCCGATAATGCAATTTGGGCAATTTTTGAAGCTAAGCAAGTAATTATATTTAGATTCAAAGAGTATGGATTTATACATGATAATAGATTTAACAATTACTTCATATCAACTGGGGCAGCTGGAATAACTATACGAATTGAAAAAACAAAAAAATAATATATATGAGTACTTCAGAAATTATCGGACTTTGTATGATAGCTAGTGGGTTGTTCATCGCATATGAAATGTGGAGAGCACCAATGATGGATGAGAATGGCAGGATTACAAAGGAAGGCAACAAATTATCAGACCTCTTTAAGAAAAAAAAGTAGTTATGAAAGTAGAATTTAAAGATACATTTTTTGAGAGTGTAGAGAAATTGGTATGGTATGATACTAACCTATGGAAAGTATGGGCAGCTATAAGATATGATATTCCATTGTTCTTTAAGAATGTATGGAGATTCAGAAAGGAGTTATATAATCACCAATGGTGGGATTATCGTTTCCATTTAGAAATGATGTATCGCTCTTTGAGTATTATGGAGAGGGGAATGAGTAAGGATGGAATGGAAGTTAGAGAGACCCGAAATGTAAAGTTAATAATGATGCGTAGAGCATTGGAATTACTTAAGCATAAATTGGATGATGATTATATCCAAAGAGCTGAATTAGAATTGGGTGAAATCAATCATAGTGAATTTGAGTTTGAGAAAACGGAAGATGGAAATTATAGATTGATAGATAATGATACGGAGGAAGATAGAAAGCATGCTAGAAAAGTATATAAGAGAGCAAGGGTTATAGAAGATAAAGAGTGGAAGGAATTATGGAGCATCTTCAGGGGAAACAAATTTACTACTTGGGAGAAATACGATGGTAGTGATTTGAGAGGATGGTGGGACTAGAAGTCCAACAAACTGGTAAACAAACAAAAATCAATAGAATGGTGGGAGTTATTATTTTTGTTGTTGCCGCAACGGCGTTACTAAGCTGGTCTTGGGTTAGAGGGATTGACTACATGAAGGAAAACCACCCTGATTACAAAGGGGAAGATTTTTTGGACTGGGGTGATGATGATGTAACTAAAATGGCAGGTAGAGATGGTTGGGATGACAACACTGTACACACAGAAGGGGAGATTGGGTAGTAATACTTAATCAACTTATTTAAGTTATGTTTAGGCATGACCAGGCATACTATTAACTTTATTTTATGAAAGTTTGGATTAACGGAACATTTGATATTTTACACATTGGACATATAAGACTTCTCAATTTTGCCAAATCATTTGGTACTATTAGAGTTGGATTGGATACTGATGAGAGGGTTCGTGAGAAAAAAGGAATACAAAGACCGTTTAACAAATTAGAATATAGAATGGAATTTATATCTGCAATTGCCGGCGTTAATAGTGTTGTATCATTTGGCACTGATGATGAACTTCGTAATTGTATAAAGGAATATGAACCCGATGTAATGATTATTGGTGGTGAGTACAAATATAAAGAAATAATAGGATTGGAGCATGTACCTCATATTGAATTTTTTGATAAGATTGAAGGTATTAGCACAACTAAGATATTGAATGATGAGAAATAAAGTTTTAGTTATAGGGGAATTGTGTACTGATGTTTTTAAGTATGGAATAACAAATAGGAAATCACCAGAAGGTAATGGTCCTGTTTTCATTCAAACGGATATAGTTTCCAGTAATGGTATGGCTGGTAATACGGCTATGAACTTGGAAGCTATGGGTTTGGATGTTGATACATATTTTGATAATGGAAAGATTATGAAAACAAGATATGTGAATAGGGATACAAACGAATTGTATTTGAGAGTGGATGTGGATGATACTACTGATAGAATAGATATTTACGATTTACCTGATTTGGTAAGATATGATGCGGTAGTTATATCGGATTATTGTAAAGGATTTCTAACAGAAGAAGATATTGATAAGATAGCATCAATGGCTAAGTTTACAATATTAGATACTAAAAAGATTTTAGGTGATTGGTGTAGGAATGTATCTTTTATAAAAGTAAATAGAAATGAAGCTTATAACAATAGAGATATCATTTATCAAAACAAATGGTTAGAAGATAAGTTGATTATAACTTTAGATGGTATTGGTGCGTGTTATAAGGATAAAGTTATTTCAACCGAATATGTTGAAAACGCAGATGTGAGTGGAGCGGGTGATACATTTGTTGCCGGATTTGTAGCTAGATATTTGGACTCTAATAATATAGAAGAATCTATTGATTGGGCTAACTATTGTGCTGGTGAGGTTGTAAAAGAAAAGGGAGTTACTGTATTTAAAAAAACTAAATAATAAAATATGTTACCATTAAAAGAAGCCATAGCTGAGAAACATTCCTTGGCAGAGAAGATGACATTCAATCAGAGAATGTTCAAAGGAGAATTATCTAAAGAAGAATATATAGCATACCTATTGCAACAATTGGGAATTTTTGATGCAATTGAAGAACATGAATTACCACACCCATCTTTAAATCGTATCAACAATGTATTGGGAGATATTAGAGAATTGATGGAGTTGGAACAAGGTCAGGGAATTCAAGTTGAATTGTTAGATTCCACACGAGAGTATAGAAAGCATTTAAAATCATTATCAGCTGAAGAAATACTTCCACATATTTATTTAAACTACTTAGCAATTATGTTTGGTGGGCAGATGATGAAAAAGAATATACCTGGTAGTGGTAAGATGTATGAGTTTGATGGTGATATGAAAGAGATTGCTGGTAGTATTAGAGCAATTCAAAAAGATGAGTGGGCAGATGAAGCAAACAAAGCATTGGATTACAATATAACTATATTAGATGAATTACAAAGAGTATCTGAATCAGCTAGCAACGAAGTTGAAGTTGATGGTGGAGAAGGCGCCTAATTGCCAACCACTACATACTGATGATTATGGATGGGAAAATCACCGATACGAAGCTGAGCATTTTCGTTTAGCGCACGTTGAAAGATATGCCGATGGGAAGATTGAGGTATTACACTTCACTACGTTCCCACATAGGTGGTCTCCTGAACCGATATTTGGTTTTGATATAATATGTACTGGTAAGATTGTTACCGGCGCATATATGGATTTAAGCCCTATCCTGAATACCTATCCTTTTGATGAAGGAGTGGATATTGGGGGCAGAAAACCGATTCCTGAGTGGGCTACTGTGTTTTCTGATAGGTTTATAATGATTAAACCCGAATCCGATGAGGAATTTATCCGATTTTGTAACTGGGTGGTGGACAAATACGATTGGTATCTTAATTCATTACTTTGGTTAGAGAAAAAAACGGACAATATTGATGTTGTAATAGAGAAACAAAATACTTATTGTAGTGTACAAGCATCTAACCCGAGAACCTATTCAGCATTAAAAGCTTTAATAGGTGAGAAAGAAGCTAGGTACTTTATGGAAAACATTTTATTCCCAAAGATAGATGAAGCCTAAAGAAATACATATGGAAAAAAGAGTACCTATTCAGCAATGGGCTGAAGAAAACAAAGGTACTATAATGGATGCAATCTATGAGAATGTATCTGAATTTATGGCAAGTAAAGAGGAAGATAGAATTGTACTAAGAATTATAACCGGACCTAAAAAGTTAAAAAGACCACAAAGTATAGAAGATATTTCTATGAATGTGGATTTCATTATATCAAAAGAAGATATCAAAGAAACTCTACAAAAGTTATTAGAGCATTGTATAGAAGTTGAGGAATATGAAAAATGTGCTGAAATTGTAAAACTACAAAACGCACCACCTAAGAAAAAAAGAGGCAGGCCAAAGAAAACTATCACAAAGTAATACTTATATATAAATAAGTGTTATAGCGTTCACTAAATTAAACATACATGGACGAGGGTGATAGTAAAAACAATCAACAAGCTGAAAAGCAAGGAAAACAGAACAATGTTATACAAAGACATGGCATTGATGCTGGCACTATTCTTCAATCCGTTTGGGTTCGATGCCGTACAATATTCCCTAATGCTACTGATGGGAAGTTTATGGAAAGCGAACTTCGTTTTGTATTGTATAGCGGGGTTATTCTTTGGGGTTTATATTTGGCTTACGAAGCACTTAAATAAAAAACAATAATATGAGTAGTCAATTTATAAATACAAGAGCAGAAGGTAACGAGTTTCCAGTTAGACCCGGATATTCACCAGAAGAAACCTTTAAGGCTTACAATAAGATTCAATCTGTAGATGGTGGTAAAGCTGGGTCTAAATTAACAAGTATTGAACAATTAAAAGAATACTATTCAGCATCGTTAGTACCAAAACATTCACATCCAGATAATTTGGCAACTGATGACCATAATAAAGATAATATAAATGATATGGATTCAGTTGACTGGATGGAAATTTTAGTAAGCTGTCATCATATGCATGGGTATAGATTAAATGGACAACCGCTTGCAATCAATAGTGTTCCAGAAGATTACTATAAATTTATGTAATTTGGTAATGTGAGATAAATTTCGTATATTTGTATAACAAAAGTAGTAGAAAATGGAAATTAACGAAAAGGTACTTAAATTAAAGGTTAGAGCAGAAGAAATTAAGGAACAACTTGCCTATTGGGAAGAATATCCTCCTGTCAATAATATGGGTAAGTGGGCTAGACAAACTAAATTAGACAAACTTCAAAAAGAATTGGCTAAGGTACAAAGAGATGTCGATTTTCACGATAATTTATATTTATCTAATGAAATATATAAGCAATGGAAAAAAGATGTACTGTAGTTAGATTAGATGAAGCCTCATTAGGTAGAGTGATGCAACACATTCAAGGAAAAAAGAATGTAAAGAACTGGGGTGTGGTTACGGGATACAGATATGGTAATACCCCTGCTGAAAATAAAGAAGCTAATAAAAGATTGGCATCCGAAATCCGAACTAAAGGTTTGGGATTTTTTGAATTGGAAGGTCATTGGCAAGAGTGTCAAGATAAGCACGTAAACTACTTTGATTGTCCTAAAGATAAATTACAAGATTCTACTGAAATTGCATTATTTGTTCCAAATATATCTTTAAAGGATATTCATAAACTTGGAAATATGTTTGAACAAGATGCCGTTTTATATGGTGGTGAGGATACTAAGAATAAAGGTATGCTTGTTTATAAAAATGGTAGAATGGAAAATGTTGGAGATTTTCATCCAGATAACATGCAGCAGGCATATTCTAAAATGAGAAATACTGGTAAGGTATTTGCATTTCAAAGAGAAAAAAACAAAAAGAAAAATATGGGAACATTACCTGGCTCATCAGCTGAAAAAGATGATAAGTTAATTAAAATGTTACCTAAAGATATTCTTAATAAGACTGTTAGAAATCCTGAAACTGGTAGAGATATCAAAGTTCAATCTGCTTTAAGATATGATGATAAAGCACCTGTTAAAAAGAACGCAATGTCATTAGTAGCAATGATGAAAAAATAATTTAAGTTATGACATTATCAGTAGGTGGGCAAGTAGCAGCATCGGATATAAATTCAGAATTTGGTAGACCTTATTATTATGAAATGTCAATATGGCATGCTCGTAATGGTTACCTTGGTGGTGTAAATGATGCCTCATCTCGTAGACCTACTGGAGCATATGTGGGTGGTAAAACAAACGATGGATATGCATACTCAGATTGGTGGGGATATTGTGGTGGTTGTTCTTATGTAAATGTATATCAAGCTTTATATGAAGGTTCTGCTGATGCAGATACTTGTGTAAGAAGATGGAATTTCCAATACGATTATATAGGAGATGCTTGGGCGTGGTACAACCAATGGTCATACGCACATCAAGCTAGAGCTGGGGACCAATTATACGCTTATTTCGATGGAAACGTAGGGTGGGGTTGGGGTGGTGTTCGTTCACTACATGGAGTGTATTCAACTTATAGAGGTTGGCTACATTATTATTTAGAATCAACTTTCACATATAGAGAAGTGTATTGGACAGCATCTTCTGGAGAAACAATATATGTGTACAACTATACAGATCAATAATTAAAAAATATAAAAATGAAAAAATATTACAAACAAGGAAGTTCTATATTTCAGTTAGATTTCGAAAAGCAAAAAATGACATGTGTTACCGAAAATATGTTTAATAAAGGTATCGTTATAAGTGAAGGTATGGCAGGCCCATTTGAAAGTATGGCGCAATCATTTAGTTCATCATTGAGTATAGAAAACAGAAGTGGGGGCGAACCAACATTGGAATCAAGCGAACAGGAATTTACAGCAGCATTTAGATATGCATTTGAGAATATAACCAGCGCAAGTTTAGCGTTGTAAAAATACATTATATGAAAATTGTTATAGTGGGTGGTGGCACAGCCGGATGGCTAGCCGCTTTATTTTTAGCAAATAGAAATAAAAGACCGGATGGATTTACTCCATTTGATATTACAGTAGTAGAAAGTTCTAAAATTCCAATTATAGGAGCAGGTGAAGGTTCTACGGGTATATTATTAGATGTCTTAAATAAGAAATTAAAAAGATTACAAGGTTTAAGCGAAAAGGATTTTGTAGAAAAAACAAATGCAACTATAAAGCTTGGACTAAATTGTAAAGATTGGAATGGGGATGGTGAATCTTTTTTTGAACCATTACAACCAACTCAAACATTTCCTGATAGTGTTGATATAGATTTTTTATTAGCAAGCGCTTATTCCGATTCATATTTAGCATCTCCAACAGGCCCAATGTGGGAACATAATAAAGTTCCCTTCTATTCTATTAATTTTAATCCAACGGGCGGATATTCATATCATTTTGATGCACATAAAGTTGGACAATATTTCAAAGAAGTTGCCCTAAAGAATGGAGTAAAATATATTGATGCTGAAATTGGTAATTTTGATGTAAATCCAAATACTGGTAATTTGGAGAGTGTTGAATTATTAGATTCAAATCAAGCTATGACAGCAGACCTATGGTTTGATTGTACGGGCTTTAGTAGAAAATTAATAAATTCCGTAGGTGGTGGTTGGGTAGATTATTCAAAGTGGTTACCTGTTAATAAAGCTCTAACTTATTTTTGGCCTTATGAAACTGATGAACAAATAAAACCACAAACATTAGCTTGGGCAATGCCAAATGGCTGGATGTGGCAAATACCTACCCAAGAAAGATATGGATGTGGATATGTATACTGTGATAAGTTTATATCCGATGAGCAAGCTCAAAAAGAATTAGAAGAAATTACTGGTAGAAAAATAACACCAAATAGAATAATAGAATTTTCAGCTGGTAGAGTTGAAAAAGCTTGGAGTGCTAATGTTATAGCAGTTGGATTATCATCTAATTTTTTAGAACCATTAGAAGCAACATCAATTCATAGTACAATAGTTCAATTGGATTTATTTTGTAATTTTTATATTGATGCGGAAATTGATAAAACATTATATCCAACCGCTCGTAAAAAATATAATAAAATTGTAGCTGATATGGTTGATTCTTATAAAGAATTGATTCAACATCACTATATGACAAAACGAGAAGATAGTGAATTTTGGAAATATTATAAAAACGAAGTACCTAAGTTAGAAGCAGTGACAGATGTAATTGATATTTGTAAATATAGAAGTCCAAATTACAAAGATTTTAGTAATGTGTTTGGTTCTGGTGGATGGGGCGTTACTAGCTATATTCTTACTGGATTAGGACACCTCACTAAAAGAGTATGTGCTGATACGTTATGGAATAACGGATTGAATATGGGTTCTGATGAAGCTTGGACTAGATTGCATCATCACTATACTAAAGATATGAGAAAATATTGGTCTCATAATGAATTTTTAGAGCAAATACAAAGAAAGAAAAGTGGAAATCCATTTGAAGGATTATTAGTTGTTGATGATTTTTTTGAAAATATAAATGAAATTAGAGATTTATCATTAAAAGCAGAATATAAAAAACATCAAGATGTTGCTAATGTTGGTTGGAAAGGATTTAGAGCAGATATAACTAAAGAAACTTATCCTGAATTGTTTGATTATATACATAGAAGATTACATAGATTAAATCCAAATTTCGTAGGAAAGAAAATATTATTACATTTTCATTATTGTTTGGAATCAACTAAAGATTTATGCTATCCATCATTTGAAGAAATTAAATTACATAAAGATAGTTCAAATTTAGCAGGAGTTATATATCTAACACCAAATCCAAAATCTGATTCTGGTACTAGTTTATATTCGGATGATAAGAGTTTAGAGAATCACATTGAAAACATTTATAATAGATTAATTATTTATCCATCGGATATATTACATGGACCTCAAGATATGTTTGGTGAAACAATTGAAGATGGTAGAATGACTCTAACTATATTCATCGAAAATTAATATATGAAAATTGTTATAGTAGGTGGTGGAACTGCTGGTTGGTTATCTGCATTATTCTTAGCAAATAGAACGGTTGATACTAATTTACATGATATTACCGTAATAGATAGTTCTAAGTTAGGTATCATAGGAGCCGGTGAAGGTTCTACTGGGAGTTTTGTTGATACTTTAGTTAATCGATTAAAAAACATCAAAGGACTTAACTTGAAAGATTTTCATAAGAAAACCAATTCAACTATAAAAATGGGAATCCATTGTAAGAATTGGCATGGTGGTGGGGAATCATTCTACGAACCTTTAGGAGCTCAACGAACTTTCTTAGAGGCATTTGATTTAGATTATATATTAGCATTAAAATATGGTAGGGCTGTTGATTCATCTGCTAGTATGCATATGTGGGAACAAAACAAAGTTCCATTTGTATATAGAGGTGATGGTACTCCAAAGGCATCTTACTCATATCATTTTGATGCACATAAAGTTGGCGAATACTTTAAAGAGTTGGCACTATTTAATGGAGTTAAACATATTGATGGTGAGGTTCATAATTTAGTAATGGAAGCAGGTGAACTAAAAAGTATAGAAGTTAAAGAAACCAATGAAGTATTATCAGCCGATATGTGGATTGATTGTAGTGGATTCCGTAGAGCACTTATAGGTCCAATGGGAGGTGGTTGGGTTGATTATTCAAAATGGTTACCTGCTAATAGAGCAATTACCTACTTTCATCAATACGAAACTGATGAAGTAATTGCACCTGAAACACTAGCATTAGCATTACCAAATGGTTGGATGTGGCAGATACCTACACAAGAAAGATATGGATGTGGGTATGTGTATTCAAATAAATTTATAACCGATGAGCAGGCACATAAAGAATTGGAAGAAGTTACTGGTAGAAAAATAGATAAATTCAGAATTATTCCATTTGAGCCAGGTAGATGTGAAAGGAGTTGGGTTGGTAATGTATTGGCTGTTGGGTTGAGTTCTCATTTTTTAGAACCATTGGAAGCAACCTCAATTCATTTAACTTGTAGTACATTGGAAACATTTTGTTCAAGTTATTTACATCATAAAAAAGAAAAAACAATAACTGATTTTAATATAAATCTTTTCAATAAGAATTTTTCGGAAACAATAGATGATTATAGGGATTTGATTCAAATGCATTATATAACAAAAAGAGAAGATAGTGAGTTTTGGAAGTATATAAAGTATGAGTTAGAAATATCAGATAGAAACAAAGAAGTTTTAAATCTATGTAAAATAAGAGTACCATCGTTCAAAGATTTTTCAGCAATAGTATCTGCTAGTGGTTGGGGAGTATGGTGTTGGTTATTGGCAGGACTTGGTCATATATCAAATGATGTGGTGGATGATAGTATATATAATGCAAATTTAAAGATAGATTTACAAAAGGCATACGGTGATATACAAAACAGGTATAGTAAAGTTCCTGAAATCTTTTATACACATAACGAATTCTTAGAAGATATAAAAACAGGAAAGATTTAAAAATATTTGGTAATATCAATATGTTTTTGTATATTTGTATATACTTATTAATTCAATACACATAACTCATTGATTTTCAATGACTTATAAAAAAAGATAAAAAAGATTTGGTAGTATCGGGTATTTTTTGTATCTTTACATAGTTAATAATTAAATAAGTTCTTTTATATATCGTGGAGTAGAGCAGTGGTAGCTCGCTAGGCTCATAACCTAGAGGTCGGTGGTTCGAACCCATCCTCCGCAACAAAAAAATAATTGTAAAAATATTAGGAAGTTTGAAAAAGTTTTCGTATCTTTACAAAGTTAAGGTTGAAGCCATCAAATAATAAAACCGATTGAGTGACCTACCCAGTAGGGAAGAAAGCCGGACACCTTAATAAATTATTTAAAAAAAGATTTGGTAGTTTGAAAAAATTATCGTATCTTTATGAAGATTCAAAAATAAAGTAGTTGATTGGTTTGACCAGAAAACAAAATTGAGAATCTTTAAAAAAATATTTGGTAGTTTGAAAAAGATTTCGTATCTTTACATAGTTAGCAAATAACAAAGTTCTTTAAATTCTTGAAATAATTACACATAGTATCCTTGTGATACATAGTGTACCAACGGCCGCCTATGGTCGTTAAATAAACTACGAAAGTAGGATAAAGTGAAACATTTGGTTAAGTGTTTTGCGGTTCATATCGAAAGGTATGAGCTTGAGTAGGCAAGTGAGATATCGTTCTGGCTTTGTATGTGAGGGTAACACTGTAGCAGAAGAGTTGGGATGACTGAGCAAATGTAGATTGTTCAGTTGAGTTGGGAACAACGATAAGAATAACTCATAGAATTATTGTAAGATATAGAAAGCTAATCCCTTTTTACTATTGCGTGATTCAATATTAAAGTGGTCTTGATAAACAAGCTATCCGAAAGGACGTGAGTTAAGACTGTGTACGCGTGGTGGCGTTACTATCCTTTAGAGTGGGACACCAATCCCTTCTATTGAAGATGACTTGAAATATGGCGTTGAGATAACGCATCGGGTAGTTTGGTATTTTGTTCTTCAAAAGGGAACAAAGCCTACGATGAACCGCTACCTGAATCCATCTACGAACCAAAACCTTATATTTACTTTGGTGTAAAACTATAATTAAACATAAAGCAAAAGTGTTCATCAGTTATGACTGAAAGATGTCTACACAGTATTGAGTGTTCAATGCCATTGTTACTCGCAAGGTAATGGTGATTCTTTCGAAAGGTTTCTAATTCCGCAAGAACTAATCAGGCCGATAGGTTTGAAGAAAATAAGTAAAGAGAGAGTAGGTTATGACTTTAAGATTGGTTGGCTATACTGACCGACATTGATTTGGTACTTCTCAAAAGGAAGTGGAAACGAAAGGAACTGATAATCTTTCTAAAGCTGAATCACCCATTGGAGTATTCTCATCCATTTATAAGCGGTATTAGTGTAATAGTAGCACACTTCACATTCCAGTGAAGAGGAGGGGGAGCAGAACCTTCGCACCGCTCATCGTAGTCTGTTTAACATTGAGTTCTCATTAGTGAGGCAAGTTAGTTTGAGACTTAAAATTGAAACTGGAAAGTTAGAGAATTAATGTGGTTTAGATTGGATTTCGCCAAAGTTGTAAAAGACTTAAAGTAAAGTAATCAATACGAAATAGTATTATGGGGTTTCGAAAGTACTCGGAGAGTTCCCTTCCAATTAAAAAAACTCTCCACATAAGCGGTTTGAGTGTTATGGTAAAAGTTCTTCGGAGCTTGGGCACACCGGATATTCCAATTCGGAGGATGTAGTTCAAATCTATGAGACCGCTCGATTCAACTGAAAAGTTGTTTTCATATCTTAATTTTTATTACATTTGTAAGGGGAGGCTTTGCTTCCCCATTACATTTTTTCTAAAAGTTATTTGAAAAAAAAATTATTATATACTTATTAACATAACAAAGATGAAAAACTTTAACTTACATACAAATAATTCGCAACCAGCATTGAGAAATGAGTGGTGTGGGATTCGTATGTTTAGTACGATAAGTAATCCGGCACAATTAGAATTAGGCAAGGTGGATTATATTAGTACAAAGTTAGAGGATGACACTGATGTTGGATAAAAAAGATTTTACTCATCAACATAAAAAGACCTCTAACTGATAAAAAAGTTAGAGGTTTTTTCGTTTTAATGCTTTCGTAGCTCAGAGGTAGAGCACATCACTGTTAATGATGGGGTCGTGATATCGTAATTCACCGAAAGCGCAGTAATGGTTCTTTGACATTGTGGAAAAAATAGAAGATTAGCTCAGTTGGTTAGAGCATCGCCCTTACATGGCGAGAGTCATAGGTTCGAATCCTATATCTTCTACAATTGGGAGTATCGCATAGCGGCAATTGCAACTGACTGTAAATCAGTTCTCATTCGAGTTCGGAGGTTCGAGTCCTTCTACTCTCACAATTGGTGATGAAGCTAACTAGGTAGAAGCACTGGTCTGAAAAACCAGAGGAATTGGTTCGATACCAATCATCCCCACTAACAATTAAAAACAAATACTATGGAAAGTGACAAGTATGACAAAAGTCAGACCTCTTAGCTCAGTTGGTTAGAGCACTATACTTTTAATATAGGAGTCTTGGGTTCGAG
>Ga0209088_10001624_pt1 | contig 14422 bp, 10 predicted proteins | sample S_140625_EF_Meta_FD_187324 | JGI IMG/M metagenome (GOLD analysis project Ga0209088, IMG submission 187324) | Freshwater microbial communities from Lake Simoncouche, Canada to study carbon cycling - S_140625_EF_MetaG (SPAdes) (version 2) | ecosystem: Environmental > Aquatic > Freshwater > Lake ... | reverse complement strand
CTGGGCAGCGCTTGAAAAAAGCCTGGTGCTGAGTCCTTCCTCCTACGGCCTGCAGCCCTGGAAATTCCTGGTGGTCACCAACCCGGTTTTGCGGGCCGAGTTGCGTCAACACTCCTGGAACCAGTCCCAGATCACCGACGCATCCCATCTGGTGGTTTTCCTGGCCAAACGCCGCATTGAAGAAGCCGACGTCGAGAAGCTGATTTCCGCCACCAGTACCATCCGCGGTGTGCCGATCGAATCGCTGGGGTTCTATGGCGACATGATCCGCAAGGATTTGATCAATGGCCCCCGTAGTCAGCACATCGGCCAATGGAGCTCCAACCAGGTGTATATCGCCCTGGGCACCTTTCTCACCGCCGCAGCCCTGTTGGGAGTTGATACGACGCCGATCGAGGGTTTTTCACCGGCCGAGTACGACCGGGTTCTGGGGCTGGAGGACAGCGCCTACCGCAGTTCTGTGGTGGCGGTGGCTGGCTATCACAGCGCCGAGGACAAGTACGCCGGCTTGGCCAAGGTCCGTTATCCAGACAGTGAGCTGATCGAGTACATCAGCTAAGCGTTTCTGCTGCCCTCACCTTTGGCTGGTGGGGCGGTGCAGACGCAGGCGAGTGGAACGATCCTCCATGCCGCGATTGGTCAATACAACCCCGGCTGCTCCACCTTCAACGCCGCCGAGTTCTCCAGCACGATCCGCGCCGTCGCCTCGTCGATGCCACCAGGGGCCCGAACCTGAACCTCCAGGGTCATTTCGATGTTCACCCCCGGAAGCGCCTGTAGGTGGGACATCACCTCATCAAGAAACTTACCGACCTGGGGCCCGGCCGTCACCGAGTCCAACTTGACCGAGGCGGTATAAGTGGTGGGGAGTTTTGGCGGCGGCGGCGGCGGCGGTGGTTGTGTGCCAATGGATCCTGACCCAGAGATAACGGCCGGTTTGAGCAAGCCAGACCCCGATTCTCCGCCGCCAAGCCCTTGGAGCCTCGCCGCCTGCTGAATGCGCAGTTCCGTCGCGATTCGTAGTCGCAGCTCCTCAGCCAGCCGATCGGCCTCGATCTGCGCTACGGCCACCTCGTCCTTCACCACCAGGGTCGTCAGTGAGGCCGGGCCTGTGTTGGGATCCTGCTGGGGCCTCAGACCGATGTAGCGACCAGTGGCCCCATCAAGGCCAACGGCCAGATGGAACGTGGCTTCACCGGTGAGGGCAGCCTGGGGGTTCACCAGGGCGTTGAGGATCACCTGATCGGAGGCCACACGGGGCAGGTAGAGGTACTTGCGGGTCCAATCGACCAAGTCGCGGACCGCCACATGGGGCTTGTCGATCCAGAGGAAGCGGTTGAGATCGTCGCGGAGGCGGCGGGCACCGAACTGCAGGAAGAGCACGTCTTCTTGCACGCAGCGCTCACTGGCCCGCTCGGCCAAGCAGCCTTTGCCGCTGGTGAGCTTCTTCTCGTCCCAGAGCGCCCCACCGGGGCCCGGCTGGCTCTGGTAAGGGATCAGCAGGTGGCACCAGGTTTCGGGGATGCGGCTGGCCACGGCCTAGGTGGCTTCGGCGATCTTGCCGATTGCTTGGTTCTTTTGGGCCTCAGTGAGATTCAGCTCCAGCTTGTTATCGATGATGTGCTGCCAGGCGCGGCGATCGGCCAGGGCGTGGAAGAGGTTTTCAAGGCTGGCTTCATCGGGAGCCAGGAAGATGAGGGTGTTGGCGAACTGGCGGGGGCTGTTGCCCCGGCTCTGCAGGCAGGCGGAGACCCACTGCCTCGCCGCGCTGAACTCGACGCACCGGCGGTGGGTGTGTTGCGCCGCCAAGAGCACCAGCCTGGTGGCTGGTTCATCGGGCACGGCGCTGGTGTCGAGCGGTGCGGCATGGAGGCCGGCAAAGTCGCCCCGCTTGGTGGCCTCCTGGGCCAGGCGGGTGTTGAGTTCGGCCAGGAGTTCATCGCGCTGGCGCAGGTAGCTCTCGCGGTGCTCTTCGGCGGTGCGGTTGAGGTTGGGGCGGGTGTCGATCCAGTAGCGGTCGCCGTCCTGCTGGATGAAGCGGCCCCGATCGCCGAGGCGGCGCAGGGCATCGCCGAACACGCCGATCGGCTCACCCGGCATCACGCAGGCCAGCTTCACCCGCTGATCGCCGATCCCCTTGCGCACGGCATCGGCATCCGGGGCGGTGCCGATGTAGAGGGAGCGGGCCACCCGCTTGCAGGCGCTGACGCGGCCGAAGTTGGGGTTTTCTATATCGAGGCGGGTGGGGGTGGACTGGGGGCCATCCACATCCTGGGAAATGATCGGCTCCCACTGGTTATCGAGAAAGCGGACCAGCTCGTTCTTGACGTCGTTGTCGTCCAGCGGGATCGAGCTGGGCATGATCAGCAGGTCTTTGCTGTTGCCATTCCAGAGGCCCTCGATCGTGAGTGCCAGCAGGCGCAGCACGCCCCGGGTTCGTTGGAAGCGATCGAGGGTGCTCCAGTCGTCGTAGAGGCGCTTGAACAACTCCGGGTGGATCGGGTAGGCGCTGATCAGCAGATCGCGGTAGCCCGCTTCGCGGGTTTCGGCCGGGAACTCGGAGGGGTTCTGGGAATAGAGGTCGGTGAAGCTGCGCACCACCGCATCGCGGGCAGCGCCGGCAGCCTTGGTGGTGATCGGCTCGAACAGCCGCCGCCGCACAATCTCGAAACCCTCGTTGCCGGTGGCAGGCCGCCACTGGTAGGCGATGCGGGTGACCACGTTCTTGAGGGAATCGACCGCCTTTTCGCCATCGCTGCCGCCGATCTCGTTAACGCTCTGGGGCACCGAGATCAGCAGCAGGGCATTGGGCACCTGCTTGACGGCCTCGGTGAGCGCCTGCGCGAAGGACACCTGCGAATCGAAGGTGCCCGCCGGCAGGGTGGCGTTGCTCACCAGGTTGCGGGCATAGGCCACCCACTCGTCCACCAGGATCAGGCAGGGGGCATGGGCGGTGAACAGGGCTGCCAGGTCCCGGGCGCCGGGGGCGACCCGCTGCTGGTCGCTGCTGGCGATCAGGGCATAGCCCTGGGGTCCACCGAGCTGATAGGCGAGCTCGCCCCAGAGGGTGTTGACAACGGTGCCATCGGGATAGGTGGTGGCCTTCGAGGGGCTGAAGGCGGTACCCACCAGCACGGCGCGGGAGGCCCTGGGAATGGAGGAGATGCCCACCTCGCTGCAGACCTCATCGAGGCCGGGCAGGCTGGCCAGGGACTGGCCGGAGCAGAGGTGGTACAAGGCCAGCATCGAGTGGGTCTTGCCGCCACCGAAGTTGGTCTGAAGCTCGATCACCGGTTCTCCGCCTTGGCCGTTGAGCCGTTCGAGGGCGATCCGTAGCAGGGCGCGCATGCCCGAGGTGATGAAGGTGCGGCGGTAGAACTCGGTGGGGTCGGTGTACTCCTTGCTGCCGATGCCGCGACGCACCTGGTCGAGGTCGGCGGCGAACTCAGCCTGCTGGTACTTGCCGGTGATCACGTCCGGGTGGGGCGTGATCACATCTCGCCAGGGCACCAGGCCGGCCTGCACCTGGTTCTCAATCGACACCTGGTAGCGGGTGCGGTTGCGGGCCCGATCGTTGTACACCTGCTGCTGCAGTTCCTCGCGCAGGAGACGGATCGCTTCGGCGGGCTCAGGCGCGGCGATGTTGCGGCAGAGGCGGGCGGCGGTGTCGAGATAGCGATCGGCATCGTCGGATGAGATCGGCTCGGAATGGGCCCATTTGTTCCGAGCTTCCTTGAGCTCACTCACATAGGCCCGATCCGACTGGCTGAGCTTCTTCTTGAAGACCCCCTGCCAATGATCCATGAACAGATTCAGCAGCACCGTCACGTCCTGGAGGTTCTTGGATTGCGATGGCAGTTGGTCTTGCCAGTTCGTGCCGACGTTGGTGTAGAGCTCAGTGCTGATGTAAGGCAGCAGGCCATCGCGGAGCTGATCGAGAGCCCTGCCGATGCGGTCGCGGTTGGAGATGGCCATGGGATGGGATCAGCTCGGGCTGGGCTGGAAGGGGTCGATCAGGGTGAGGCCGGCGATGGCCTGAAAATCGCGGCTGTTGCGAGTGATCAGGGGCAGATCGTGGTTCAGTGCCGTAGAGGCAATCAGCGCATCCATCGCCTTGATCTTCAGGGTGGAGCGCAGGGAAATGGCCGTGTCAATGACCAGATCATCAATGGGAAGCTCGGTGAACAACTCCAACATCCGCTCAGACCGAGATCGTTGGTCGGGCAACATTCGAAAGCCCAGAACTTCCAGCCTGGTCATCACAGAGTAGGCAGCTCCATCAATTGTGAGTCGATCAACAAAAGCCCGACCAGCGGGTGGCAGCTGTTGATTGAGATAGTAAACAATCGGATTGCTATCAAGAAGGAACTTCACGGCACTCCTTCCAGGGTTCACGCCAGTCATTGCGGCGGCTGTCTTCAATCATCCTGTCGATTTCCTCCATGCTCATGTTTCCCCATGCCCCCCAGGATTCTTGGAGCACCCGCTTGATGTGCTCCGGATCGCGGTTTGGAGCGGAACGGTCATGGGCGGGCTCGTCTACAGCTTCGACAGTGACGGACAGGCGACGATGGCGCAGTTCCGGTGTGAGGGGGATGTGCAGGGAGTCGTCAGTTGAATCGATGATCAGGTGTTGGCGTGGTTGGGTCATGGCTTTGAGTGGGTAGGAGGGTTACACCATGGATAGCTGCTGGGGGCCAGCCGCAGCTGTGCTGGTGGCAGCCGCCTGCTTCTCCAGCTCGGGCCAGGCGATCACCAGGCCGTTGTAGGCGCGGGCTTCTTCTGCCTGCTTGGTTTTCTCGCAGTGGTTGTAGAGGCGGTAGGCGAGAGCGCGACAGTTGGCGGCCAGATCGCCGTGACCAGCGATGCTCTTGAGCTGGAGCAGCAGTTCGCCAGCCTTGTTTTCACCGCCGGCTTCCAGCCGCTTGATCAGTTGCTGGGTTGCTTCCCAGACGCAGAGGCGCTTATCGCTGGTGGGGTCCCAGTCCTCAGGGAGTTCTGCCCGTGGCAGCAGGCGCACCTTGCCGGCTACGGAGCGGAGGATTCCCGCCTTGGCCACGCCATCTACCGACAAGTTGCGGGCCTTGGCCAGACCCTCTGCATCACCGAAGTCTCGTTCCTTGTAGCCAAAGCTCTCGAAGAAGGTGAGGGCAAAGCGGCTGTTGGCATCAAGATCACCTTCATCCTGGGAAAGATATTCATCCTTGGCGGCGTTGATCTCGACCAGTGCTTCCCTGACGCTCATTGGGCTGTCATTTGGGTTCAACACTGTCTTGGCGCTGCTGAAAATCGCCATGCCAGGGCCGATGGCGGCTTGGTCTACATCAACAGGGGCGATGTTGGCCCGCTCCAGCTCCTTCAGGGACTTGGGGAGCACCATGCGCAGTTGACGGCGGAAGTCGTTGCGGGAAAGCGTGGAGGCTATTTCGGGTCGCTTATTGCAGACCAGCAAAACACTAGACGCCAAAGCATTAGTGCCAATGCCTATCGATCTGGATGTACGCTCCGTGCGCATCGGCCAGGTGCCATAGAGCGCAAAGCCTGCATTGATCACTGCCGCGAGGAACGTCTCCCAGCCAGTGCTTGCCGTACCTGAGGTAATCTTCTTTTCTTTCTGCCTGAATGCGTAGTAGATCGTGACCGGGAAGGCTGGATGTGATTGATCAGCGATCCGTCGCATCGCCTTAGTCATGCCTTCGAGAAAGAAGGCTTCGGCATTTTCCTTGCCACCATGGCGATAGGGTGTGGCCACAAGCTCTTCAGCTTTGGGGACGGCCAAGGTGGCAAACAAAGCGGGGAAGGTAGACTTAAGGGATCGGCGTAGCCAGACGTAAAAGAAGTCTGACAAATCAGCGTATCCAATATTGTCGTAATATGGAGGGTCGGTTGAAACGACCGAGTGCTTTATTGGAAGTGAAGAGGCTGCGTCGGCAGTAAACGCACTGCCAGGCGCTTGAGTGACGCAACATCCTTCAAGCGATCCCGCCACAATCTTTGTTGAAGCTGAAAAGCAACCTCCAACATCACATAATGGATTCATCTCCACAAAATCCCAGGTCATAGGAATGGATTGCTTGGCGAATAGATGACTCGGACGACTCTCCTTAGCGTACCACGGAACAATGGAATTATTGTAATCTGAAATCTTGTCAACTACAAAGCTCAGATAAGTGCTGATTGCTTCACCATAGGCAAATCCGCCACCCCCGCCATCGGAAAGAGCAATTTCCTCGCTAGATGGAGCTGAGTCTTTTACGTCTCCTTTTATTCGTTGACTGGCTTCGCCAACCAGGTCCGAGAAGGTGGTAATGGCAACAAGTTGGCGGGGGGTGAAAAGATCGCCATAGGTGGAAAGTCCGTATGCCGGCGTCCAGAAGTTGCGCGGATCGTCCGGCAGTGGCGTCTCTGGCCTCCGGGTTGGCTTGGCCGTCAGCGCAATGGCCTCCATCTCTGGAGTTGGCGCCAAGTAGACCCGCCCTCGATTCCCTTCCGCCACAATCGCCATCAACCGTGCACCCATTCGCCCAGCGGTGCCCTCTGACTTGATGTAGTCACCTGAGATCGGAGTGGTCGACATCAAGCATTGGAAGTTGGCCCCACGCGACAACTTTGTACCGTACTTGGCAGCCTCCACATCCTTTGGCCTGCCCACCTTCACTGTAAAGAGATAGCCGCCTTCCTCCAGCACAGGCTCCACATAGGTCTCCTTGCCCGCCTTGGTGGAGAGCATGAACGTGGAGGCCAAGGGCACGTCCACCTGCGCGAAGGCCGGGTTAGGGCTCTTCACCGTGCGAGCCCACAGCCAGGCGATTACGGTGAGCTTCTTACCCACGTAGGGGTTGAGGTCGGGCCGGTCTTTCGCCATCTCGGCCGTCACCTCCGCCTTGGGGTAGAGATGGCCGATGCGCTTCTCGGCCTCATCGCGCATCCACTGGCCGTAGTAGCGCACGTCTTCTGCCAGGCCCTGGGCGCCCCTCCAGGAGCTGATGTCTTGTTTCCGCCGGCTCTCGGGATTAACCGGCGGCAGTCCGGCAAACTTAGCGGGGATCTCGATCATCGCTTTGTTTATCAGCACCGCCACCGGGTTCAGATCACTGGCGTAGGCCTCCAGCCCCAGCCTCTGTGCCTCCAGAGGTAACGTCCCGCCACCAGCAAAGGGATCGTGGAAGCTCGGCAGCTTCTCCGGGTTGAACAGTTCCGCTGCTTCGGGATGATCAGCGTTGTCCGCGCAGGCTCGCCGCCAACTGCGCCGGATCTCATAGCGTGACCTCTTCAGTACCTGCTCATTGGTGGTGTTCTCCCAGGTCACCAGCTCACTGATCAGGGCAAACAGGCGCAGCCGTTCGTTCTCCTGAGCTTCATCGGTGGGGAATTCCTCCGGCACCGCCGAGGGGTCGTCCACTGTCTGGCAGAAGATCACCGCTCGTGATGCCGCTAGCGGTCTTTGAGCCCACCACTTATGCATTGAAGAGGGATTTCCCCTGTATATAAAACTTTCTCTAATTGACGCAGCATTGATCGCTTCTAAGGGGATAGCAACCTCGATCAGCTTCTTGCGGCGGTGGACGGGGTGGGGGGTCATGGGATAAGGATCTTGCAACGTTTAGCGATCTTCAACGCAAGGGCGTGGAAGTCTTTTCGGCAGGCTTGGGCGGCTTGGAGATGGCCACCCAGGGCGCCATCTGCTGGCGTGAGCAGGAAAATCGGCTTGCGTGCCTCCTGGGCCAGAGGCATCAGGCTGCGGTTGTGCTTGATCTGGGCTAGGCAGTTCGGATCGTTGGCCGGAGTGACCTCAATCGACCCTTTGGAGGGTTGTTTCGCCAGAACGGAGTGACGGTAGACGGAGGGAATCCGATCATGCCAGCGTTGATAGGCCTTGACAGGGCGATCCAATCGCACTGGATGTTGTAGGACCACATAGCCCACAGGTGTCATTTTTCCCGTAGGCATTTTCAGGTTTAGGTCGGGTTTCCTCTTCAGTCTTTCTCCCCATTCCTGGCGCCAGTCTTGCAAAGTGGGGCCAAGGGTTTTCAGGCCCTGAATCGAATACAAATCCGGTACGAGTGGAATCACGACATCGGAGGCAGCGATCAGAGCCGCTCGGTTCAGGGCCCCCAGGCTCGGGGCAACATCGATCAAGACCACATCCGCCTTCCATTGTTTTTCGGCCTTCGCCAACATCCGCCATAAACTTGTGATCACTCGGAACGCTCTTTCCTTTCCATCCAGGCAAAGGGGCCACTGGATTGACAACTCATTCTCCAGCCTCGACAACGCCAAATCCCCCACCAACAATCCGATGCTGTCGTTGATAGGGGCCAAATAGAGATCGTTTGCCTCGTCGGTGCCCTCCATCAACGCAGTCAGAGTGTCAGAAACGGTGCGGGCAATCGTGCGATCGCTCCATATCGACTCCAGCTCTTCTTCTTCAAGAAACATGCTGGTGAGATTGGCCTGTGGGTCGAGATCAGCCACCACCACTGACAGCCCCAGTTCGGCAAACAACCAGGCCAAGTGATAAACAAGGGTTGTCTTGCCCACGCCACTCTTGTTGTTGAAGAAGGCGATGCTTTTCATAGCGCCATCTCCCCAGGGGCAGCAGGCCTCAGGGTGACGCGGATAAAGAAATCCTGCACGTCAAACTCCGGCGCTGGATTGCCGTTTCGCTCACACTCCCTCCGGGCCGTGTCAATGCCCGCACCGAAACGCTGGGCAAAGCCCATATCCCGCAGAAAGCCGGCCAGATTGGGATTACGGAAGTCTGTAAAACCCGGGGTGCCGAAGTTCTCCCGTGTTACCAAGCCAACTGGCCCACCGGGGCTGATGATTTCGATCCGATCCGAGTACCAGGTGATCCGGATTGGGGTGTTGTTATGCTCATAGGCCCGGTGCATTACCGCATTGCGGAATAACTGCTGCAACGCGACAAATGGATAGAGCTGGGTGCGCTTTTCTATGTTGGTGCTTCTGAAATCAACAGCAGTACGGTTGTGTGAATCCAGCTTCTCTTCTACACGGCGAATCACATCGGTTACCCGTCCCTCAAATGCCATTGCATCTAGATGTTCGTCCGCCAGGCCAGGTCCTGCCACTTTCAGAAACTGGACATAGGCACAAGGGAGGAAATCATGAGGCTGTGTACTGAGAGTCAACACCGCCAAATGAGTGGGGGTGGGCTCGGTGGGGCTGATAATCATCCGCGTGCTCGCCAAGCGCTCCTCGATAGAGCGTTCATTGGCTTCCAGGACATCGAGTGCTACTGCTGACGGCAGATAGGTGTCTCGGAACCAGTTCAGATCTAGACCAATAAGCGCTGCACTATTGCAGGGCTTTGCATCGAAAGGCTGATTACGAAAGCGGCGTTTCTCGTTGAGGATGCGCTCGTCCTGGGCGTTGGCGATGTCACGTCGGGGGCCTGTACGGATCCAGATTCTTCCCTCATAGCGAACTGGGGGCGAATCGGCTGGCCTCACAGTGACAACAGCGATTTCGGCTCCCTTCAACACTCGCTTTTCAACGGTGATTAACGGTGGAGGTATAATTTTGCCATCAGTCTTGATATCGGAAAGAGTTAGCAGTAGTTGATCATCAATTGGTATGTTAGAAGGAGTGCCGTTATCCTTTGCGCCTACAAATAGGACTCCAGGAGTATTGTGATTGGGGAGGTCGTTGGCAAACGCACAGACAGCTTGCCTTCCTCTTGACTTGGCATCGCCTGCCCAGGACTCTTTGCGTTCAGCCTGATCCGACTCAAGGTCGTCCAAGAGGGCTTCTAGTTGTGAATCTGAGTAGTAGCTCATGGGTTCAGGCAGGGCGTGCCAGGCGCTGCAGGCGCAGCTCACTTACCGAAGCGATCGCCTCGAAGTCGGTGTCAAAACTCACCAATAGGGCGTCATGGTGCAGGGCCACGGCGGCAACCAATAGATCAAGGCTCAGAACCGTGCGGCCAATCTGGCGGCAGGCCTGGCCCAGGTCGATCGCCCGCTGCCACAGATCGGCCGGGGTGGGGAGCGTGGGCAAAGTGGCGAACTGGGCCTCCAGTTGGCGGGTCTCGTCCGGTCGGGCTGAGCGGAGTAGCTCGAAGCGCACCGGTTCGGCCAGGTGCGCTTCGGGATCAAGCACGAAGGGCTTGATGAACTGCTTCAGCGGTGCCGGGCTGCGGGCGCGGGTGAAGTCGATCCAGAGGCTGGTGTCGAGCAGCAGGCTCATGAGGCCACCTCCTGGTCCCGCTGGCGCTCGCGCTCCTGGTCGGCCTCGTAGGTCTCCAGCTCCACGCCCCATTCACCGCTGAGGAAGCGCTGGGCGATCTGGGCGCGACGGCGCTGCTGCAGAGCCTCCTCCATCAGGCGCCGGATGGCGGGGCCCTTCTTGCGTTCGCCGGTGAGGTCCAGGATTTCGGCCATCTCGTTGTCCGAAAGCTCGACGGTCACTTTCATGGTTTCGGCCTCCAGAAGTCGGACTCTGGAGTCAGCATGGCAGAGGCCGTCAATGGGGCGCCCTCCCCGCCGCCAGCAGCTGCTGAAGATTCTTGGTGATCTGGGTGTCACCAAAGCCCGGCACGCCCCAGTCGATGCCGCTTACATACACCGGCGCTGCAGCCTGATTCCCCGTCACTGCCACCAGGGCCAGCCGGAAACGGTGGGGCGAATTGCGGCCGGTGTTCACCTCATTGATCGTGAGTGTCACCGAATCGGCCCCATCAACGCGGCCCTTCACCTCGATGAAGAACAGGTCGCCGTTGGAGTCCAGCGATTCGATGTCGTAGCCGATGCCCCGCTGGGCACTCACATCCTTGGGCATGCGGCCCATCGCCTTCTCCGCCTCAAACACCGCGTTCATCGCCAGCAGCTCCACCCGCTTACGGGCGGCCGCGTCGGGTCCAGTGGGATCGGACTTGCCCTGCTGGGCGAGCAAAAGCCCCACCGGAATCACCAAGGTGCCGCCTTTGAGGATCGGCACCTTGGCGCTGATCTGGGCCTCCAGCGCCAGTTGGGTCCTGCGCTTCTCCAGCCGGGCCACCAGCAGCTCGTAGCGCTCCTTGGCCACCTGGGCTGGCAGCCGCACCTGCTTGCCCGAGCTCTCCTGCAGCTTGAGTTCTTCGTAGCGGCGGTACCAGAGGTTGATTTCCCGCGCCATTCTCGATTGGATCTCCTGGCTGGCCTTGGCAATCCGCTCCAACCGTTCGCCCTTCACCTCTACGAGGTGCTCGGGTACCAGGGTCGTGAGGGCCTGGGCGATCACCAACTGGTCCCAGTCCTGGGCTAGCCAGCTCTCACCCAGCACCGCTTCGAGCTGCTGCCGCTCTCCCTCCTTCAAGGGGCGGTAGTCGAGGTAGGGCGCCGAGCCGGCAATGGCCACTTCGCCCTGGCGGTTGATCTCCAAGAACTGCAGCCGGTTTGAAATGAGCTGCTGTTGTCCGTGGCGGTTGCGGCGGCCGTCCTGCAGCCCATGCTCCAGGCAGAAGAGCATCCTCGGCTCAGTGCCCAGATCCCGTTCATCCACCAGCACCGCCCCCTGGGCGAGCACCGCCCCATCCCGCTCCAGCACCAGAGATAGACAAGCCTCGAGCAGCGGATGGCCCGGGCTAACCAGTTCCGCCCGCGGGGTAGCGGCTACATGATCCTTCTCGAAACAGATCCGTTCGTAACGGGCTTGCACCGGCACCCCGAAACCAATCTGCTGGTTGCGATCGAGCAGTAAAGGCGGCACGTAGGTGATTTCGTAGCGGCCCTTCTCCCGCTCGAACACCTTGCCGCCCAGCCGCCGAAACGCCTCGATGAAGAAGTCGTGGACGTAGTGGGGGTGGATGGAGCGGGCCATCGCCCGCTCCATCTGCTGCCGCAGCAGTTCCACCTTGTGGATGTCCATGCCCTGCTGCACCAGGGCCCGCTCGTTGAGCAACTGCCGCAGGTGCTCCTGGTTCACGGCCCCTTCGATCTCCAGCTCCATCTGGATCTGGCGTTCGGGTTGCTGGTTGTAGCGGACCGCATCCATCAGCAAATCCCGAAGCGACCGACCAGAGAAAAGTTGCCCGAGCACATCGAATACCTTGTCGCCGAGGGCTTCTCGGGCGATCTCCAACTTGTGCAGAAGCTGGATATAGACATCCCCCTCGCGGGTGTCCTTGGCCAGCAGGTTCCAGAGATGGCAAACCTCCTTTTGACCGATCCTGTGGATCCGCCCGAAGCGCTGCTCCAGCCGGTTGGGGTTCCAGGGCAGGTCGTAATTCACCATCAGATGAGCCCGTTGCAGGTTCACACCCTCCCCCGCGGCGTCATTGGCGAGCAGCACCACCACCTGGGGATCATTCATGAAGGCGTGGACGATCTGGCGGCGTTTGTCCCGCGGCACCCCGCCGTGGATCTCCACCACCGCCTCCGGCCGCCCGAGGCGATCGCGAATTTTGCTGGCCAGGTCGGTGAGGGTGTCCTTGAACTCGGTGAACAGCACCAGCTTGCGGCGCCCCCCATTGGGCTCGCGCATCTGCTCGTCATCGAGGATGCGATCGAGCTCGCTCCACTTGGCGTCGCAGCGTTGATCCACCACCTTCTTACTGAGCTTCTCCAGGCCCTTGAGCGTTTCGATCTCGAACGCCAGCTCTTCAAGGGTCTGGGCGGTGGTGGCGTTATCAGTGAAGGCTTGTTCGGTGGCTTCCACTGCTTCGGCGGTGTCCTCCTCGTATAAATCGCCGATGTCGTCGTCGCTGATGGCGTTCGGCTCGTACTTGGCATCAAGAAGCAGCCTGCTGCCCGCCTCGCGACCTTCCAGGAGCAGGCGTTCTTCCTTGAGGCGGCTCTCCAGCCGCTCCCGCCGTCGTTCCAGCGAGCGATGAAAGGCGAATGGGGAACTGGCCAGACGCCTTTGCAGGGTCATCAGCGCGAAGCCCACATTCACCCGCTTCTTGCCGCCCCCCACGGCCTGGGCGTTACGGTCGGCGCGGTTCATCTCCTCGCGCACGTATTCAGTCACCTTTTCGTAGAGCTGCTTTTCGGGCACCGAGAGCTCGTACTCGGCGGTGTAGCTACGGCGTTCGGGGAACAGCTTGGTGCCGGCGAACGTATAGAGGTCTTCTTTCACCAGCCGGCGCATCAGGTCGGTGGGGTCGCTGCGGTGCACGGCGTCTTTCTGCTGTCCCGCGAAGCGGTCTTCATCGAGCAGGGCCATGAACAGCTGGAAGTCCTCGTCCTTGCCGTTGTGCGGGGTGGCCGTCATCAGCAGCAGGTTGCGGGCATGGTTTCCCACCCGTTTGCCCATGTCGTAGCGCTTGGTGCGCTTGACCTCACTGCCGAAGTAGTGGGCGCTCATGCGGTGGGATTCATCGAACACCACCAGGTCCCACTCGGGCGCCTGCTCCAGCCGGGTCTGGAGGTCCAGGTCGCGGGAGAGCTGATCCATGCGGGCGATCAACAGCGGCCGCTCTGCAAAGGGATTGCCCAGGCCGGTGGCGTTGAACAGGTCGCGGGTGAGCAGCTCGAACTGCAGCTCGAACTTCTCCTTGAGCTCGTCCTGCCACTGCTCGGTGAGGGAGCCCGGCGCCACGATCAGGCAGCGCTCCAGCTCACCTCGGATCAGCAATTCCTTGATCAACAGACCAGCCATGATCGTCTTGCCGGCGCCCGGGTCATCCGCCAGCAGGAAGCGCATCGGCTGGCGGGGGAGCATGTGCTCGTAGACCGCGCTGATTTGGTGAGGCAGCGGGTCGATCGTGCTGCTGCTCACCGCCACATAAGGGTCGAACAGGTAAGCCAGCCTTATCCGTTCGGCCTCCGACACCAACCGGAACAGTTCGCCGTCCCCCTCAAAGCTCCACTTCCGGCCACCGGAGACCAGCTCCAGATCGGGTTCACTGCTGCGGAACACGATCGTGTCGCCGGTGCTGCCGTCCTGGCCCCGGTAAAACACCTGGCAGGCCATGTCGCCCATCCGCTGGACGCTGATCAGCCGCACGGCCTCAGTGCCCACCAGTCCCTTGATCAGGGCGTCGGGTTTGAGGTCTTCCAGCCGGGTCATCGGGTCATCTTGTCCAACGCGGCTGTGGGTCCTAGGTGGGTGCTGCGTTCAGTCGAGTTCACAACTTCTTATCTGACTTTCGCCCCCTCCGCCGGCCTGCTGGAGCAGGGCCTCAACCGCCTGGCGGCTGGTCTTGTCTGAGCAGTCGCACCGGATCGCCCACGGCGACCGGGCCGGGGGTCACCACACTCAGGCGGATGCCGGCCACCACGCCATTGTGGCGGGCGGTGGCCCTCAGGATCTCCAGGTCTTCGCCCAGGGTGCCCTGGGCCAGGGTGGTGACCACGCAGCGGGGACAGCCGCCGTCGACCCGGAGCACCAGCTGCTCGCCGATCCGCAGGCAGGAGCCGCTCCAGGTCTCCTCCACGAAGCCTTCGGCCCCCTCCGGCGTGCGGATCAGCAGGTTGGGGCG
>Ga0209088_10001619_pt1 | contig 14470 bp, 12 predicted proteins | sample S_140625_EF_Meta_FD_187324 | JGI IMG/M metagenome (GOLD analysis project Ga0209088, IMG submission 187324) | Freshwater microbial communities from Lake Simoncouche, Canada to study carbon cycling - S_140625_EF_MetaG (SPAdes) (version 2) | ecosystem: Environmental > Aquatic > Freshwater > Lake ... | reverse complement strand
CGATGGATCGTCATATTGAAACAATCTTCTTAACTGGCGAACCAAAATATACCTCAGTTGCATCTACCATTGTAAGAGATATCATTAGAAATGGGGGTGACGCTTCACCATTCTTACCCGAAGTGGTAATTAATGCATTGAAATAAGAAAAGCTTCCACTACTTCCTTTATGCTATCATAAGTTTTTGCTAAATAGGGGGCAAGGTCGGCCTTTTTCACCCAAGCAATCGCTTCTATGTCTTCCTCTGTTTGTGGAATTCCATCTTGTAATCTGTCTGTTGACATTTTGTACCAATACGTCGTTTTCTCCACTTTTGTATTCAAATACTTATCATGGTAGCAATGTGTGGTTGTTAAAATTAATTCACCCAAAACAAGATTATTTATTCCAGTTTCTTCCATCACTTCCCTGATAGCACAGGCTTCTATGGTTTCATTGGGATCGAGTTTCCCTTTTGGCAAATCCCAAATGCCTCTTCTAAAGATCCACAATATCTCCTTATTTGGATTTACTACAATGCCTCCAGCTGTAATAATTGGTGTCAACATAAAATGTGTATAGTATTTAGTAACTCTTGCAAAAATATTGCCTTTTTGACGGTAAATTCGTACCAAATCTAGGATATGACGAACGAAAAAGCTGTCGCTGAGAAATTATTACAAGTTAGTGCGATAAAGTTAAACCCAAATGATCCATTTACATGGGCTAGTGGATGGAAAAGTCCAATTTATTGTGATAATCGAAAAGTACTCTCATTCCCATATGTTCGTGACTTTATCAAGAGTGAAATGTGCAATGTGGTATTTGAAAAATTTGAAGGGGCCGATATGTTAGCTGGAGTAGCCACTGCAGGCATTCCATGGGGTGCCATGGCAGCGGATCAATTAAAATTACCTTATATCTATGTGCGACCAAAACCAAAAGAGCATGGCTTAGGCAATCAGATAGAAGGGGCTTATGCAAACACTAATAAAATTTTAGTCATAGAAGATTTAATTTCTACAGGGAAAAGTAGTTTACAAGTTGTCGATGTTTTAAGAAATGCTGGATTAGATGTAGTGGGTATGGTGTCCATTTTCAATTATGGTTTTCAAATTGCAGAAGATGCATTTAAAGCAGCTGGTGTGCCATATGTTTCATTAACAAATTATGCGAGTCTAATTGAATTAGCAGTTGAGAAAGGCTTGGTGGATGCCAATACACAAAGTACATTAATGGAATGGAGAGATAGTCCATCCACCTGGAAACAATAAGCATCAATAAAATTCTATTTCATTCCTGACAAGGCAGCTCCTAAATTTAATTTTTGTGTTGTTTCGTAGGCGATAGGTACTGTCTTAGTGAAGACACCTTTACTTAAAGTAGCATTCCCTGTGATATTTAATTTGACAGGTTTGTTTAACAACAGTTCCATACTATTTTTTACCAAGTCTGACATTTGAAATTCAAGTTGTGCTGGAAGTAAAAAGTCTTGATTGCCAAGAATTGTAAAATTAGTATCTAATTTTAATTGCGTAAACTTTCCATTGTTCAATAAAACTTTACAATCAATTTGTTTTAATACCAAAGAAAAAGGATTTGGATTGTAGTATTTAATATTGGCTCTAATTATATTTTTACCCATAGTTAATTTCTCCAACTGAATATCTTGCAGCCCTTTGAATTCAAAAGATTGAGGTTCAGAACAAGCTGTTAATAATAGTAAAACAAATAAAAGCCCATAATTAAATTGCTTCATGGATTAATTTTATTAAAATTACAAAACAATCTTCATTCATGGTTTATACAGATTTACATTATTTTGGTGCTTTGACTTATTACCATGCATTAGCCCAAGATGAACATATTGTATTTGACATTAGAGCCCCTTTTAGTAAAATGAGCTTTAAGAACAGGATGGTGATTGCTACTGCGCAAGGCCCATTGCATTTAAGCATTCCAATTGTAGGAGGTAGGGATCAGAAGACGCCAATGAATGAAATTAGAATTGCCTATGATAGTCCTTGGAAATCACAGCATTTTAAGTCGATTAGTATCAACTATAAACGTGCTCCGTATTTTGAGTATTACGTAGACAGTCTAAAAGCATTGTATGATAATGATTATACATACCTCAATGATTTTTTATTGGCCACACAGCATTGGACAAAACAACAATTAAAAGCAAAATGGTCGATTGAAACAAGCATAGCACAACCAAATATTATTTTGGAAAATAAATGGATGGATGCTATTAAGCCCAATAATTTTCAAACTGCTGGCAACCAATTTCAATACCAACAAGTATTTGACACTGGATTCATTCAAAATGCCTGTATTCTAGATGCGCTATTTGCAATGGGAGGGAAGCAAGTGCTTACTATGATCACTAAATTCTAAAACCTAATGCATACTTATAAAAAAATCCCCCCAAATAATTGGAGGGATTTTTAAGTTATACTAAAATTGAACTACTTCTTTTTTAAGTAAGTTGTATATTTTTCATTTTGTGCATCTGTTAATGCTGTTCCATTCACTGAAATTTTACCATTCTTAACTTCAATTTTTACATTATCAGTTGGTGCTAAACCATCTTCTTGTAAAGCTTGAATCAAAGTTTTTGTATCAGCAGAAATTGTGACAGTTGTAGCAGCATCACTCACATTTGCAGAAGAATCAGTATTGATGACTGAAATTTCCATTGTTTGAGATTTAACCTCCATTACTTTAGTTGGGTGCAATTGCGCTAAACTTGGTGCAATCACCAATGAAACAATTGACATCAACTTAATTAAGATATTCATAGAAGGACCAGATGTATCTTTAAAAGGATCTCCCACCGTATCTCCTGTTACAGAAGCCTTATGTGGTTCAGATTTTTTATAGAACATCTCACCATTAATTTCAACACCTTTTTCAAAAGATTTTTTTGCGTTATCCCAAGCACCACCTGCATTGTTTTGGAAAATACCCATTAACACACCACTTACAGTAGCACCGGCTAAGAAACCACCTAAGGCTTCAGGACCCATTGTGAAACCAATTAAGATAGGAGAGATAATGGTGATTGCACCAGGTAACATCATCTTCTTTAAAGAAGCTTCTGTTGAGATAGCTACACATTTTTCATATTCAGGCTTTCCTGTACCTTCCATAATACCTGGAATCGTACGGAACTGGCGACGCACTTCTTCAACCATTGCCATTGCAGCTTCTCCTACAGCACGAATTGCTAAAGAAGAGAAGATGAATGGGATCATACCACCCACAAATAAAGCAGCTAATACATCCGCCTTATAGATATCAATATGTTGATTGTTTGGCATCGCTACACCTACGAAGGCAGCAAACAATGCCAATGAAGTTAAAGCAGCAGAAGCAATCGCAAAACCTTTACCGCTAGCAGCAGTCGTGTTTCCAACCGCATCTAAAATATCTGTTTTCTCACGCACTTCAGCTGGTAATTCACTCATTTCTGCAATACCACCTGCGTTATCTGCGATAGGACCAAATGCATCAATCGCTAATTGCATCGCTGTTGTTGCCATCATACCTGCAGCAGCAATCGCTACTCCATATAAACCTGCGCAATAAGAAGCACCAAAAATACCAGCAGCTAAAACAATAATAGGCATGAAAGTAGATTCCATTCCAATCGCTAAACCACCAATAATATTTGTTGCGTGTCCAGTGCTTGATTGTTTGATGATACTCAATACTGGACGCTTACCCATTGCTGTATAATATTCAGTAATGATACTCATTAAAGTTCCAACAATTAAACCAACCGCAATTGCACCTATTACACCATTTCTTGTAAACTCAATACCACGAAGTGCCATGTTTTCAGGAAGGATATAGCCCACTAAAAAATAACATGCAATAGCTGTTAAAATCATAGAACCATAGTTACCCATGTTCAATGCTTTTTGAACAGTAGCCGTATTTAAACCTGCAGTCTCACTAATTCTTACAAAGAAAGTGCCAATGATCGATAATAATATACCTACACCTGCAATCATCATAGGTAATAAAATAGGAGATAGGCCATCAAAGGCATCTACTAATTTACCACCACCAACTGCAGTAACTTCTTGTCCTAATACCATAGTGGCTAAAACAGTAGCAACATAAGAACCGAATAAATCGGCACCCATACCAGCCACATCACCCACATTGTCTCCTACGTTATCTGCAATAGTTGCAGGGTTACGAGGATCATCTTCTGGGATACCTGCTTCTACTTTACCTACTAAGTCAGCGCCTACATCGGCAGCCTTTGTATAAATACCTCCGCCTACACGAGCAAACAATGCAATCGATTCAGCGCCTAAAGAAAATCCAGTTAATACCTCAATGGTTCTTAGCATTTCAGAAGGGTCGCCATTTACAAAGAACATTTGTTTTAGAACTAAAAACAAACCACCTAATCCTAATACTGCTAATCCAGATACGCCTAAGCCCATCACAGATCCGCCAGTAAAAGATACTTTTAATGCTTGCGCTAAACTTGTTTTAGCTGCTTGTGCAGTTCTTACATTTGCTTTAGTAGCTACTTTCATTCCTATATAACCAGCAGTTGCACTAAATACAGCACCAATTATAAATGAGACAGCAATACTCCAATGACTTTCAGCATTTTTAGTAGCCATAAAGCCTAATAATAAAGCAACAATCACAACGAAATAGCCTAGGATTTTCCACTCCGCTTTTAAGAAAGCCATTGCACCTTCAGCGATATAAGTGCTAATTTCTTTCATACGATCATTACCTGCGTCTTGTTTAGATACCCAGTTGAATTTCAATAGTGTATACAATAATCCTACAACACCCATTGCCGGAACGGCATAAAATAGAAGATCTTTCATAGCAATACTTATTCTTTTTGTTTTCTGTTTAGATTCGTTTAAGGTCTGCAAAAATAGGGGGTAAAAGTCAAAAATGGGCAAAAAAGGGCAACTTTACTCTACCAAAGAGGTTGTATCCTCTTTTCCGGTAAATACAGCAGCAATCTCCTTGCCTTTATAGATGGCACGGTTGTATTTATTACCTAAAATGATAATTGTTGCTGTTTGACCCACTAATCGAGTGAAAACGGTATTATTTCCATGCCACCATCCATTGTGATAAATTAGCTTTTCTTCATTTGGCTTAGCCAATACACGCCATCCTAAGCCATAATTATGCCAATACTTATTAGTTGGACTTTTGGGTTCGTAAGCCATCTCTAAAGTGCTTGGCTCTAAAAAACGGCCTTCTGTCAAGGCTTTGTCCCATAGATAAAGGTCTCTTGCGGTACTATAGACATTTTTATCCCCATAAATCATGTCGTATTTTTCCAATTGATAAGGTACCATTTGTGCATTGTAGGAGGGCAAGTATTTGTCCATATTTTGCTGACTCATCACAAAACTATGCTCCATTTTCAATGGCTTAAAAATGGTTTCTTGAAGGTAAGTTGGAAAGTCTTGACCAGTAATCTTTTCTATGATCAAGGCCAATAAGACATAATTGGTATTACAGTACTTAAAAACTCGGTCAGGATTGGCAGCAATAGCAGGGTTTTTTTGAATCATAAAATCCAATACATCTTTGTTGGTAAATAGTCCCGGTCTGAAAGGCTTTTCATTTTTTACCAATACCAATTTCTTTGCCCATCTACCTCTTTTGGTTTTATATCTAACCGATTTATATTGTTTAGACTCCATGAAATAGGTATAATCAGGTAAGCCACTTCGATGGGATAATAACATTTCAATGCTTACATTCTTGTAAGGGAATCCCGGTAAATATTGGTCTACAGACGCTTTCAAGTCTAATTGATCCTTTTCCCATAATCGAAGGGCAGCCATACCAGTAAAAGTTTTAGAAACAGAAGCTAAATGAATAGGGGTTGATGCAACTAAGGAATCTTTAGTTTTATAATTGGCAAAACCCTTGTAATCTTCAAATATAATTTCACCATTTTTAGCGACTAAAATTTGACCACTGAAATTTTTATTCCCTAAAATGGATTGGTACTTTAATTTAATGGCTTCGGCATATTGTTCCTTTTCTCCAGTAGATATTTTATTGTAGCTGAAAGGATTGGCAGCACCTAAAAAATTTGGACCCTGACTTGATCCACAAGAAGCAGTCAGTAATAGAATTTGTAACAATAAAAAGCATCGAACGATCATCTGTTAGTTTTTATAGGATATATCTATATAACGTATAATAGATATAAAATATTGTGATTGAAGTCAAAACGCAGATTTTAAATTAACTTTACAATATGAGCAAAATTGACTTAACCAGTTATCCCAAAGATAGAATTAAAGTACTGTTTTTAGAAAACATAAGTGACAAAGCAGTACAATACTTCAAACAACAAGGATATGCGGATGTGAAAAAAGTAGCAGGGGCTTTAAGCGAGGAAGAATTGATTAAAGTGATCAAAGACGTACATATTTTGGGTATTCGTTCAAAAACATTTATTTCTAAGAAAGTATTGGATAGTGCAAAAAAATTGCAAGCAATTGGATGCTTTTGTATTGGAGTCAACCAAGTGGATTTAAAAGCATGTAAACAAAAAGGAATCGCAGTTTACAATGCACCTTATAGCAATACCAGAAGTGTCGCTGAATTGGTCATCGGTGCTTCCATTTTATTAATTAGAAAAATATTAGATAAAAACAAAGCAGCACATAATGGCATTTGGAATAAAGAGGCTAAAGGAAGTTTTGAATTAAGGGGTAAAACAATGGGAATCATTGGTTATGGTAATATCGGTACACAATTAAGTGTGATGGCAGAAGCGATGGGGATGCGTGTGCAATTTTACGATATTGAAACAAAGTTGCCTTTAGGAAATGCGCAGGCAAGAAAATCGATTAAAGAAATTGTGAGTAGTTCAGATATTATTTCATTGCATGTGCCAGAAACCAACCAAACAAAAAATTTAATTAACAAGGCTTTGCTTAAACAATTTAAATCAGGTTCTATTTTAGTCAATTATGCAAGGGGAGAAGTAGTGGATTTAGAAGCTTTAGCAGAGGCCATTAAAGAGAAACATATTGCTGGTGCAGCAATTGATGTATTCCCTGTTGAACCAGAAAAAAATGGAGATGTATTTACGACGCCTTTACAAGGTTTATCCAATGTCTTATTGACCCCACATATTGGTGGATCTACAGAAGAAGCACAAGAAAATATTGGAGAAGATGTAAGCATTAAATTATACCAATACTTGGAGCGAGGCGTCTCCAATGGTTCTCATACCATACCGTCATTAAGCTTGCCACCGGTAGATGGAGCACACCGCATTTTACATATTCACAAAAATGTACCTGGAGTTTTAGGTGCCATCAATACATTATTGTCTAAAAACAAAATCAATATTGTTGGACAATACTTAAAAACAAATGATGAAATTGGTTATGTGGTGCTAGATGTGGATAGTAAATTATCAAAACAAGCCATTACTTTATTGAAGGAAGTTAAAGAAACTATCAGGGTTAGAATGCTGTATTAATAGCAGCTAGCATTGCTTTAATTTCTTCTACATCTACATCAAAATAGTGCATGTTTTCTTGCATGGCGGATTGATTGAATGTCATCTTAGAGACCATTGCTTTTCTTGCAGAACTATGCATTTCCTTAGCACCTGTTTGTGTTACAATGTTTGCAATATTATCTGCTCTAACACCTGATCCTGGTAAAATAATGATTCTTTCTTTTGCTTTTTCAACCAATTGTTGAATCATTGGAATGGCGTTACTCGCATTCGGCACTTGTCCACTTGTTAAAATTCTTTTACACCCAATATCAATCAACTGTTCTAAGGCTATAAAAGGATCTAGACAACGATCAAAAGCCCTATGAAAACTAATTTCCATATTACCTGCAGCTTGAATCAATGCACTTGTTCTTTTGGTATCAATGTTTCCGTCTGCATTCAATAGTCCAATGACTGCTCCTTTAAATCCCAATTGCTGACAAGCCATCAAGTCGTTTTGCATCACCTGAAATTCTCTATCGGTATATAAAAAATCACCGCCTCTTGGACGAATAATAGGGTAGACTGGCTGTTTAGTTAATTGAGACATTAATAATAAACTTCCATAAGAAGGTGTGGTACCTCCTTCCATTGGATTCTCACAAAATTCAATTCTGTCCGCACCTGCAGCTAATGCATTCAATGCAGCTTCTATATTAAACGCAGCAATTTCAAGTAATACTTTTGACATCTCTAATTATATCTTTTTTGAATTTTATTCAACGAATTTAATTTTAACAACTTTAACATTGGATGGTTTTTAAATTCAAATCAACTGTTAAATTAAATATCCTGCATCATTCAATGTATTACCTTCTTTGTTGTACACAGAAAAATTAAATCCTTTTTGTAAAGCGTATGCACCAACTTTTCCTTTTTTATTGATGGCAACAAAGCATACTTGAATGTCTTTTGCTTTTTCTTTTTTGATTCGGTTTATTTTTTCAACAACAAGTCTACATGCTTCCTCTGGACTTTTACCCTGACGCATCCATTCCACCACCGCACTAGCTCCAGCTACTCTAATTACATCTTCCCCTTGACCAGTTGCTACGACTGCACCTACTTCATTGTCTACGTATAAACCTGCTCCAATAATAGGAGAGTCGCCCACACGGCCACGCATTTTAAATCCAGCACCACTTGTGGTACAGCTACCACTTAAGTTCCCAAATTGATCCATTGCAATCATACCAATCGTATCATGATTCCACTGACCATCGGTTAATTTTTTTGGCGCATCGAATGCAGGATCATTATAAGTAGCCGATTGATTTTTCTCCACATTAATGATTGGTTGATAATTGGATGTTTTCAACCATGCTTTATAATTCTTTTTTGCTTCTTCTGATAAATCACTAGATTCCAAATTAAAACCATTGGCTAATGCAAATGCTTGTGCACCTGCGCCAACTAAAAATACATGGGGAGATTTTTCCATCACTTTTCTTGCCACAGAAATAGGATGTTTGATGCGTTCTAAAAATGCTACTGAACCACAATTAAATTGATGATCCATAATGGACGCATCCAATGTCACTATCCCATCTCTATCAGGATTTGCACCCAATCCAACACAACAATTAAGTTCATTTTCAGTGACCATCACACCTTGTTCAACTGCATCCAAAGCAATGCCTCCATTTTTTAATACATCCCAAGCCGCTACATTCGCTCTTAATCCTGCATCCCAGGTAGAAGCAACAATGGGTTGAATTATATTAGATGGATTTGTGGATTGGATAAAATTGGGTATCGAAAAACTGGTGATACCTAATCCACTTAGATTGATAAATTTTCTTCTGTCCATGGTGATGATGCTTTTAATAATCAGTTCTTAAAGATAGTCAGTAAGCGGTTAATTTTGTACATTTATCAAGATTATGATGCAATCAATATTTGATCAATATGGATGGGGAAATGCGTCTGCAATTCCTTTAACTCAAGGTTTAATCAACCAAACTTTTGATGTGCATACTGCGCAAGGTGCATTTATTTTACAAAATATCAATACCCAGGTTTTCAAGGATCCTTTTACGATTGATCATAATATCAAAGCGTTTGGACAGTATTACAATACCAATAGACCAGAGAAATTATTCACTCATTTAGTGCCCAATTTAAGAGGGGAGACATTGATCAAATGGGAGGGGAAACACTATCGTGCCTTTAAGAAAATAGACGGCATCGCATTGGATGTTTTAAAAACAGCATCACAAGCAAAAGCAGCATCCAATCAATTTGGACAATTCACGGCAAGTTTAATTGAATTTCCAATCGCACAGTTAAAAGTCACCATCCCACAATTTCATGACCTTGCTTTAAGGTACAATCAATTTGAAGAAGCTTTGATACATGGTGATGCCAAAAGAATGGATACCGCAAAAGATGCTATCCAATTTCTTCAGTCCCATCAAGCTTATGTCAAAAAATGGTTGGATTTCACATCCAATAAAGAAGCTCATTTAAGGGTCACTCACCATGATACAAAAATTAGCAATGTCTTATTTAAGGATGAAAATGCGATTTGTGTCATCGATCTTGATACAACCATGCCAGGTTATTTCATAAGTGATGTAGGTGATATGTGCAGGACCTATCTCTGCCCGGTCAATGAATCCTGCCAGGATTTAAATCAAATTAAGGTCATACCAGAAAGATGGACTTCGATTCAAAATGGCTATTTAGAAGCGATGGGGGAGTTCTTGACAAATTTTGAGAAAGACCATTTTGCATTTTCAGGACAAAGTATCATCTATATGCAAGCCCTTCGATTCTTAACCGACTACCTAGAATTAGATCCATATTATAAGGTAGACAGACCTGGTCAAAACTTAGACCGCACTTTAAATCAGAATCAATTATTGATTGAATTCAATCAATTGGTTAAGTAAGTGCTTAAAATAATTACTTTAAGTATAAAATAATTATTTACTAAAAATACTTGACTATTAATATTAAATATACTTATATAAATAATTATAAATCAGTTGTTTATTATTTATAATTTAATTTTTAGAATTGGTCATCCATCGCAAAATCTGGCTTTCTATTTTTCCATTTTCCTCGAGTGAAATCTGGGATTTCTTGTACTTGACCATTTTCTGCAATCGATTTTTCAGACAACGGCGTAATGGCATACCAAGTGGCTAAATCATATACATCCATCGGGAATGGTACAGCTCTTTTAATACATTCTAAGAAGGCATTGACCACAAAAAAGTCCATTCCTCCATGTCCAGCTCCAGCAGTATCTGATTCAAAACGCTTCCAAAGTGGATGGTCGTGTTCCTTTAAATAGGCTTCTGGGTTTTCCCATTGATGGGATTTTGGAGAAAGTCCTTCTATATAGATATGTCCAGAGGTAAATTGGCCAGATGAAAAATCCTGCCAAAGTCCTTGAGTACCTTGAACCCTAAATCCAAGATTATAAGGACGGGGAGAATTGGTGTCATGTGTTAATAATATAGTCTCCCCATTAGTTGTCTGAAGACTCGTTGTTACGATGTCTCCTAATTTAAAGTTTAATTTTGCATTCGGGTGATTTTTACCTCCTTGTGGATGGTTAACTATATATTTATGTAAACCTCTTGCCTTAGTAGCCACAGAAGATAGTCTAGTTAATTGATTGCCTCTATTGATATCGAGCATCATAGCTACGGGGCCTAGTCCATGAGTAGGATATAATTCTCCATTCCTATATAAGGAGTGGTTTGTTCTCCATTTAGCCTCACTATATCCTTTTTCACCAAATTCCACCCCTGAATTATAAGCTGTAATACCATTATTGAACTTTACACCTCTTAAATCATGCTTATATCCACCTTCTAAGTGTAATAATTCACCAAATAGGCCTTTTCTTACCATATTATAGACTGCTAAAACATCACGACGATAACATACATTCTCAAGACACATCAAAGGTATATTGTACTTTTCACAAGCATCGACCACATCCCAACAATCCTTTAAATTGATTGCACCACAAACTTCTACGCCTGGAATGATCCCATTTTTAATGGCTTCAATGGCTTGAGGAATATGCCATTCCCATGGAGTAGCAATAATCACAGCGTCTATATCCGTTCTTTTAAGTAGGTTTTTATAGTCTTCCTTGCCATTTTTATACTCAACAGCAGCAGGTCTTCCTGCTTTTTTAAGCAGATTTTGTGCATCTGCCAACATTTTTTCATCTGGATCTGCAAAAGCAACAATTACGACGTCCTGACGATTTACCAACATATCGATATGATTTTGGCCTCTAAAACCAGTTCCAATAATGGCAATTTTTACGATATCTTTTTTCGCATTGGATTGCGCTTTGATAAACTGTGGACTTAAACTTAAAGCAATAGATGCTAAACCAGCTTCTTGTACAAATTTTCTTCTAGATGAATGTAATGGCATAGTGAGATATGTTTATCCTACAAAATACAACCTATTTTGTATTGAACAAACAGAATAAGGATAGATTTAAACCTAGATTAATTGCTTATAATTAACATTATGTTAAATAGTACATAGAAGATAATACCCTTTTGATAGTCCTGATCCAAATATTGTTTTGGTTTGATATAAACATATCTAAGATGTTTTCTTAATCAGATTGGCAAAAAAAAGCCCTCCCGTTTGGGAAGGCTTAATTTATCATGTTGAATTGGATTAAACTAATTGATTCAATCTATTGATATTTGTCATGAAGTAAATCATACTTAGTAAACTTAGCATCTAACTCATCGTATAATTTTTGGTTGGATCTGTTTTTATCTCTTTTAGCAGCATATAAAGTTGCTAAGAAATCCACCGATCTAGAAGCTACATTCTTCTCATTTCTATTTAAAGTCGTTTTATCCTTGATAATATTAAAGGCATTTTCAATCCACTCAATGGCTTGGTCCACTTTTGCCTTCATTGGTGCATCTAAGGCAAGATTCAATTTTTTGATAGAATCCTGCTGTGCTTTGAATGCAGCATCAAATGCTAATTTCTTCTTTGGATCTTTAGGCGCTGCTGGCTTATTCGCATTTATTTGTTGTAAGGCTCTGATATTATTTCCAAATTGGTCATCTAAGACAGTGTATTGGTTGTAATAACTAATCCCCACGTTAAAAGCTGCAGCAAAGTTTGTTGTGTTCAACTTATAGGCTCTCATATAGGCATCGGCTGCTTTATCTAAGAAATAATTTGCTTTATCGTCAGACAATCCATCTACGTTTCTGGAAGCCATGAACATGTCCCCATACATTTGACATTCTGTTTCATTGATTGTATTCGCAGCAATTTGAGCTTCATAAGCAGCCACTTTTTCCTCAGCTGTCAAATTTTTATCGATATAATCTGCTCTATATTCAAACCATTTTTCTTCTGGATAATTCTTCTCTGATATGGTATAATATTGATCAAATAAGGCTTTGTCCTTCTTCTCTGCAGCCTTAATTAATACAAATTTATACATATCCAAAAGATCAGGCGATTTCATATTCGCATTAATCATTCTAGTATAGTACTTAATGGTAAGGTCATCATTACCAGCATTTTGATTAGAATAACCGGCATACATTAAAGTAGTCGTGTCAAATGGTTGCTTATTAGTAGACCAACCTTTTGAAAAAATGATGTCACTTAAAAATACTCCTCTATCAAAATTAGCAGCAGCATCTTTCCATTTTTTTTCTCCAAAAGCAGCTACGCCATCTTTAAAGCTTTTAATATAAACTTCAAAAAATGGCTCTTGACCACTTTTTGCAGCAAAAGTGAATTCTGGATCAGCCTTAATATAGTCTTCTAAACTCTTATATAATTTCTCAGCAGCATCTGGATATTTCGCAGCTGGATCTTTAGACAAACCTGCATAAATTTTTGATTTCCAGTAATACCCTTCTGCAGTTGTTTCAAGACTCGCTTTTTTAGCAACAGCTTTTTCGTATTCTGTCTTAGCAACCTCAAAATTATTTAATAATAAGCCTGTCTCCACTTTTTTAAAGTCTTGAGCGAAAGCTGTTTGCATCAATGTCATTAAAAACATTGCACCAATCCATTTTTTCATAATGATTATTTTAAAGTTCTAAGTTAATTAATTTATGCTTCGGGCGTATCGTCACCTTCATTATTAATCGTATCATCAAATTCAGCAGGTTCAGCATCCTCTATATTTAAGTCTGTTTTAGTTGAATTATCCTCTGTAACTGATTCTATTTCAGCAATTTCTCCTTCTTCTTGAACATCTTGCTCTTCGATCTTAGAAGTTGCTGCAATCTCATCATTTTCGTCTAAACGAATCAATTTTACACCCTGTGTGGCTCTACCCGCTTCTCTAATATCTGCGATACTTGTTCTAATGGTTACACCAGACTTACAAGTGATGATTAAGTCTTCTTTTTCTAATACATCCATTAAACCCACCAATGATCCTGTTTTTTCGGTCACATTGATTGTTTTAACCCCCTTACCACCACGATTAGTGATACGGTAGTCATCAATTGGAGTGCGCTTGCCATATCCTTGTTGACTCACCACTAATATTGTTCGGTCTTTGTCTTCTCTGCTTACACAAACTAAACCAACTACTTCGTCTGTTTCATCGTCCACTTCGATACCGGCAACACCAATTGCGCCTCTACCTGTTGGTCTTACTTTTTCTTCAGGGAAACGAATTGCACGACCAGATTTCACAGCCATCATTACTTCATTATTACCATCCGTTAAACGTGCTGCTAATAGTTCATCGCCTTCATTGATTGTAATAGCGTTTACACCATTCACTCTTGGGCGACTAAATTCTTCCAAACATGTTTTCTTGATAATCCCTTTCTTAGTACATAAAATGATATAATGGTTATTCACATAATCCTTATCTGCCAAATTTCGCACTTCGATAATGGCTTTTACTTTATCATCTTGTGGAAGTTGAATTAAGTTTTGAATCGCTCTACCCTTACTTGTTTTTTCACCTT
>Ga0209088_10001616_pt1 | contig 14496 bp, 10 predicted proteins | sample S_140625_EF_Meta_FD_187324 | JGI IMG/M metagenome (GOLD analysis project Ga0209088, IMG submission 187324) | Freshwater microbial communities from Lake Simoncouche, Canada to study carbon cycling - S_140625_EF_MetaG (SPAdes) (version 2) | ecosystem: Environmental > Aquatic > Freshwater > Lake ... | reverse complement strand
GAGATGCAATCGGGAATCAGGCTGCCGTCAAGGGCTGGGCAGGCTCAAAGCAATCTCACGCTCGTCCCACCCCCTGAACGGACACGAAGCTCTTTCTCCAGCAACCCCAGCAATATCTGCTCCTTGACGGGATCAATCCGCTCCCGGTCCTCGCCGAAGGGTAGATCGCCGGCGGAGATGGCGCCGACGGGCAACGCACCAAGCTGGGGTTCGGCCTGGCGCAGACGGCGTAGCACCGCCAGGCCGTAGACGCCCAGCCATTCAGGTTTAAGCAGCACATAGTCGCCGAAGTTGAGCAGCTTTAGTACGCCGGGGCCATCGAGCAGGCCGAGCACAGTCAGGAGAGCGGCGTCGTCGAAGCCGGGGGTTAGGACTTGCTGGCTCAGGCGCTCGCGCAGTTCCTTGTAGGTCAGCAGCGCCTCGCCTCGATCACGTAGCTGCAGGATCTCTCGTCTGATCTCCAGGTACAGCCGCGGGGATGAATTGAGAGTTAGCTGATCCCAGTCGATTGTGTCGTGTATAGCCCGCTTGAGATCCTCGCATCCAGTGCCCTCGAGGGCGCTGGTTTCTAAGAAAAGCATACCCTCTTTATCGGCGAAGCTCTGCAGGCGGCTACGTAGTATTGGACGGAAGCCGGTGTCCACCCTGGCGGCTATCAGGAGTTGGGGAGGTTTACTAATCAGAGTTTGTTCTAAGGCGATCTTCCAATTTTGGAGCCCTTCTAACACTTCATCACGGGAGGCGTCAAAGAGCAGCAGCACCAGGGCGGCTCTGTCGAGATAGAGCTGGTGAATCAATCGCTGATCAGCCTGTCCCCCGAAATCCCAGAGCCAGACCTCCCTCTGGGATTCGCCGGCGACGGCGGTACGCTCGGCCAGGGGGCTATGGGTCCACCAGGCGGACTCGGAGTCTGGGTTGGGTAGGGGCCAATGGGTGCACCAGGCGCCGCTGGTGGACTGGCTGGGCTGAAACCTGCCAGTAGCCAGCCGGTGGGTTAGGCAAGTCTTACCGGCACCGCTGTCACCCACCACAAGCACCTTGGCGTTGGTGTAGATGAAGGATTGCTCAGCGGTGGGAGGCATCTGGGCTTCGAGCTGGGCGGGTTCCCACAAGAAAAGCCGACCTGAGACATCAGCTGACCAGAATCGAGAAACTGTGGCCCACCAGCCCACGCTCCTTACAAACCCTTTGTGACTATCTAGCGCCGCCAGTTCACGGCCGTTTAACGCATCCCATAGCCGCACCGTACCATCGTCTCCACCGCTGATTACTCGCAAGCCATCAACACTCCAACTCACGCTCCAAACCCAACCCTTGTGGCCTTCGAGTACAGCCAACTCGCGACCTTCTACCGCATCCCATACTCGAATCGAACCATCTTCACCGCCGCTGACCACTTGTTGCCCATCGGGACTCCACCCTACACACCACACTATCCCCCTATGCCCCTCTAACACCGCGATCTCGCGGCCGTTTCCAGCATCCCATAGCCGCACCGTTCCATCGCCCCCACCGCTCACTACACGCTGACAATCACCGCTCCATCCCACCGACCACACCGGCCGCATGTGGCCTTCGCACATCACTAATTGCTTGCCACTTTTCGCTTCCCACAAGCGCACTGTTCCATCTGCTCCGCCGCTAACCACACGCTGGCCATCGAAGCTCCACTCCACACTCCTCACTTGTCCCTTGTGGCCTTCTAGAATCGCTAATTGTCGGCCGTTTGCCCTATCCCACATCCGCACGGTGCCGTCATCTCCGCTGCTAACCAGACGTTCAAGATCACTGCTCCAGGCGACGCTCCACACTCTGCCCTTATGGCCTTCAAGCTTAGCTAATTGCAGGCCGCTTGCCCCGTCCCACAGCCGCACTGTTCCATCAGATCCGCCGCTAACTACATTCTGGCCATCACCACCCCAGTCAATACTGCACACCCGACCCTTGTGGCCTTCCAGCTCGGCAAGTTGCAGCCCGGTTGTCCCATTCCACAGCCGCAAGGAGCCGTCCTTGCCCCCGCTGACCACACGCTGTCCATCGCCGCACAAGCTCACACTATTTACTGAATTCTTGTGGCCCTCGAGAAGTAATATCTCTCGGCCGCTTCCGCCCTCCCAAATCCTCACTGTTCCGTCAGCCCCACCGCTGACAACTCGCTGACCATCTCCGCTCCAGCACACGCTCAACACCCGCCCTTTATGGCCCACAAGCACTGCTATCTCTCGACCGCTCTCTGTTTCCCATAGCCGCACCGTCCCGTCATCCCCGCCGCTCACTAAACGATCGCCGTCACTGCACCAACAGACGCTATTGACCGAACCCTTATGGCCTTCGAGCGCTCCAACCATTCGGCCGCTTTTCGTCTCCCACATCCGCACTGTTCCGTCAGCTTCGCCACTTATTACTCGCCCGCAATCCGCGCTCCAGCCAACAGTGTTTACCCGCCCCTTTGTGCCTTCTAGCACTTTCAACTCCCGGCCGCTTTTCATCTCCCATAGCCGCACAGTCCCGTCATCCCCGCCGGACAACACATGCTCGCCATCACTGCCCCAGCTCACGCACCAAACCCGACCCTTATGGCCTTTAAGCAATGCAACTACTAGGCCGGTTTTTGCATCCCAAAGACGCACTGTTCCGTCATCCCCGCCGCTCACCACATGCTCGCCATCACTGCTCCAGCTCACGCTCCACACCCCACCCTTATGGCCTTCGAGCACTGCTATCCCACGGCGGGTTTTCACATCCCATAGCCGCACCGTTCCGTCAGACCCGCCGCTCATCACACGCTGCCGGTCGCCGCACCAGCTCACGCTCAACACCGGGCCAGGGTGAAACAGCTCCAGGGTGCGGGGCCGCTGGGGAGTGTGCCTTGGCTCTCCAGAACCGTCATCATGGGTCGCTACACACGATGGCAAGGCGGCAGGCGCACTTGAGTCTGAGTTGGGTGATGCAGTATGACTTGCCTCGGGCGACATCCAAGGCGAAGACCCTTCCCCTCCATTCGCCCCGCAAGCCTTCAACAGCTTCCGCCACCCCGTCTCCAGGTCCGCTTCGGGACGCCAATCGATGTAGTCTATGCCGTGCAGCATGGCTTTGATCGGTGCGTCGTCGAGCCGCAGGGGCACGAAGCGCCGTTCCAAGTTCTGGGGATCGCGGAAAATCGCGGTGTGGCGCTCTAGACTTACCCAATCTGAGCCGAAAGCGTTGGCGGACATGCACAACAGAAGCACCGCCGAGTGCTCCAAACCTTCCTCAATCTTCGCGGAGATCAGATCGCCGGGCTGAATCAGCCACTCGTCAAACCACACTCGCAGGCCGGCTGCGCGCAGTCGCTCCGCCAGCTCGCGCACCACCGGCTTGTCGGCGCTGCTGTGGCTGAAGAAGACGTCGTAAAATGGTAGTGGAAATACAACCATCGAAGCAGCTTAGGAAATCTGGGGTCTGCAGTTGGTATTATGCACTACATTCTATATCGTAATCGCCGATGAAGAAAGGGATGAGATTTGGCACATGATCAACAATATCTGGGTGACGAGATAGCTAAGGTTGATGGTTACCGAATGCATCGCCTGCATCACATCTCCCAGTGGGTGTAGCTTCAAGCAACCATGTTGTGGTTTGCCCTGCAGGGCTGATTCAAAGTCTTATCAGGGGTTCGGTTTTGGCTGTCGCCGCACCATCGCCAGCAGCGCCGTGATGTCATGCATCACCGCCTGCATGCCGGCCCGGATCGACTCAAAGCCACTCAGCCGCAGCAGGTTCAGGGCTGCGGTCCGCAGCGTGGCCATCTCTCCGGCGCCATTGCCCCGGTAGCGATGGGCGTCCTCTTGCAGCTGGGTGTCGCGGATCCAGTGTCAGCTCTCAATGCTCCAACGGGCTCTCACCTGTTGCATCAGTGCTTCTGGGGTGGTGCGCAAGCTGGTGAGAAACAGGTGCATGGCCTGAAACGGCTTGCCGTCACGGCGGCCGGTGGCGCTGTCCTCCACGATCCAGCTGGTGCCGACCCAGGCCTCGCGGATGTGATCAGGTGCCTCTTATGCCCGCAGGCTCCAGGCGATGTCGCGGCCGTGGCTGATCTCGTGATCCGTTGCCACAAAAGGGATCCTGCGCTTTCCCTGGAACTGGCTGCGGATCTTGCGGCACAGCGTCTTCTGGTTGGCTTTCACTGTCAAGAGGAAGTCGGCCCCCTGCTCCTGGAGCTGTCGAAAAACGGTTTTTGTGTATGGAGAGCGTCCGCCTGGATGAGAGCGCCCTCCAGCTCGCCGAGCAGCTCCCGCAGCACCGCGCGCTCGTGGTTATCGCTGGTGGCGTAGCAGGCCTGGCTGATGGCCACCCCCAGCGCGGCTGAATACAGAGACACTTGGGCAATGAAGGCGGAGCCCCCGCCGGCCAGATTCGCCTGGCATTAAGCCACCACATCCGGTGGCGCCTTACCTGCGAAGTTGGGGTTGACGCGGGCCAGGCCAGGCCGGTGGACTCTTTTCAGACTTGCTCAGATCTTTCTGCAGCCGCTCTCGCAGGGCATTGTGAGTTCCACCAGCCCCACATCCAGCAGCAACACCCTCAGCGCACCGCTCACACCCGCTACGGCGTGGGCGGCCATCGGCAGGGTTGAACGGGTTCAGCCTCTGGGGCGGCAAGGATAAGGTTGGCGAACTCGGGTCATCCTTTCCCATCGCCCATGGACCAGGCCACCCACAACCGGATCGTGAGCTTCCTGTGGGGCATCGCCGACGACGTGCTGCGGGATCTGTTCAAGCGGGGCAAGTATCCGGATGTGATCCTGCCGATGTGCGTGCTGCGGCGGCTTGATGCGGTGCTGGAGCCCAGCAAAGCGAAGGTGCTGGAGGCGAAGGCCCGCCTGGATGCGGCCGAGATCAACGAGCAAGCGGCGGCTTTGCGGGCGGCGGCAGGGCAGGCGTTTTACAACATCTCGCCGTTTGTGCTGCGTGACCTCACCAGCCGGGGCAGCGAACAGAAATTGCGGGCTGATTTCGAGGCCTATATGGAGGGATTTTCAGAGAATGTGCAAGATATCATGGAGAATTTCAAATTCCGCAACCATATCCCTACTCTTTCGCGCTCCGATTCACTCGGCACGCTGATCAGCAAATTCCTGGATCCACAGGTGGACCTAAGCCCGGCGGCGCTTGACAACCACGCCATGGGCACCGTGTTCGAAGAGCTGGTGCTCCGCTTCAACGAGGAGAACAACGAGGAAGCGGGTGAGCACTGGACGCCGCGCGATGCCGTGCGGTTGATGACCACGTTGATGTTCCGCCCGATTGCCGCCTTGGTGAAGAGCGGCACCTATCTGCTCTACGACGACGCCTGCGGCACCGGCGGCATGCTCACCGTGGCAGACGAAACCATGCGCGAGCTGGCGGCGGCCTTTGGTCAGGAGGTGGTCACCCGCCTCTACGGCCAGGAGATCAACCCGGAAACCTATGCGGTCTGCAAAGCCGACATGCTGCTCAAGGGGGGAGGCGAACACGCCGACACGATCATGGGCGGCGCCGAGTGGTCAACGTTGTCGCACGATGCCTTTGCGGGGATGGTGTTTGATTTCATGCTCTCCAACCCGCCCTATGGCAAGAGCTGGAAGAAGGATCTGGAGGTGATGGGCGGCAAGAAAGACATGAAGGATCCGCGCTTCCAGGTGAACCATCGCGGCGAAGTGCTATCGCTGGTGACGCGCTCCAGCGACGGCCAGATGCTGTTTCTGGCCAACATGGCCAGCAAGATGAATCACGATTCGCCCCTGGGCAGCCGCATCGCCCAGGTGCATAACGGCTCCTCGCTGTTCACCGGCGATGCGGGATCGGGCGAAAGCAACATCCGCCGCTGGCTGTTCGAGAACGACTGGGTGGAGGCGATCGTGGCCCTGCCCTTGAATCTCTTCTACAACACGGGGATTGCCACCTATGTGTGGCTGCTGAGCAACCGCAAGACGCCCGAACGGCAGGGCAAGGTGCAGCTGATCGATGCCAGCGGCTGGTTCGAGCCATTGCGCAAGAACCAGGGCAAAAATAACTGCATCATGGCACCGGCCGATATCGAGCGGGTGATGGCGGCCTATGACGCGATGGAGGAGAGCGACAACGCCAAGGTGTTTGCCAATGAGGCGTTCGGCTATTGGAAAGTGAGCGTGGAGCGGCCGTTGCGCCTGCACAGCCGCATCACAGCGGCGGCGATCGAGGCGCTGCGCACCGCCTCGGGCGACCGGGAGATCCGCGAAACGTTCTGGGACGACTACGGCGATGCGCTGCTGAACAATTTCGCCGGCCTGAAGCCAGAACTGGAGCAGCGGTTACGCGACTGGAGCTCCAGCGATGACGCCGCTGAGGACGACGACGATGGCGCTGACGACGAGGGCGACAGCCAACCCAGCGGCAAGGGCGGCATCCCCGAGAAGCATCGCAAGAAGTTGCTGGATCCAGCCACCTGGATGCGCGATGCCCAGCTGGCGGCGGCGGCCGAGGCTCTGCGGGAGCTGTTCGGCGAGGTGCTGTTCGACGACCACAACCACTTCCGCAGCGAGGTGCAGAATGCCCTCAAACTGCAGGGCCTCAAGCTCAGCGCCATAGACCTGAAGTTGCTGCTCAAGCAGGTGAGCTGGCGGGAGGAGAGCGCCCCGCCGGTGATCGCGAAGGTGCACAAGGGTGGCAAAGTGGCGGCCGATCCACTGCGCGGTCTGTTCCCGCTGGAGCTGGGCGGCAAAGCCTGCGTGGTGGAGTACGAACCCGATGCAGACCTGCGCGACAGCGAGCAGATTCCCCTGCTGGAGGAGGGCGGCATCGAGGCCTTCCTGCAGCGCGAAGTGCTGCCCTTCACGCCCGATGCCTGGATCAACCCGGAGGCCACCAAGGTGGGCTACGAGGTGAGCTTCACCCGCCACTTCTACAAACCCAAGCCCCTGCGCACCCTGGCCGAGATCGCCGCCGACATCCGCGCCATCGAAGCGGAGGCCGAGGGCCTTCTGGATGGGCTGCTGGTGGGGGCGGGGTGAGGGATGCCATACGAAACGCTGCGTTTAACATGGAAACCTGTGGCGCCCATGCGCAAGGGTGGGCGATGCATGGAGCTGCTGGATCTGGCGCCTGGCTGGCTGGATGGTGAAGGGCTACCCCCTTCCCCCAAGCTGCTGGATTTGGTGGGGGAGTGGATCAGCATCAGCGCAAGGATGGGCAGCAGCCCAGGCTCTATCCCACACCTGAGGGTGGTGTTGAATTGGAATGTCGGATCGGCAGGCTGGATCTATCAATTGAGTTCGATCCCAGCTGCGCCACAGCGGAATGGCATGCCTTGGATCTCCACCAAGGCACGGTGGACGAGCAATGGGTCGCTCTTCAGGACGAGCATGGGATGCAGGCGCTTGGGTCCAAGCTGCAGCGGGTGCTGGCCTGCTGCGATCAGACCTGTGAGGCATAAGGAGACCCGCAGATGATCGAGAATCTGAAGCCTTATCCGCAGTACAAGGATTCGGGGCTGCCGTGGCTGGGGGAGGTGCCGAGCCATTGGGAGACTGCCAGGAGCAAGAGGCTTTTCAGGCAGCGCAAAGAATTTGCCCAGTCAGACGACCAGCAACTTTCCGCCACCCAAGCCTTTGGCGTGATCCCTCAGGCGCTTTATGAACAGCGAACAGGCTACCGGGTGGTCAAGATTTCAATGCATCTGGACAAGCGTAAGCATGTCCAGGCTGATGATTTCGTGATCAGCATGAGAAGCTTCCAGGGAGGCCTGGAGAGAGCCTGGGCGGCCGGAGCCATCCGATCTTCTTATGTTGTGCTGGAACCAAGTGCAGAGGTTTCAGCCGGGTATTTTCAGCACCTTTTCAAGTCCCATCAATACATCAATGCTCTTCGTGCTACATCAGATTTTATTCGAGACGGGCAGGATCTCAATTTCAACAACTTCTGCGGCGTTGACCTGCCGCTGATCCCACTGCAGGAACAAGCCGCCATCGCCCGCTTCCTCGTCTGGGCCACCAACCGCCTGGATCGCGCCATCCGGGCCAAGCGCAGGATCATCGCCCTGCTACAGGAGCAGAAGCAGGCCATCATTCACCGCGCTGTTACCCGTGGGCTGGATCCTTCCGAGCCTCTGAAGGATTCGGGGATTCCTTGGCTAGGGGAGATTCCGGAGCATTGGGAGGTACGAAAGATCCGAGCAGTGGCATCCAGAGTAACCAAGGGGACCACGCCAACTACTCTTGGCAAACAATTCGTTGCCAGCGGAATTAGGTTCGTAAAAGTCGAGTCCATTTCCGCTAATCGCAACATCCTAGAGTGGAAATGCGCATTTATCGATGACGCAACGGATAGGCTGCTCAGCCGGTCCAAACTGCGAGCCAATGACGTAGTTGTATCGATTGCTGGCGCTATCGGCCGGCCAGCAATAATTTCACCATCACTGCTACCCGCAAACACAAACCAAGCTGTAGGAATAATTTCGCCCTTAAATCATCTATGTCGGTCGGAATGGCTAACTTACGTTCTCGCATCACCAATGTGCCTGCGATCCTTGTCCGAATCGTCTGTTCAGACCGCGCAGGCTAATCTAAGTCTGACAAGCCTTGGCAGGGCCGCAATTGGCTTGCCGCATGTACATGAGCAGGACATGATTGTCGCAAGACTGTCTATCGTAGTTTCCAGCGTCGCTAACACCATCTCCCGCCTCGAGCGCGAAATCGACCTCATCCGCGAATACCGCACCCGCCTGATCGCCGATGTGGTTACGGGCAAGCTCGATGTGCGGGAGGCGGCGGCGGGTTTGCCGGAGCCTGACAACGCTTCTGATCAGCGGCTGGAGCCGGAAGAAGAAGAACCGGAATTTGAGGCCGAAGACGCTCAGAAAGAAAGCACGGATTGAACAAAGGAATCATGTTGCCACCCTCCAAACCTCGGATTTATCATATTCTTCACTACGATCGGCTGCAGTCTTTGCTCCAGGATGGCTTTCTTTATTCCGATGCCATCATCAGTAGCCGAGCCCCCAGTGGCACAGCCATCGGCATGAGCACCATCAAGCAACGGCGGCGCAACGAACTAATCCTTTCTAGCCATCCAGATCTCTACGTAGGCGCATGCGTTCCCTTCTATTATTGCCCGCGCTCAATCATGCTCTACATGCTACACATGGGCAACGATCCGGGGCTTGCCTATGGAGGTGGGCAGGCCCCCATTGTTCATCTTGAATTTGAACTCCAGTCCGTCAGCTATTGGGCAACGAAGGCAGGCAAACGCTGGGCCATCACCAACGGCAATGCCGGCTCCCGCTACTTTGATGACTACAGTTCACTGGCAAACCTCAGCCTACTCAATTGGCAGGCCATTCAGGCCCGGCAATGGAACCAGGCAGATATCAAGGAGGCCAAGCAATCCGAATTTTAGTGGAAGATCAAGTCCCCTGGGCACTTGTTCGCCGCATCGGCGTTCACAACGAGTCAGTTCGAGCCATTGTTGAACAATTCCTCACGATCACTGGACACAAGCCACCCATTCAAATTAAACTGGACTGGTACTACTGAGCAGGGAGGGCAACGAGCATGATTCACCCCTCCAGCGGCGACATCCTTGCTGCGCCTGTCGAAGCCCTGGTGAACACCGTCAATTGTGTTGGTGTGATGGGAAGGGGCATCGCACTGCAGTTCAAAAACGCTTTCCCTGATAATTACAAGCAATACGCCCAAGCCTGCAAGCGCGAGGAAGTGCAGCCAGGCCGCATGTTTATTACTAGCACCGGCCTCCTGCAGGGTCCTCATTATATCATCAATTTCCCCACCAAGCGGCACTGGCGTGGGAAAAGCCGGCTCGAAGATATTGAAACAGGGCTTGTTGATTTGGTTCGCATCATCGATGAACTGAGCATCACCAGTGTCGCAATTCCTCCCCTTGGTTGTGGACTTGGTGGACTTGCCTGGCCTGAAGTTAACTCCCGGATTATTGCGGCCTTGGCCCCACTTCAATCCGTACAAGTCCATCTCTACGCACCATCCTCAGCTGATGTATTGAAGCCTATTGTCAATGCCAGTGCTACTCCACCCATGACGCCAGGCCGTGCTGCTTTGGTTGGCTTGATGGATCGCTATCTCGGGGGACTTCTCGATCCATTTGTATCTCTTCTTGAAGTTCATAAACTCATGTATTTCCTGCAAGAGGCCAACGAGCCGCTCAGACTTCGTTACACCAAGGCCGCCTACGGGCCCTACGCTGAAAATCTGCGCCATGTCTTACAAGCCATTGAGGGCCATTTCATCAAGGGCTACGGCGATGGAGGCGATGAACCCTCCAAGCGCCTGGAAATCGTTGCCGGTGCTGAGCAGCAAGCATTGCATTTTCTTGCCGACCATCCAGACACCCAGATACGTTTTCAGTGCGTCTCTGATCTCGTCTCAGGCTTCGAAAGTCCCTTTGGTCTGGAACTGCTCGCCACCGTCCATTGGCTCCTCAAGCAGGAACAACCCTCTTCAATCAGCGAGCTGGTGCAGCTCTTCCATGCCTGGAGTCCTCGCAAACAGCAGTTTTCGCCCCGCCAGATCCAGATCGCCAGTGCCGTTCTGGCTGATCAGGGCTGGGTTGATCCACTGGCGGAATCAACAACCTTCACAGCCGGGCCATTGGCCTGAAGCAGGAGCTGCGCCGAGCTGGCCGGATCGAGCCGACCGGCTCGCTTGAAGCCGCACGGTGGATCCTGAGCCCTGTTCCCATGGGCTTTACTAAAGCTCCCTCCATAGCAGACCCTTAGCAAACAACTTAGTAAAGCCTGCTAGTAGAGCCGGCCGCCAAAGACCAGATCCAGCCTGGCTTCTTTCATTGGTAGCCTTTATCCCTCAGACTGGTAAAAAGGCCCCCGATTCCTCGGCCCCATGCCCACCGACATCAGCGAGCAGGGCCTGGAAGCGCTGATCACCCGCGCCATGACCGGGCGCACCCACCTGCTGGAGCCACCCCACCAGACCACCTCCACAGCTGTGCCCGTGAGTGGCGGAACCGGTTGGTTGCTGGGGGATCCGCGCCACTACGACCGCAACTTCTGCCTCGATCTGGTTCAACTGCAGGGCTTTCTCGAAGCCACCCAGCCCGCCGTGGCCGAAGCCGTGCAGATCAGCGTGGATGGGCCCACACGCCGGCAATTCCTGACCCGCCTGGAGAAGCAGATCGGCCAACGCGGTGTGGTGGAGGTGCTGCGCAAGGGCATTCGCCACGGCCCCCACGAGATTCAGCTCTGTTTCGGCACCCCCTCCCCTGGCAATTCCCGCGCCGCCGAGCTGTTTGCACAGAACCGCTTCAGCCTCACCCGCCAGCTCGCCTACAGCAGCGACCAGGCCCGCAGCGCCCTCGATCTGGCCTTGTTCGTCAACGGCCTGCCGGTGGCCACCTTCGAACTCAAGAACAACCTCACCTGCCAGAACGTCCGTCACGCTATTAAGCAATACAAGACGGATCGCGATCCCCGCGAGCCCCTGTTCGCCTTCGCCCGCTGCCTGGTGCACTTCGCCGTGGATGAACAGAAGGTGAGCTTCTGCACCCATCTACAGGGCAAAGACTCGGAGTTTTTGCCTTTCAACCAGGGCAGCGCCAGCGGCGGCGCCGGCAACCCACCCAACCCCACCGGCCTGGCCACGGCCTACCTCTGGCAGCGGATCCTCACCCCCGCCAGCCTTACCGACATCCTGGAGAACTACGCCCAGGTGGTGGAAAAGAAGAATCGCCGCACTGGTCGCAAAACCTACAAGCAGATTTTTCCCCGCTACCACCAGCTCGATGTGGTGCGCTCGCTGCTGGCTGATGTGGCTGCCCACGGCGCCGGCCGCTGCTACCTGGGGCAACATTCCGCCGGCAGCGGCAAAAGCAACTCGATCGCCTGGCTGTCGCACCAGGTGGGAGACGTGACTCACAACGGCGAGCGGGTGTTTGACACCGTGATCGTGGTCACCGACCGCCGCAATCTCGATGAGCAGCTGCGCGGCAATATCCTTAATTTCATGCAGGTGGGGGCAACCGTGGGCGCCGTCACCGGCAGGGGCAGCTCCAAGACCCAGCAGCTGCGCCAGTTTTTGGAGGCCGGCAAGAAGATCATCATCTGCACCCTGCAGACCTTCCCCGAACTCAGCAGTCAGCTCGATAACGCACCGCCTGGACGGCGTTATGCGGTGATCATCGACGAAGCCCACTCCAGCCAGGGCAGCAAGGCTTCCGCCGCCCTCAACCAGTCGCTCGCCGACGGCAGCCAGAACCAGGACGATGACGCTGACATGGAAGACGTTGTTAATGAGGTGATCGAGGAGCGTATACGCAGCCGCAAGCTGCTCGCCAATGCCAGTTATTTCGCCTTCTCCGCCACGCCCAAGCCGAAGACCCTCGAACTGTTCGGCATACCCCTGCCGCCAGACGGCGAGGGCAAGATCGGGCGGCGGCCGTTTCATGTCTACACGATGAAGCAGGCGATTGAGGAACAGTTCATTCTCAACGTGTTGGAGTACTACATGCCGGTTAGCAGTTACTACCGGCTGGCGAAAATGATCGAGGCCGATCCGCTGTTCGATAGCAAACGGGCCCGCGGCAAGTTGCGGCGCTATGTGGAAAGCCACGACACCGCCATCCGCAGCAAGGCCGAGATCATGGTGGATCATTTTCTCGACGACGTGCTGCCACTGCGGGAGATGAAGGGCGAGGCCCGCGCCATCGTGGTGACAGGCAGCATCGAGCGGGCGGTGCAGTATTTCGGTGCTTTTCGCACCTATCTGGCGGAACGGCGCAGCCCTTATCTGCCGATCGTGGCCTTCTCTGGCGAGCACAACTTCGGCGATGGCCCGGTGAGCGAAGCCTCCCTCAATGGCTTCCCCAGTAGCGAGATCACCAGCCGCATTCAGGACGATCCCTACCGCTTCCTGATCTGCGCTGACAAGTTCCAGACCGGTTACGACGAGCCCTTGCTGCAGGCCATGTATGTGGACAAGCCCCTGGGCGGCATCCAGGCGGTGCAGACCTTGTCGCGCCTCAACCGCGCCGCTCCCGGCAAGAGGCGCGTGTTCGTACTCGACTTTCAGGACAATGCCGATGCCGTGCAGGCCGCCTTCGCCGATTACTACAAGACCACCCTGCTTAGCGAGGAAACCGACCCCAATAAACTGAACGATCTGCGCGACAGCCTCGATCAGCTAAGGGTTTACACGTGGGAGCAGGTGGAGGAGTTCGTGGCATTGTTCCTCAGCAACAGTGATCGCGACGCACTGCAGCCGATCCTCAATCACTGCCGTCAGATTTACAGCGAGCAGCTCAACGAAGACGATCAGGTGGCCTTCAAGAGTAAGGCCAAAGCCTTTGTGCGCAGCTACGACTTCCTGGCCACGATCCTCACCTACGCCAACCCCGAATGGGAGAAGCTCTCCATCTTCCTCACCCTGCTGGTGCGTGCCCTGCCCGCCCCTGAAGAGGACGATCTCACCAAGGGCATGCTGGAGCTGATCGACATGGAAAGCTACCGGATCGACAAACAGAAGCCGGGCTCCTTGCCGCTCCCGGATGATGACGCCACACTCGATCCGGCGCCGGTTTCAGGCGGTGGTTTCAAGCCCGAGCCCGCGCTGGATCCGCTCTCGGTGATCGTCACCAATTTCAACGAGCAATACGGCACTAGCTTCAACGACGAAGACCGCATCCGTCGCCTGATCCGTGATGAGATCGCGCCACAGGTGGCCCAAGATCAACGCTATCGCAACGCCAAGGCCAACACGCCGAACACTGCCGAGATTGAATTGGATGCGGCCCTCAATCGCGTGGTGGTTCCACTGTTCTTGGATCAGACGGAGTTCTACAAGCAGTTCAAGGACAATGATCTGTTTCGCAACTTTGTGAGGAAGATTGTGAAGAAGTTGATCACCGATTAATCACCCCAACTCCCCCAACCGCCCCCGCACCAGCTCCGCCTGGGCCCGAGCTTCCGCCAGATTCGCCTGGCATTCAGCCACCACCTCCGGCGGCGCCTTGCCGGCGAAGTTGGGGTTGGCGAGGCGACCGGCCAGGCCGGCGATTTCCTTTTCGACCTTGGCCAGATCCTTCTGCAAACGCTCCCGCAGGGCATCGAGGCCCTGTTGGGGCACGCTGATGCCCACCTGGGCGTCACTGTCGACGATTCCCAGCAGCTGGCCGGCGGTTGGTTCAGCTTCCCAGTGCAGTTCAGATGCACCCACCAGGCGGCTGATCTTGTCCTGGTTGGCGATCACGAAATCTCGGCGAGCGGCGGTAGGGGTATGGATGCCGATCGGCAACTTCTCGGAGGGTTTCACCCCCGACAGGGCCCGCAGGTTGCGGATGGCACGCACGGCGTCGATGCCGAACTGGAAGGCACTCTCGTAGGAGGGGTCAAGCCACTGCTGATTTGGCTGGGGCCAGCGCTGCAGGGCCAGAAATTCGGTGGCCTCGGCGCCGGTGACGGCATGCCAGAGGTCTTCGCTGAGGTGGGGCATGAGCGGGTGAAGCATCACCAGCAGGG
>Ga0209088_10001610_pt1 | contig 14514 bp, 14 predicted proteins | sample S_140625_EF_Meta_FD_187324 | JGI IMG/M metagenome (GOLD analysis project Ga0209088, IMG submission 187324) | Freshwater microbial communities from Lake Simoncouche, Canada to study carbon cycling - S_140625_EF_MetaG (SPAdes) (version 2) | ecosystem: Environmental > Aquatic > Freshwater > Lake ... | reverse complement strand
CCAGTGATTGGACCAGGTTCTACTTTGATTTTTGAAGTGGAGTTATTGGGTATACAATAATATTTGTACTACATCATTTATAATACAATACACTTCACATCTACTTGTGGAGTGTATTTTGTTTCATAGCCTTTTCAATTCTTATTATGCAAAAGATTTTTGTTGTCATTTTTCTGAGTATCAGCACATTTGCTTGTACACCAAACAATGTAAAAATTAGTACAACCATCGGTCAACAGATTGATAGTGCAGGTATGCAAGGAAGCTTTGCTATAATGGAAAATAGTAGCGAAGCTTTTACGGTGTATAATTTATCCGCCTACAAGGATAGTGGCTATGCGCCCTTGAACACCTTTTTTGCATTGCCTGTCTTAATTGGTTTTGATCAAGGCCAACTCAAAGCAGATACAAATACATGGGTATCCCTAGACTCTACTGCGTATTACCAAAAGTTGATACAACAAATTGGTAGAACCACTTTATTACAAGAAATTGACTCTATTCATTATGGTAAAGGCATTGTGAGTGCCAATATGGATGGTTTTTGGAATGATGGATCTTTATTGATCACCGCAGATGAACAACTTGGGTTTATTAAAAGATTGTATTTTAAAGGCTTGCCTTTTCAAAAACGTAGCCAAGATCTGTTTAGAAAAATGATTTTAAAAGAGCAGAATTCTAATTACCAATTAAGTTATTTAGTGGCTACAGACACTGCCCTTAGCAATCAAGCTTGGGTGATTGGGTATATCGAAGAAAACCTGCATCCTTATTTCTTTGTCTTGCATACTAGTGCAACCGATGGTAAGGATCTGAATAACAGAAATATTAACTTATTGAAAGCAATTTTGCTTAAAGAAGGATTCTTTAAAGGCGTTCGTTAAAGCACTATTCATAATTTACAAGTAAGTTTTATGCAATACTATTCTGAATCATTGACCTCTTATAAGCGCATCCACACAAGGCCTGTAAAAGTGGGTGATTTAATCATTGGTGGAGGTCATCCAATTCGTGTGCAAACCATGACTACCACGGATACCATGGATACCGATGCAACTGTTGCACAAGTCATTCGTTGTATTGAAGCGGGTGCAGAACTGGTTCGTGTAACAGCCCCCAGTAAAAAAGAAGCAGAGAATTTAGCTAATATTAAAGCCATCCTTCATACAAAAGGATACAATACGCCACTTGTAGCGGATATTCACTTTACACCAAATGCAGCTGAAATTGCAGCAAGAATTGTAGAAAAAGTAAGAGTGAATCCAGGTAATTATGTTGACAAAAAGAAATTTGAACAAATTGATTATACCGATGCCGAATATCTAGAAGAAATTGAACGCATCCGAGAAAGATTTACACCCTTGGTGCTAATTTGTAAAGAACAGGGCACTGCAATGCGCATTGGGACCAACCATGGTTCATTAAGTGATCGTATCATGAGTCGATATGGCGATACAGCCATTGGGATGGTGGAGAGTGCCATGGAGTTTTTAAGAATTGCTAGAAGTTTAGATTACCATCAAATTATTTTGAGTATGAAATCAAGCAATCCTCAAGTAATGGTGCAAGCCTATCGATTATTGATTCAACAAATGCAACAAGAGTTCAATGAATTGTATCCATTGCATTTAGGTGTAACAGAAGCCGGTGATGGAGAAGACGGAAGAATTAAGAGTGCAATCGGCATTGGGACATTATTAGAAGATGGCATTGGTGATACCATCAGAGTTAGTTTAACAGAAGATCCTGAATTAGAAATTCCAGTATGTTTAGATTTAGTTAAAAGGTACAATCAGTTGTCAGAAGTGAATACAGCGATGGTGCCTGAACTGACTCAGTTGCCTTATAGTCCTTTTGAATATGCCAGACGCGCAACCACTGCGGTGCGCAATATTGGCGGCAAACAAGTGCCTGTAGTGATTGCAGATTTAAGTCATCTACCTTCAATTAAAACAACAGACCTAGTCGCAATTGGTTATACCTATGATGCAGCCACAGATAAATGGGCAATCTCGGATGCTGCTGCTGATTATGTTTTTATAGGCAATCAACCTTTAGATTTTAATTTGCCTGGAACGCTTAGTATTGTAGCAACTCCTGCTGTTTGTGCACTTGCCAACAATATTGAAAAGTACCATCCAATCATCCATGCTGCTTCTTTTATCGCCTTGGATGCAAAACATCCCCAACTTAATTTTGTACAAATAGATTGTTATAGTGATCTTTCACCTATTGCAGATGAATTATTATTACAAATTGCAAAAGACCCTTCTGTGGTTTTTTGTTTGAGTAGTCAATGTAACAATGCAATGCAAGCCGTGAGAAGGATGGCTATCAAGCTCATGCTATTACAGATTCAGCAACCTATTATTTTAGTAACAGATAGCCAATGGCAAACGACCGACGAGCACTTGATTCATTTTGCGATTGAAACCGGTGCATTGTTATTAGAAGGTATTGGAGATGGGATTTGTTTGGGATTGAGCAAAGCTGCATATGATGCAAGTGTGAATGGATCCAATGTTTCTGGCCGTAATTATTTTAACAATGCAAGTATCGAGCAATTATTGAATACCACCGCATTTGGTATTTTACAAGCCACTAGAACTAGAATTTCTAAAACAGAATATATTTCTTGTCCAAGTTGCGGTAGAACTTTGTTTGAACTTCAAGAAACCACAGCAAAAATTAGAGCAGTTACAAATCATTTAAAGGGCTTGAAAATAGCCATCATGGGCTGTATCGTGAATGGACCTGGAGAAATGGCGGATGCTGATTTTGGTTATGTAGGAAGTGGGGTAGGAAAGATTACGTTATATAAAGGCAAAGAAGTGATGAAGCGCAATATTGATAGCAATGTAGCAGTAGATGAATTAATTGTATTACTTAAAGAACACAATGCTTGGATAGAGCCAAGTAAATAATCATTTTATGTATTCCATTTTTTATGCCCTTTTTTATTTGATTTCATTGATTCCTTGGACTGTCATATACATATTAAGTGATGGTGTAGCTATTTTACTGAGAACAATTTTAAAATATAGACTAGAGGTTGTGCATCATAATTTAGCTATTGCATTTCCAAATAAAACCATCCAAGAGCGCAATCAAATTGCAAAAGAATTTTACCAAAAATTTACAGACTCCTTTTTTGAGACCATTAAATTGATCTCTATGACTGATGCGAGTTTTACAAAGCGCTTTACCTCCAATGTAGAAGTGCTCAATGATATTTATGCCACAGGGCAAAATGTTCAAATTATGGCTGGTCATTTCTTTAATTGGGAATTTGCTAATTGGGGCGCTGCAAAATATGGCAAGTATCCTTTTATAGGCGTCTATATGCCTTTAAGTAATCGTTTTTTTGATCGTTTAATTTTGGACATGCGTAAAAGATATGGTAGCATCATGATACCTGCCACTAATTTTAAAAATCAGTTCCATCAATATGCTTCTAATGGAAAATATGCCATGGCGCTAGCTGCGGATCAAAATCCGGGCAATCCAAAATCTGCTTTTTGGGTGCCATTTTTTGGACAATTAACACCATTTGTGAAAGGGCCAGAAAAGGGCGCTAAACTGAATAATACCGCACAGGTTTTTGTTCATTTTTATAGCACTAAAAGAGGATATTACCACTCCCAGTATGAGCTTTTAACCATGTCTCCTAATTATTTTAAAGACGGACAATTAACCGCACTATATGTAAAAACATTAGAGGATAAAATTAAACAACATCCTGCTAATTACTTATGGAGTCACCGCAGATGGCGTTATCCTTATGATGCAGCCACTTATGGACATTTGGTAGTGAAATAAAATAAGCCTTTGTTTATAAAAAAACAGTTTTGAATTAGTTGAGTCGAAGATCTTCTGGGTCTTCAGCATTATTTTTTTTAGGAGAAGCAATAATGGTGAATTTATTTTTCAAAAATTCTACCGCGTCCCATCCATCCTGCACAATCCTAATATTATGAATGCCTTGTTTTTTTAATACCGAGGCTGCAAGCAATAACTGTTTGCCTAAATCGTCTATGATATAAATATTAAAATGTTCGTCTAGTTCGGACATTGCACCAGGGTCGCCAAATTCAATTAAGGGAAGATGGATGGAGTCTTTGATATGGCCTTTGTCATAAACCTCTTCGGCGCGAATATCTAAAACCATTAAGTACTCATCAAATGGGATATCCATTGCTAGTTCATCCACTTCTACTTCAATGATTAGATCAATCTTTTGATTTGCTTCTGACCAAGTTGGAAAACCTCCTTGTAAATAACCTTTCACTTGGGTATATCCTAATAATTCAAAACGTTTGATCAAGATCTCTTCGGTGCCTTGATCGCACACCAAAATAATTGGACAATCTTGTTCAATTATTTTGAGCGCATTTAAAGTTTTGATTTCGTCTAATGCAACGTGGATTGATCCTGGAATATATCCTAGCAAAAATTCAGCATCCAATCTGGTATCAATGATTTGTACAGAATCATCTTTAGACAATATTAAAAATTGATCTAAGCTTAACTCCATATTATCCAACTAATTGTTCTACAAATTGGTTCACTTGATCAAGACGAATATAGTCTACCATATAAAAGATAAACTTTCCTTCGCGAACAGTAACTACAATACCGGCTCTTCTTAAAATGGCTAAATGTTGTGAGGCAACTGACTGTTCTAATCTAAGTTTTACATAGATCTCCGTTACAGTCATCTTCTGATGCTCGTCAATCAATTTTAAAATTTGTTGACGTAGTTTGTGATTTAATGCTCTTAAAATCATGGCAGCTTTTTTGCTATGATTTAAATCCACTTTTAATGGAGTGGTACCATTTGCTAATTGTAGCAAGGATAATGATTGATTCATGACAAATTACATATTGGGGGTTATGAATTTTTTAATAATGCAAAGTTAATGAATAATTAATACATAGTATTTTTAAATATGTTAAATTTTATTTATGTAGGATGTATACTTCCTTTAGGTAATTAGGACCCACATAAGCCAAGTCCTCAAATTGTCCAACGGCCCATTTTTCCATCGCCAAATTTAGTAGCACTTGGCTCGAATAATTGCCATCTAAGTAAGTCACTTCATGCGTGGATGTAAACCCCTTTGTTTTTAATTGGCCATTCCCAATACATAGGGTTGGCTGACAGATCAAGCTGTTCCATTTTACTTGGTCAAGCACCATGGCTTGTTCTTGAATGATTGGGTTGCAGGATGAATCATAGATTGCTCCAAATACTTCCATTCTTCTTGCATCTATCATGGCAAAAATTTGGAATGGTAGCTGGGTTGTATTGGGTACTATTTGAATGGCAGCAGTGGCTAAAGCGCTCAAGGTGGATAAGCCAATCAATGGCTTTTGTAAGGAGTAGGCAATGCCTTTTGCAGTGGCTAATCCAACTCTTAATCCAGTATAACTTCCCGGTCCTAAAGTCACGGCAATTGCATCTAATTCACTGATTGCCATTTGTTGTTCGGCTAATAGATTGGCAATAGCGACTTGAATGAAGCTGGCGTGACTATGCGTCTCTTTATTGGCAAGTTCAGCGACGATCTTGCCACCCTTGCTCAAAGCAACAATGGCTTCTTCCAAAGCAGTGTCTATAATTAATAAATTAGCCAAGTCGTAAAATTGTACAGCAAAAATAGGTTGGATTTGCTCAAAAAAATAGAAATTGCAATTCTAAAATTAAATATATGTCTAAACAAATCATTCAGTCTAACAAAGTACCTGCACCTATTGGTCCATATAGTCAAGCTGTGATTGCCAACGGATTTTTATTTGCTAGTGGTCAAATTGCTTTTGATCCAGCGACTGGTGAGCTGGTTTTATCTTCGATTGAAGCTGAAACAACACAGGTGATGGAGAATATTAAAGCCATATTAGATGAAGCTAAAATCAATTTTGATCATATTGTTAAGACTAGTATTTTTTTAAGCAATATGGATTTATTTGCAGCGGTGAACCAAGTATATGGAAGTTATTTCAATGCTGATTTTCCTGCACGTGAAACCGTTGCTGTGAAAGGATTGCCTAGAAATGTCAATGTTGAAATTAGTATTACAGCTTTGATGTAGGCTTAAATTGATAACTTGTTTCAAAATAAATTTGTCCATGGGGTTCCAATTGTTGGAGCCCCATTTTATTGTTAAAACAATCTGGTGCCCCACTTAAATTTTCAATAGTAATACTTTTTCGATCCTCGGGTGTATAGAGCTGTACATATGGGTAATTGAGTATAGGTGCAATGATAATGGATTTGCCTTCATAGCTAAGTTGAATCTTGTTTTGGATGGGATCTAGTAAATAGCAATCATCATAATAGGTAGCCCCAATTTTTAAGCCTTTTTCAAAACTATTTTCTTCTATGATTTCTCCAGTGGGTATCATGTCATCACGCATGACTAATTTAGCACTTGACTGAAATTCAAGTAGGTATTGATCTACTTGACCACCCAATGTAAAATAAGGATGCCATCCATCCATCAAGGGTATCACCCTATTTGAATTGTTGACAATACTTGTCTTAATCCCAATTAAGTTATCTGGATACAAAGTCCATTCTAGTTGGATGTTATAAGGGAAGGGGTATCCGGGATCCGTTCCATTGTATTCGAATAAAAGTATTAGCTGTGCATAGTTAGAATGCACTTCGGTAGAAAGGATGGAAAATTCGGCATCATAGACGAGCCCATGAATGGCATGTGCTCCAAGATAGAATTTATTGAATGTATATGTTTGATCATCCAATTGATATTTACCTCCATCAATTCGACAGGAAAATGGACTCATTTTACTACTTCTAAATCCATTCATTTCAAAATGCTCCGCTCCTGTATTGCTCAAAATAAGTTCTAAAGGATGGTCCTCATGATTGACCATCCAGCGATTCATCAACCCACCTTTAGTATGGATTTCAATCAAGGATCCATTGAGCTGGTCACGCATCAGTATGCGCTTGCTTGTGCCATGGGCCAGTATGTTTAAGTCAAATGACATGGTGCTTGTTTAAGTGGAAAATTAAAACTATTCTAGTAACTTTGGAATATCAATTTTAAAGTATGCGCATTATTTTATTTTTTGGCCTGCTCCTTTTTTCTGGACAATTAATTGGACAGGTTTGGTCTAAATATGACAGCACCATGAAAATTGGAAAAGCTGGTTATCGAATTTCATGTTTAAATAGATCCACAGAGAGAAATATATTGAACATCAGGCCAATTGGATTTAAGTCTGAATCTAGAGAAGCATCTATAGAACTAAAGGCTAGAGTGCTTGGTGCTGAAATAGATGATTTAAACAATGATGGATTTCCTGATTTGATTATTTTTATTGAGGATGTGGCAGGTAAAAAAAGTATTTTCCCAATTTGTTCTCAAGACAACGAAAGAATTGCGCCCATTTTATTTCCTGATTTATTAAATGACATGGAATTGAGTAAGGGATACAGAGGCAAAGATGAGTACAAGCTCGTAGAAGGCGTTTTATTTAGAAAGTTTCCTGTTTATCCTGCAGATACGACTATTAAAGAGCCAACCAATAAAATTAGACAGTTGATGTATCGAGTGGTACAAGGAGAACGTGATTCATGGAAGTTTAAAATGTTTAAACAATTTGATTTGACTGCAAACTAATAGCCAGCGCTGATTAGTATTTTACCTACTGCTTTTTCATTTCCCATATCATCTCTAGCAAATATTAAGTAAATGCCTGAAGCCACTTTACGCTGATATTGGTCTCTACCATTCCAAACTGCTTGACCTCCAAGCGCCCTTGTTTGCATCATGAGTTGCCCATTGATATCAGTAATTTTCACTAAGGCATTGTTCACTAAATTTTTAATGATAATTGGCCCGTTGTAATTGGGTGCGATAGGATTGGGAAAAATTTTAATGGTGGATTGTGTTGCCGAGGGCTCAGTGGCATTTCCTTTATAGCTAATGATTTCGTTCTTTGTAAAGAAAAAAACATCTCCGTCAGTTGGTTCAATACCAATGGATAAGACTGTATTGTCTGGAAGGGGACTATTTTCTGTAGTAAAATGTTGAAGCACTTCAGTGCCATCTTTACTGATTAACCATGCGCCATTATTGGTACCAATCCATTTTTGATTCGCACCATCTATACTGATAGAATGAATGGTTTCTTTTTGAAATAAATAGCCATTGAATCCATTGCTTTGAACAATCGGTAAATAAGCGTCGCAGGCTTCATTGATAGAATTACATTGAAAAATGGCAATACCATTATCAGTTCCAACCCAAATGCTTCCGTCCTTATCTTCTGTAATGGCGGTAACTTCCATACTTGGTAAATTACCCGATCCTTTTCCAGTATTCAATTGTCTCCAAATGGCTTGGTTATTTTGTTTTTGAAACAATACAATACCTTGTTGTTTAGGTCCAATGATCCAACTCAACTCATTTTTATCTACTAATATTTTTTTCAAATTAGTACTAGAAAAACCTGTTTGCATTGGATAGTTATTCCATTTCCCGCCTTCTCTTGAAACGATACCAAATCCTTCTTTCAATAACATAATCCGACCATCTGTTTTTTGTTGAATCGATTTGATTACGCCAATGGATGCGTTTGGCAATAGGGCTTCTATGGTTTTCTTGTTTAGATCAAAATGGATCAGCTGATTGTCCATGCCCATCCACCAACTTTGATCAATAGGATCAATCGACACGGCTTCGACTTGATTGATTTTTATATTTTGAATTTGGGTAAAATTGGTCCAACCATTTTCATTCAAGCTAGATACACCATTTTTATTAGCCCCATAACTCATGAGTAGTTGGTTGTCTGAGAATGCGTTATTCCCATATGCTTCACTTAAAGGACCCCCAAGTGCAGTCCACTTTGATTGTTCATTTTTTTCATAAAGTCCTTTCCCAAAGTCCGCTACCAAAATGGCATTGCCGTCTTTAAGTAAACCAACAGGTTGCATTAATACATTAGAATCAATCAATACTGTATTGGTTTGATTGCTATTGAATTGAATCAATGCCCCTTTGTTCTGATAAGTGATACCTGCTAATATTCGTTCTTCGTCAACTGCGATTGTCTCAATCGTACCAGTATTAATTTGATAGCTTACAATATTACTTTGGTAAGAATAAATTTTTTGTTGGTTGTTGAAATAAAGCTGGTTTTTAAATACAAACATATTTTTTATACCAGAGACACCCATTGTATTTTCTTGACTCCAACTATTATTTTGTTCCAATGTGGTGGACCAAATCCCATTCTCAGTGAGTGCAAATAATTTATTTTGATAGGATAGGGTTTGAAGGACTTTTACATTCTGACGATTGTTATTTGGAAAGATGGTGGACTTGACTTCTTTTTTTAATAAGTCAACTACAACAATGCCAAAATTACAAGATAAGTAGGCATTATTATTGAATACAATGAGGTCGTTGATGGTTTTGTCGGAATATAAATTAGATGTTTGGATATCATCTATTAAAGTCACTTGGTCTCCTCGCACAATATCTACCCGGCTATTTTTATAGGCAATGACAAGTTGATTTTCGATGGGGTGCCATGCGATTTTATGGATTCCTGTTGCATGTAAACCAGTGGTCGTGTTGAGGTAGGTTATTTCTTTTTTTGCGTCTATTTGAATAATTTGGTTCGCTGCTGCAACATAAATCTGATCCCCTTTTACAACTTGTTGGATAGACTCATTAGAAAAATGTGCACGCCAAGTTCCAATTGGACCTAATTGCAATTGTGCATCTATTGGCATAGCTAAACCAATACATCCTAGTAAAATATAGACCCATTTTTGCATCTTAGTTTTTTATCGCTTGATAAATTTGTTCTTGAATCTTGGCTCTTAGGTTAAGCGTGCTAAAAGCTTTATTATCTCTTGTTGGATAGACTCTGTTTGAAAGAAAAATATACAAAAGTTGGTTGTCTGGGTCGGCCCAAACACAGGTTCCAGTAAATCCTGTGTGACCAAACACGGATGCGGGAGCACTTAAACTTGGATAAGGATCTTTTGAACTGGCGTTGTCTCTTGCCGTTTTATCAAATCCTAGTCCTCTTCTGCTTGTTGCAGATTGGTAACTTGTAAACAATTGTATGGTGGAGGGTTTTAAATAGCTTTGTCCATCCCATTGTCCTCCATTCAATAACATCATATACAATTTTGCTAAATCAGTGGCATTGCTAAACAAGCCAGCATGTCCTGCAATACCGCCCATCGTGGAAGCGCCTTCGTCATGAACAGATCCTTGAATGAGTTCTTTCCTAAAATAGTTGTCTAATTCTGATGCAGCAATATTGGATTTGTCTGCTCTTTCAAGCGGTAAAAAACCAGTACTGCGCATTTGCATTGGACCGTAAAAAGTTTTTGTACAATAATCCTGAAGATTCATCCCAGTCAATTGTTCTACGATATTACCTAAAAAAATAAAATCATTGTCACTATACACGTATTTACCTGGGGTAGTAATTGGGCTATTCAATATTTTTATTCGAATACTATCCATCCAATTGTTTGCAAGGTATTTACCTGGCGTAACCATTAGTTGGTGCGTTGCATCTTGAACAGGCACAATCCATTTTGCATCGATGCTACCATCTGGCTTTAAGAGCGCTTCGTAAAATTTAATATACGGGAACAATCCAGCTTCATGTATCAACAAATCCTTTAACCGAATTTTTTCTTTTGAATTACCAACTACCCAAGGTAAATAATCGCCAATTGTTTTTTCAATATCCACTTTACCTTCCTCCACCAATTTCATAATTGCAACTGTTGTTGCACTTGTCTTTGTCATTGATGCAAGGTCATATAAAGTGGCATTAGTCACTAGTGGACTTTGAGCTCCTGCAATGGTACCATAGCTTTTATTAAAAACAATTTGATTGTTTTTAGCCACCAATACTTGACATCCAGGAATCGCTGCTTGACCAATTGCATCTGCTACAATGGAATCTATTATTGCCAACTTTGCTTGATCAATAATTGCTGGAAGGACTTGTGCTCCTAGAATTTTTTTTTTAATAACGCTTCAGAAAGCATTCCAAATTGCAATTCAGGACTAATGGTCACTGGCAGTGTACCACTTGCTTGTAGCTTTCCTTCAAGCCATTTTTGGACAGCTGCATGACTGTATTTTGTATCTTCAAAAGCAAATAAAATATTATTGATTTTGCTAAAATCTCCAACAGCATAGGGGTTTCCAAAAATTAGATGTATCCAATTTTCATGTCCTATTTCGTTTAAAAATTGTAAAGTGGCTTCTGGTAGCTCAAAATGATTGGCAGGTCTTCTACTATATCCGTGAAGTCCAACTAGCACTTGATCATAGGCTTTTAGGCTATCGTTGATGAAGGCTAATTCGTTTGCATCTTTTCCGCTAGTATAAAAAACTTTCACACCGTAATTTGAGGCGATGGAAGTAGTTAGTGCATTTGTCGTTTTTGCATTAAACGCAATATAGGCGGTCTTATTATTTAATACTGGACTATTTGTAGCTCTTAAAAATGTAAGGGATTGTTGCGCCATTTCGGCATTGATGGTGCCAACTGATTGATTCAAGTCTGCCACAATATGGCTGGTATCAATTTGTTGTGGAAGATCTAATCCGTGTTTATATTTTGCCGTCAAGATCTTTTTAACTCTTGCATTGATATCTGAACGCTTAAGCCTTCTTTCTTTAATGGCTGCTCTGATTTTTTTGATGGATTGGCCAAGATCACCTGGCAAACATAACATATCATTTCCTGCAAGAATGGCTTGTACATTGGCTTCTCCTTGTGGGAAGTAATTGGCAATCGCCTTCATATCCATCGCATCCGTCACGCTAATGCCTTTAAATCCTAATTCTTTTTTCAATAATCCATTCACTGCATTAGGCGAGATTGAAGTGGCATATTTTGGTCTATTGTCAATTGAAGGAACCGATAAATGCGCTACCATGATGGATTCAATACCTGCATCGATCAGAGCTTTGAATGGGACAAGCTCAAGACTATCTAATGCAGCTCTTGACTTATTGATGACTGGCAAATCAAAATGGGAATCAACATTCACATCTCCATGTCCAGGAAAATGTTTCGCAGTGGCCATGATGCCATTGTCTTGCATGCCTTTCATATACGCAACCCCTTGTTGAATCACTTTTGTTTTACTCTGACCAAAACTACGGTCATTGATCACTGGATTGGATGGATTATTATTGATATCAATTACTGGACCATAATTAATTTGTATACCCAATCTTTTTAATTGTCCTGCAATCGCCGCGCCCATTTGGTATACTAAATTGCTTGAAGCAAATGCACCCATCGAAAGTTGTCTTGGGAAGGACTCCACACTATCTAAGCGCATACCTAATCCCCATTCCGCGTCAATGGCAATGAATAAAGGAGTCTTAGCAACACTTTGATAGGCATTGGTTTGCATCGCTTGTCGAACGGGGCCGCCCTGAAAAAAACACAATCCGCCTATGTTGTACTGTTGAATTAAGTTTGCAATTGAGTCAATACTCTTTTGTGACCAATTGCTATGGGTTCTGATAACCATCAACTGTCCAATTTTCTCATTCATATTCAATGCAGCAAATTGCTTCCTAACCCATTTTTTTTCACTCATTTTTTGTGCATCCAAAGTACCGATGCATCCAACTATTAATAGACCACTTAAGAGTATTTTTTTCATATCGAATTTATATAGGGCAATTTAAGCATAAAAAAAGGCTTACCCATAATTGGTAAGCCTTTTTTTAGCTTTTTAGACAAGGGATGAATCCTAATTGCCTGGTATTTATGCTTCAGTGCTTTCCTCGTCCAATTCTGGCAAGGTTGGGGTCACTTTATGTTCTTGTAATTGTGCAAACCACTTCACCATTTTCTTCATATCGCTTGCATATACACGCTCAAAATCCATATTAGGGAATACTTTCTTAAAGTAAGCTTGAGTTGCTTTTGCATCTTTCTCATTCGGAAGGGTTTCTTTTGATTTGCCCATCTCGATAAATACTTCTGCCAAAAACACATTTTCTTTCGTTGTAAACACTTCAATGCTCTCTAAATGAGAGAATTGGTAAGCTCTAGAACTGATAAATTGGGTCGCATTGGTCTCTAAGGATCTTGCAATTGCACCATCACTTTTGCTTGTTAATAATTCAAATAATCCTGACATGCCTGAAACGGAAATCAATTTGTTATACTCCATGGGTTCTAGTCTTTTTTTAGGAACGCAAAATACGGAAAAACCCTCAATTTTCATTTTTTAAACTACCTTTGTTTATCATTAAAAATCAAGCATATGCCCGGTTTTGAATTATTTGGAGCAGAAGAAAAGAAAGAAGTAAATGATGTCTTAGAGACAGGCATTTTAATGCGTTATGGATTTGATGGACCTAGAAAGGGAATTTGGAAATCCAAAGAGTTGGAAGCTGCAGTTTGCACCACTTTTGGTTCAGAATATGCACAACTTACCTCTAGTGGAACTGCCGCCTTGACCACAGCTATGGCTGCACTAGGAGTGGGTGCTGGAGACGAGGTGATCATGCCGGCATTTACTTTTGTGGCAAGTTTCGAAGCCATCTTAAGTATGGGTGCCATCCCTGTTTTGGTGGATATTGACGAAAGCTTGACTTTATCACCCGCTGCAGTGAAAGCTGCTATCACCTCCAAAACAAAATGTGTGATGCCGGTGCATATGTGTGGAAGCATGGCGGATATGGATGCATTGGTGGCTATTTGTAAAGAACACAATTTGATTTTATTAGAAGATGCTTGTCAAAGCATTGGCGGAACTTATAAAGGAAAGCATTTGGGAACGATTGGACATGCAGGTACCTTCTCGTTTGATTTTGTAAAAACGATTACTTGTGGAGAAGGTGGGGTCGTGATGACCAACGATAAAGACGTATACACCAAGTCGGATGCTTTTACAGATCATGGACATGATCATTTAGGCATAGACAGAGGGGCGGATTTACATCCAGCTTTGGGCTATAACTTTCGAATCAGTGAATTACATGCTGCAGTTGGTTTAGCGCAAATTAAAAAGCTAGGTACTTTTTTAGCGATACAAAAAAAGCACAACCAAATTTTACGTTCTTATTTAGAACAAGTCACAGGCATTCAATTTAGAGTGGTGCCGGATCCTGCAGGGGATAGCTATAGTTTCTTAACTTGGTTCTTGCCGAGTCAAGCGCATACCGAAAAAGCCATTGCAGCATTCAAAGATGCCGGCATACTTGCTGGTAATTTTTATTGGTATGGGAACAACTGGCATTACATCAGAAAATGGGATCATTTAAAAAATGCGACAAGTTTATATCCAATATCTCAGGAGCAACAAAGTGCATTGATTGCATTGCAGCATACCGATTTTTCTAAAAGTGATGCAGTAATGAGTAAATGTATTTCTACCGCAATCAGTTTAGTATGGACAGAGGAGCAAGTCCATGAAAAAGGCGCAGCTTTTCTTGCTGTATTAAAAAAAGTGGTAGCATAAGCTAAGGT
>Ga0209088_10001606_pt1 | contig 14524 bp, 14 predicted proteins | sample S_140625_EF_Meta_FD_187324 | JGI IMG/M metagenome (GOLD analysis project Ga0209088, IMG submission 187324) | Freshwater microbial communities from Lake Simoncouche, Canada to study carbon cycling - S_140625_EF_MetaG (SPAdes) (version 2) | ecosystem: Environmental > Aquatic > Freshwater > Lake ... | reverse complement strand
AATAGGTGCTAAAACAATTCAAAGTGGCCAAACTGCATATCCTGCTAAGATCGAAACAGGTCACCAGCTCGTACCACTGACAAACTTTTGTAAGCATCGAAATACTCTCATGCACGGCATTTCAAAAAAAGTAGCAAGTCTAGTAAACTGGAATACACTTGATGCAGATTTAGATCTATACATACAAGCATATCCTGAGGAAAAACCGATGATCTATCCTATAAAAGAAGAAGGTCTATGATGTGGATTTTATTTAAACTTTTAATGACCTCAGGTATGGTTGTTTTAATTTCTGAAGTGGCTAAGAGAAGTGATCGATTAGGGGGGCTTATTGCGGCCCTTCCTCTTGTCACTGTTCTGACTTTAATTTGGCTGTATGTAGAAAAGCAACCGGTATCTAAAATTGCAAATCATGCTTGGTATACTTTCTGGTATGTCGTACCTACGCTACCGATGTTTTTAGCGTTCCCTTTTTTGCTAAAGCGATTTGGCTTCTGGCCAACACTCGGTATATCTGTGGTCATTACTTTGTTGGCATTTTATGTTTTTGCAAAAATCGTAAAGCCATATGGGATAGAACTCTTATAAGCTATCACGATGAATTTAATTTTTAAATATACTTTAATAGCCTGCCATTTTCTTTTGGGCTATTTAATTTGTTTGGCCTTAATGATTTTGCCAACAAATATTAATAATCGACTCATTCAATATTGGGCAAAGCGCCTTTTAAGTATTTTAAATATTAAAATTACACTTTCTGGTGAGGTTTTAAAGTTCTTAGGAAATGAAAGTTACCTTGTTGTATCTAACCATATCTCATGGCTTGATATCCCCGTGATCTTTTCATTAAAACCCATCGCATTTGTATCTGCATCAAATATCAAAACATGGCCTATCATTGGTTTTTTCGCTAAAATTTCAGGTGCTATCTTTGTTGACCGCCTCCGAAAATCGAGCTTGCCTGAAGTCATTCAAGCTATGAACGATCATTTCAAAAATGACACACAGTCCATATGTATATTCCCAGAGGGCGGCACGTCGAATGGATATCAGGTACTTCCTTTTAAAAGTAACTTATTTCAGTCAGCCTTTGAGTCAAATAAATTACTTTTGCCCCTATCAATCAAATATAAAGAAAATAATGTGCTGACAAACCGCACGAGCTTTCATGGTTCAACTACCTTAATACAGTCTTTCAAGCGCATTGCGAAATCTAATGTGATTGAGGTTATGATTGATATTGGACATCCTATAAAACCCACGCAATCAAGAAAAGAATTGTCACTCAAACTTCAAAAAGTCATTGCACTTAAAATTAACTGAGTAGCCCATTTATATGGGTCTGATCTCAATGTTATAATGACTCTATCTTAGATCAATCAAGTCATAAATCATGTTAAAACTTACTGCTATTTACGCTGCTATCCTTACTTTTGTATACGTCAAACTCACTTTGAATGTGATCAACTTAAGACGTCAAAATGAAGTCTCTCTTGGAGATGGGGGACGCGATGATCTCCAACAAGCGATTCGTTCACACGGAAATTTTTCTGAATATGTGCCTCTTGGCCTTATTCTTTTGGGCTGCCTTGAAGCCAACCATATCCATTGGACGATTGTTTTACTTTTAGGTGGTTTTTTTACGACAGGTCGACTTTTTTATGCCAAGGCTTTTCTGGAGCCCACACCCAATATGGAACTTAGAGTTAAAGGTATGAAATATACGCTTTGGGGGCTTCAAGCCCTTGCTGCAACAAATGTTATCGCGCTTATCATTCAAAAAATTCTCTAGTTTTTAAAGTCTTCACATGAGCCCTTTTAAGACTATTGATGCTGCAACCTTACATGGCATAATCAAGCAAGATAATTTAGTTTTAATTGATGTCAGGAATGATGATGAAGTTTCAAGAGGTATCATTCAAGGCGCAAAACATATTCCACTTGCAAGTCTGCCTCAATTATTTGATAAGCTCTCAAAAAAATCGACTATCGTTTTTTACTGTCATAGCGGTGTTCGGTCCGCTCACGCAGCATCTTATCTTGCTGAACAAGATTATAAAGATGTCTGTAACCTAGCAGGCGGTGTGATTGCTTGGGCAAATGCCGGCTATACTTTTTCGACCCTCAAATAATATGCATTATGATCATGAGGTAGACGCGACGGGACTTAAATGTCCGCTTCCCATATTGCGATGTAAAAAAGGTTTAAATGAAATTCAATCTGAGCAAATCTTAAAAATTATCGCAACAGATCCAGGTAGTAAAAAAGATTTTGATGCATTTTGTCGCCAGACAGGGCACGAACTTTTATTGCTTCAAGATGAGAATGGTGTCATTACCTTCTTTATCAAGAAACGTCAGTTAAGCTAACTTTTTTAACTGTACTTCTAGCTTTAAAAAAGTTTCTGTAAATTCTTCTAGCCGTTTTTTTTCTTGCGCGACGACTGCCTCAGGTGCGCGATCTATAAAACTTGAATTTTCTAACTTGCCTTTGGCTTTTTGAATTTCAATTTGAATACGATTCAGCTCTTTTGTAATTCTTTCTTTTTCCTCTGCTGCATTGACTTCAACTTTAAGCATTAATTTAAAATCTTTCACTAACATGACAGGAGCATCCATTGCGGGAAGCTCATCTACTATTTCAACGTCAGTCAATTTAGCAAGCGCTTTAAGATAAGGGGCGTATAGCTGAAGTGCGCTTTTCTCACCTGCAATCACAAGTGGAATTTTTTGTGCTGGAGAAATATTCATCTCGCCACGAAGTTTTCGACACACTTCCACCATCTCTTTTAAGCCAGCCATCCACTGAATACTTTCCTGATCAATTTTTTTGCTATCACTTTCAGGATAAGGCTCTAACATAATCGAAGGACCTTTTTTACCATTCATAGGGCCTATGGTTTGCCAAATTTCTTCGGTAATGAATGGCATCACTGGATGTGTCAAACGCAATATGGTTTCGAGCACGCGCAAAAGAGTTCGACGTGTCGCTCTTTGTTCCGCTTCACTGCCTAACTGTAATTGGACTTTAGCTACCTCAAGATACCAATCACAAAATTCATCCCATACAAATTGATACAACTCTTGTGACATCAAATCAAATCGATAATCTAAAAATGCTTTCTCAATGGATGTTTCTCTTTCTTGCAATGCACTCACAATCCAACGATCAGCTTTTGAAAATTCAAGGTAGCCATCTACACATTCACCAAAACCATTTTCTTTGCCTTCGCAATTCATTAATACAAATCGCGTTGCGTTCCATAATTTATTACAGAAATTTCGATAGCCTTCACAACGTTGAAGATCAAATTTAATATCACGTCCAGGGCTTGCTAGACTTGCATAAGTAAAGCGCAAAGCATCCGTCCCGAATGCGGCGATCCCCTCTGGAAATTCTTTACGTGTCTTTTTGGTAATAGATTCAGCTTGCTTTGGATTCATAAGCCCGCTTGTTCTTTTTGCAATAAGTGCGTCAAGTGAAATGCCATCGATCAAATCAATAGGATCTAAAACGTTCCCTTTTGATTTACTCATTTTCTGTCCTTCTGCATCTCGAATAAGCCCGTGAACATACACATGTTTGAACGGGATTTTTCCAGTGATATGTTTTGTCATCATCACCATGCGAGCTACCCAGAAAAAGATAATGTCAAATCCTGTGACTAATACAGTGGAAGGTAAATAAAGATCAAGTGCTGGGTTCGACACCTTCGGATAATCTGGTGTCCAATCAAGCGTTGAAAAAGGCCAAAGTGCTGATGAATACCATGTATCTAAAACATCAGGGTCACGCTTTACTTCGCCTTGATAACCTTCTTTTAAAGCCAAAGCTTTTGCTTCTTCTTCGTTATGTGCAACCCATATCTGGCCTTGATCGCCATACCATGCTGGAATTTGATGGCCCCACCAAAGCTGTCTAGAAATACACCAATCCTGAATATTGTTTAACCACTGGTTGTAAGTATTTACCCAGTTATCTGGATAGAATTTAATTTCACCTGTCTTGACAACGTCTAGTGCTTTTTCTGTAATGCTTTTTCCGTCATGGCTTTTTTTTGTCATCGCGACAAACCATTGGTCAGTAAGCATAGGCTCTATAACTACGTCGGTTCTGTCACCACGTGGAATTTTAAGTTTATGTTTTTCAGTTTTTACAAGCAAGCCTTGCGCATCCAGATCTTCTACAATTTTTTTGCGGGCAGTAAAACGTTCTAACCCTTGATAAACTTTTGGTGCTGATTCATTAATATGTCCGTCGAGGGTCAACACACTGATCATGGGTAGCTTATGTCGCGAGCCTACTGCATAGTCATTAAAATCATGTGCAGGGGTCACTTTCACAACACCGGTTCCGAATGTTTGATCTACATAATCATCAGCGATGATAGGAATGTCGCGATCACATAAGGGTAACTTCACCATCTGTCCAACAAGTTTTTGATAGCGCTGATCTTCAGGGTGCACCATAATCGCTACGTCACCTAACATCGTTTCAGGCCTTGTAGTCGCTACGGTTAAGTGGCCTTCACCGGATGCAAGTGGATATTGAATATGCCATAAGAATCCATCTTCTTCTTCTTGCACTACCTCTAAATCGGATACCGCTGTTTGTAATTGAATATCCCAATTCACTAAACGTTTACCGCGATAAATAAGGCCTTCTTTATATAAACTCACAAATGTTTCGGTGACCGTTTTTGATAATCCTTCGTCCATCGTGAAGCGCTCGCGAGACCAGTCAGGCGAAGTACCTAAGCGACGCATTTGCTCGGTAATGGTGCCTCCTGAGTAAGCTTTCCATTCCCATACTTTTTCTAGAAACTTTTCTCGACCTAAGTCATGTCTTGAAGTGCCTTCTTTATCAAGCTGTCTTTCAACCACGATTTGTGTCGCGATACCTGCGTGATCTGTCCCCGGCTGCCATAGCGTATTCTCGCCCTTCATACGGTGATAGCGCGTTAATGCATCCATTAGGGTTTGATTAAATCCGTGGCCCATATGCAACGTACCTGTGACATTAGGTGGCGGCAATAAAATACAAAATGCGTTTTTTTGCTTAGGGTCTAAGCCTGCTTGATAAAAGCCTTTTGATTCCCAAAATTCATACCAATGACTTTCAATATCTTTTGGGCTAAATGGTTTAGAGAGATTATTTTCCATGAATAAAACACATAGACGATTCGTTAAAGATTCATTTTAACATAGGGATAAAGTGATATCAGGGCTCATGGCAGATGTCTGCCACAAAAAATCACTTAGAACATACGGGACAGGCAGGGTCTTTTTTAAGTTGAATATTTTTCCATTGCATGGATTTCACATCAAGCAATAGTAATCGACCCTCTAGAGATTCGCCAATGCCCAAAATAATTTTCATTGCTTCAGCCGCTTGAGTAGTTCCAATCATACCCACCGTGGGTGAGAAAACACCATTATCGGCGCAGCGCGTTTCGTTGCGATCACCTGTATCAGGAAATAAACAGTGATAACAAGGGCTCTTGTCATGCCTCATATCAAACACACTGATCTGCCCCTCAAATCCTACAGCAGCGCCAGAAACTAAAGGTTTTTTTAATGCCACTGCAATACGATTGAGCGCATACCGTGTCGCAAAATTATCTGAGCCATCAATGATAACGTCGACATTCTCTGCAATGACTTTCATGGTTGCTTCTGTTTGTTTTTCTGTTACTGCAATGACTTCTACATCTGGGTTAAGTAATTGAATAAATTGTTTTGCAGAAGATGCTTTGTTGATGCCTACCGATTGTGTGTCATGAATAATTTGTCTTTGAAGATTGCTTAAATCTACATCATCAAAATCACATATCGTTATTTTTCCAATACCCGCAGCTGCACAATAAATAGCAATCGGAGCGCCTAGGCCGCCTGCACCTACAATGAGTATATGACTATTGAGAAGTTTTTCTTGCCCTTGATATTCGATATCAGGTAATAAGATGTGGCGACTATAGCGAAGAAGTTGCTGATCGTTCATGAATGCATTAAACATTAATTAAGGTTGAAATGACTATATCGTCAATTAACCCTTGATTCAATGCATTTAAAAGTTGGGGTGGCTGATGGGGCTCGAACCCACGACAACAGGAATCACAATCCTGGACTCTACCAACTGAGCTACAGCCACCAATGAACTATGAAATTGGCCTGCCCGACAGGAATTGAACCTGTAACCCCCAACTTAGAAGGTTGGTGCTCTATCCAGTTGAGCTACGGGCAGCTTAACAACACAAAGCGTGTTACAGAAAATCCTTTTTTTCTATAGTAAGTAAGATGCTAAATCTGGTCGGGGTGGAGAGATTCGAACTCCCGACATCCTGCTCCCAAAGCAGGCGCGCTACCAGGCTACGCTACACCCCGAGGCCGAGAATATAGCTTAATTAAGGACTTAGGTCAAATGAAACAGGCCCATTGACCCTTATGATTTCAACTACTTACGCAGGTTTGGCGTGTTTTTTATGTCCTTTTTTACCCTTACATGCATTGAGCTCTTCTTTAGATAATGTACCGTCATGGTCTTTATCCATAAGATCAAAATCTTCTTTGCAAACAGCTTTTGCCTCATCTCGATCTAGCGTTCCGTCATGATCAATATCTGCTGCTTCAAATGATTTTTTTGTATGCATTTTACAATGCTCGCCCATATCATGATGGTTTGCAAAAGCGACTGTATTTAATCCAAACATTAGTCCTAATAAAACTAACCAAAAACTTTTCTTCATATCCTTAAGCTCCCTTTAAAAAATAATCTAGATTTATCATACCCTTCGACGCCTCTTGTTACAAAAAGATTCAATCAGTATCAAATAAAGTTAAAAGTTCAATATGTTAAAATAATGCTTTTTACACCTAGAATAATTCATGTCAGCTAACATTATCGATGGAAAAGCGGTTGCTGAAAACCTTCTTAAACAACTCAAACAAGATATTGATTCGAGATCCAAGGAAGGTATTCGCAATCCCAGTTTAGCTGTCATTCTCGTGGGGTCTGATCCTGCTTCATCCATTTATGTCAGAAATAAACGTTTGGCCTGTGAAAAAATTGGTGTCAAATCGATTGCTTATGACTTGCCTAACGAAACTTCTGAAAAAGAACTCATTGCACTTATTGAAACATTAAATAATGATGTCAATATCGATGGCATCTTAGTTCAAGCTCCTTTGCCAGCTCACATTCATAATGATGTCATTTTTGAAACTATTTCACCTCATAAAGATGTCGATGGATTTCATCCAAAAAACATTGGTCTTTTAGCAATAAGGCAGCCCCAATTAAGATCGTGCACACCTTATGGTGTTATGAAACTCATTGAAGCTACTAAACTTCCAATACGAGGACTTGATGCTGTGGTTGTAGGCGCTTCAAACCATGTGGGTCGTCCGATGGGGTTAGAGCTTCTTTTAGCAGGTTGTACAGTCACCATATGCCATCGCCAGACTCAACATCTCCAACAAAAAATTGAATTAGCAGATATTGTAGTGGCTGCAGTAGGCATTCCAGGTCTTATAAAAGGCAGCTGGATTAAGCCTGGTGCCATTGTGATCGACATTGGTATCAACAGGCTTGAGGACGGGAAAATTGTAGGTGATGTTGAATTTGATATCGCCAAAACAAGGGCTGGTTTTATTACCCCTGTTCCGGGTGGGGTTGGCCCCATGACGGTAGCCACATTAATGGAAAATACGCTTCTCGCACAAAAGCTCTGTAACTAATAAATAGCATCAAAAAAACCACATTTTCACCTTGCTTTAACGATCTATCAGTGTAAACTTTCGCGATTAATTTAATTTGTTTTTACTTTAGGATCAAAAAAATGGCAGTTAAAAAAATAGCTAAAAAAATCGTTGCGAAGAAAAAAGCTCCGGTCAAAAAAATTGTAGCTAAGAAAAAACCAGTAGCTAAAAAAATCGTTGCGAAGAAAAAAGCTCCGGTCAAAAAAATTGTAGCTAAGAAAAAACCAGTAGCTAAAAAAATCGTTGCGAAGAAAAAAGCTCCGGTCAAAAAAATTGTAGCTAAGGCAGTTGCTCCTAAAAAAGTTGTTGCTCAGAAAGCTGTGCCTGCAAAAATTGTTCCGCTTAAATCTAAAGTCGGTGGTTCATCTCAAAAAGGTCTAAAACAATTCAGATCTTATGAAGCCAAAAAAGGCGAAAACTATATGAGCAAAAGTCAGCTTAATCATTTCCGCAGTATTCTTAACGAATGGAAAACAGAATTAAGTCAGGATATTGATCGCACGGTTCATACCATGCAAGATGAGTTGACTTCATATGCAGATCCTAATGATCGCGCAAGCCAAGAATCTGATATGGCTCTTGAACTTAGAAATCGAGATCGTGAACGTAAACTGATCAAAAAAATAGATGAGACGATAAGAAATATCGAAAGCCAAGATTATGGATACTGCGCCGGCTGTGGCGAAGAAATTGGTTTAAAACGTTTAGAAGCACGCCCTACGGCAACGCTTTGTATTGATTGCAAGACGCTTGATGAGATCCGCGAAAAACAAATGGCAGGTTAATTGATTTGTTTAAATAAAAAACCCGGGAGATCCCGGGTTTTTTATTGTCTTAAATTTCTTTAAAACGATTAGTCTTCTTTTTTACCTTCAGATTTTTCTTCAGCAGGTGGTGGCTCAATCAGTGCTTTTGCACTTACACGAACACGGCCTTTATCATCCACTTCAATGACTTGTACTTTAACCTTTTGTCCATCAGACAAGAAGTCTGTCACTGCATTCACTCGTTGATGAGCAATTTGTGAAATATGAAGTAAACCGTCTTTACCAGGTAGTAGAGATACAATTGCGCCAAAATCTAACATCTTAATCACGGTGCCTTCGTAGATTTGACCTACTTCGATTTCCGCTGTGATTTCTAAAATACGACGCTTCGCTTCTTCGCCTTGAAGACCATCCACACAAGCAATCTTAATGGTGCCATCATCTTCAATATCAATCGTCGCACCTGTTTGTTCAGTTAAAGCTTTAATCACAGATCCGCCTTTACCAATCACTTCACGAATTTTATCTGGATGAATCTTCACAGTAATAATTCTTGGTGCAAATGCAGATAGCTCTTTACGGCTACCTTTCATTTCTTTTTTCATGATCGCTAAAATATGTTCACGTCCTTCTTTAGCTTGGCTTAGCGCCACCTGCATAATTTCAGTCGTGATCCCTGTAATTTTAATATCCATTTGAAGGGCTGTAATACCATCTTCAGTTCCAGCTACTTTGAAGTCCATGTCACCTAAGTGATCTTCGTCACCTAAGATGTCTGTCAACACTGCAACACGGTTACCTTCTTTAATAAGACCCATCGCAATTCCAGCTACGTGTGCTTTGATCGGAACACCTGCGTCCATTAAAGCTAGACAACCTCCACATACAGATGCCATAGAGCTTGAGCCATTTGATTCTGTAATTTCAGACACTACACGAATCGTATAACTAAAATCTTCTTTAGAAGGTAAGACCGCAATCAATGCTCGCTTAGCGAGTCGGCCATGTCCAATTTCACGACGTTTTGGTGTGCCCACACGTCCTGTTTCACCTGTTGCATAAGGAGGCATATTGTAATGAAGCATGAAGCGATCTGAATATTCACCTTGAAGTGCATCAATCGATTGTTCATCACGACTTGTGCCTAATGTTGCCACAACAAGCGCTTGTGTCTCACCGCGAGTGAAAAGAGCTGAGCCGTGTGTTCTTGGAAGAACGCCTGATCTAATCGCAATAGGTCTAACCGTGCGAGTATCTCGACCATCAATACGAGGCTCACCATCTAAAATTTGCGTACGAACTGTTTTTGCTTCTAAATTAAAAAATTCATTTTTAATTTTGTTTGTTTCTGTCGTATCGGTATCTTCAGTAATAAGCGCAGCGAATACTTTATTTTTAATTTCATCTAGTTTTGCTGAGCGATCGCCTTTTGATTTAATTTGAAATGCAGCGTGTACATCTTTTGCTGCTAAATCATGAATCTTTTTAATGAGCGCTTTATCTGGTTCTGGTGCAACCCAATCCCACGGCTCTTTGCCAACTTCTTTAGCTAATTCATTAATCATTTTAATCACAGCTTGCATTTCTTTATGGCCATGAAGTACGGCACCTAGCATAACGCTTTCGGGCAATTCTTTTGCTTCTGATTCCACCATCAACACAGCTGAATCTGTCGCCGCAACCACGAGATCAAGTTCACTTTCTTTCAATTGTGAAGCTGTTGGATTAGTTACATACTCTTCATTGATATAACCTACGCGAGCAGCACCAATCGGTCCATAAAAAGGAATGCCAGAAATAGCTAATGCAGCTGAAGCACCAATGATTGCTGGAATATCAGAATCAATTTCACTGTCAGATGAAACTACCGTCGCTACGATTTGAATTTCGTTGTAGAAACTTTCTGGGAATAAAGGACGTAATGGACGATCAATTAAACGCGAAGTCAGTGTCTCTTTTTCACTTGGACGGCCTTCTCGTTTGAAAAAACCGCCAGGGATCTTACCTGCTGCATATGTTTTTTCTTGATAATCAACTGTAAGAGGGAAGAAATCTTGGCCTTCTTTAACATCATGTCTGCCCACGACCGTAACTAATACTGCTGTATCGCCATAACTTACTAATACTGCGCCATCGGCTTGTCTTGCTATTTCACCTGTTTCAAGTGTTAAGGTGTGCGCACCGAATTGAATACTTTTCTTAATTGCTTTAAACATAATTTACCCTTTTCTTTTTTCATTCGTTATTCACTTCTTAATAACGAATACATTAACTAACATTTAACATCCAATAAAAAAGCCGACGCATCTTCCTATAAGAAGGATTGCAATCGGCTTCAAAACTTACGAATCAATAAATCTCTTAAACTAATTAATTAAATAGTTAAAAAATTATTTACGTAAACCAAGACGCTCAATCAATGATTGATAGCGACTTAAACTCTTACCTTTAAGGTAATCCAATAATTTTCTGCGTTGACTTACAAGCGCTAAAAGTCCACGACGTGAGTGGTGATCTTTTGCATTGGTTTTGAAATGATCTGCTAAATAACCAATACGACTTGTGATAAGTGCAACTTGCACTTCTGGGGATCCTGTATCGTTCTTTGCCTGTTGATATTCACTTACAACTTTGGCTCTTTCTGCTGCTGTTGATGCCATTTAATCTTCTCTCCTCATTCAGAACCGCGTATTTTAATTGTATTCTTTTGATTTAACAATATGTTTTTTATAATATATTTGCTATTAAACGCTTAGGAAAGAGGCGTCCTTGAAGATCGGGCTGGCCTACGCCTAAAAACTGACCTGATACCCCATACAAACGTAATTCATTATCATTTTTACCATTAAAATCAATAGCTTGCCCTTTTTTAATCGCTTCTGTTTCAGTTAAAGTCAGCTTAATGGATGAAAGTCCCTCAAGTAAGGCATCCACAGGTAAAAGTGTTTCTTCTCGAGATGCCATGGACATAGCTTCAATCGCTTCAATTGTTAATGCGTCTGATAATTGAAAATTGCCCGTTTGAGTCCGCTCTAAACCCTTTAAGTAAGCTCCACACCCTAATGCATGTCCAATATCTTCTGCCAAAGTTCGAATATAGGTGCCTTTGCTACAACTCACTTCCAAAATAACGATACTTTCTTCTATTTTGTTAAGTGTGATGTCATAAATTGTCACCTGCCTAGATTTTCGTTCAATTTCAATACCCTGCCTCGCGTATTCGTATAGAGGCTTACCTTCAAACTTTAATGCAGAAAACATGGGTGGTGTTTGCGTAATGTCTCCCGTGAATTTTTGCAGTGTTTCTTCTAATTGATTAGGCTTTAAAACCACATCTTTTTGATTCACGACCTCCCCCTCTTGATCACCTGTCGTCGTGGTCACGCCTAGCTGAATGGTTGCAATATAAGTTTTATTAGCCTCTAGTAAGCGATGTGAGAATTTAGTAGCTTCGCCTATGCATATGGGTAACAAACCTGAAGCCATCGGATCTAACGTGCCGGTATGGCCCGCTTTTTTTGCATTGAATAACCATTGAATTTTTTTTAAAGCTTGATTAGAGGAAAAACCAAGTGGTTTGTTGAGTAAAAAAACGCCATCAATCTCGCGTTTTAAAGACTTCTTTTGCATGAAAATAAATTACTGGGGAGGGAGAGCGTCTTTAATGAGCTGAGAAATCTTCATACCCTCATCAATCGACGAATCGTAGACAAAATGAAGTTGCGGTATGCCACGAGTGGCCATGCGTTTTGACAATTGCGCACGTAAATATCCGGTGGAACGCTCTAGACCTTGCATGATTAATGGATCATTTGTAGGAGACGTGAAATATATTTTGGCATGAAGCAAATCAGGTGTCACTTGAACTTCCGTAATTGTAAGCATGCTAACTGCAGGATCTTTCAGTTCTGATTGGATGAGTTCCGCAAGCTCTCGCTTAATTTGTTCTGAAATACGATCGCTTCTCGCATAGGATCGATTCACCATAGTTAAAGCTTACGCGCAACCTCAACCACTTCGAAGACTTCAAGCATGTCAGCCACTTCAATCTCATTAAAGCCTTTAATAGAGAGTCCGCACTCAAAGTTATTTTTAACTTCTTTCACATCATCTTTAAATCGTTTTAATGAATCGAGTTCACCCGAATGAATCACGACGTTATTTCTTAATACGCGCACCATTGAATTTCTTCGAATGACTCCATCTTGAACATAACAACCTGCAATAGAACCGATTTTAGAAATTTTAAACACTTCGCGAATTTCAACCATACCAATCACATTTTCTTTTTGTTCTGGTGATAATAATCCGCCAAGCGCTGCTTTCACTTGATCAACAGCTTCATAAATAATGCTGTAGTAATGCACATCAACTTCAAGTGAATCAATTAATTTACGCGCACCTGTTTCAGCTCTTACATTAAATGCAATAAGAATTGCTTTTGATGCACTCGCTAAATTAACATCAGACTCAGTCACAGCGCCCACGCCCGTGTGAATCACATTTACTTTCACTTCATCGGTAGATAATTTTTGTAGGGAAGTGGATAGTGCTTCGTAAGATCCTTGAACATCAGATTTAATAATGAGCGGCAATACTTTCACATTACCTTCAGCCATTTGATCAAAAATATTTTCAAGTTTTGCAGCTTGTTGTTTTGCTAATTTCACATCTCTAAATTTGCCTTGACGGAATAAAGCAATTTCGCGTGCTTTACGTTCATCATTTAAAACAACCACTTCTTCGCCTGCATTCGGCACATCAGCCAAACCTAATACCTCGACTGGAATAGAAGGCCCAGCCTCTTTAATTTCTTTCCCTGTTTCATCGAGCATCGCGCGAATGCGGCCAAAAGCAGATCCAGCTAACAATGTATCGCCACGTTTTAAAGTACCTGACTGAATAAGAATTGTTGCGACAGGACCTCGGCCTTTATCAAGACGGCCTTCAATCACAAGGCCTTTTGCAGGCGTATTTTTCGGAGCTTTAAGTTCGAGAATTTCTGCTTGAAGAAGCACTGACTCAAGAAGTTTATCAATCCCTTGTCCTGATTTAGCTGACACTTCTACAAACATAGTTTCGCCACCAAAATCTTCGGGCACCACTTCTTGTGCAACGAGTTCCATTTTTACACGTTCAGGAGAGGCATCAGGTTTATCAATTTTATTGATCGCAACCACGATAGGCACATTACCTGCTTTTGCATGATGAATCGCTTCAATGGTTTGCGGCATCACGCCATCATCTGCTGCTACAACTAAAATCACGATGTCGGTTGCCTTTGCTCCTCGAGCGCGCATTGCTGTAAAAGCTTCATGGCCTGGTGTGTCTAAAAAAGTCACCATACCGCGAGGGGTTTCCACATGGTAAGCACCGATGTGTTGTGTAATACCCCCAGCTTCGCCAGAAGCTACACGCGTGGTTCGAATATAATCAAGCAATGATGTTTTACCGTGATCCACGTGACCCATGACAGTGACTACTGGAGGTCGCGTTTCTAAAATAGCTTCTATCGATGAATCTTGAGTAATTAATGCTTCAGGATCATTATCTAAAGCTGCAATTGCGGTATGTCCCATTTCACCCACCACGATCATGGCAGTGTCTTGATCTAAAATTTGATTAATCGTGACCATCATACCCATGTTCATCAGCACCTTAATCACTTCAGTCGCTTTCACAGACATCTTGTGCGCTAAGTCAGCTACCGAAATAGTTTCAGGCACAGGAATTTCACGAACAATCGGCTCAGAAGGTGCTACAAATGTTGACTCTTCATTTTCTTCGCGATGTTTTGATCTTGATTTAGGTGAGCGCCATCCTGATGCAACGCTCGAATCACCTCGGCCTTTAAGTGTGCGCTTCTTAAATTCGCGATCGGACCAATCCTTCTCGCTCTTATCAACTTGTTTTTCTTTAGTTTCAACTTTGACACCTGCTTTAGAGGCTGGGCGATGAAGTGTACCTTCGCTAAGTTTGGCAGTCGGCACTGCATTAAT
>Ga0209088_10001604_pt1 | contig 14531 bp, 12 predicted proteins | sample S_140625_EF_Meta_FD_187324 | JGI IMG/M metagenome (GOLD analysis project Ga0209088, IMG submission 187324) | Freshwater microbial communities from Lake Simoncouche, Canada to study carbon cycling - S_140625_EF_MetaG (SPAdes) (version 2) | ecosystem: Environmental > Aquatic > Freshwater > Lake ... | reverse complement strand
GGTGTGCCACTTCACTGGCGACACGACCGAGGACTTTGTCCGTAGCGTCAATCACGAACCATTCATGCACTACCTCATGGGATTTTGCAGAAAAAGTTTTCATGATTTCTCAAATTGTTATAGTCAACAAAAAATTACTCCAACCAGATTACGTCCACCTTGGCCCTGCTTATATTTGCAAGCTCGCAGATTCTGAGATCTAACTGGTAAAACAATTACCGCTGACTAGTTCGGTAATTCAGTAAAGCCTTAAATTATATCCTAAAAAAAGCCCAGGAACGAGTCCTGGGCTGGAATCCACCTTTGTTTGGGTGGAGGAGACACTGGGTGGTAAGTCGCAGTCTTGTATAAGACTGACTACCAATACGGTTATTGTATCGAGAAAAATGGTGCGATGCAAGAAAGTTGACCAAAATCAAGTTTTTGATGTTTTTTGACCAAGATAACTCGCTCACTAAAATTAGTGAATATTGGTAAACTATTGATAACATTGATTAATTTATTAAGTTAGGGGTCACTAATATGGAATGTCACGTATCTTGGTTAGGCAATGGCGGAATGGCTTTTTCTGCTGAAACCGGCAGTGGTCACCTTGTCAATATGGACGGCGCACCTGAAGCAGGTGGAAGAAACTTGGCACCCAGGCCAATGGAGCTCCTTTTGGCTGGAGCAGGGGGCTGCTCTGCATTTGATGTGGTTTTAATCCTACAGAGGTCTCGCCAGGCTATTAGCGGCTGCGAAGTCACCCTTCAAGCCGAACGAGCCACAGAAGACCCTAAAGTCTTTACCAAGGTCAATTTGCACTTCAAGGTCAAAGGAAAAGAACTTGATCAGGCAAAGGTGGATCGTGCAGTGAAGCTTTCACATGAAAAATACTGCTCAGCCACCACCATGCTCGCCAAAACAGCTGAACTGACTTACAGCATCGAAGTCATTTCGGAATAAGTGCAGAGTCAATCGATAAGCCGGATTCTGTCGCCTAGACTTTTCAATCTAGGGGCAATCATTCCTCTAGGCCGGCAGTTACCTGACGGCTCAAGCTCCCTACCCGCAGACTCAGCGGGACGCCTCATCGCCTGCTTACTTGGGATTGCTCCGGGTGGAGGTTACCGCGTTTCACCGTAACTAAATACGCTCGTCTCTGTGGCCCTATTCCTCACGTCGCCGTGGATGGCCGTTAGCCATCACCCTTCCCTATGGAGTCCGGACTTTCCTCCCCCTCAATAAAGAGGCGGCGATTGCCCAATTGACTCTGCGCCTGCAGTCTAACGCAGTCGGACTATTTTGGTTGAGGAATTAAAAGTTTTAGATCAAACAAGTGACCATGCAATCGTTTCACCGGCCCGCAGCGGAACAATCGTTGCATCACCAAAAGGTAGCTCCTGTGGAGTCCTTTGGGCTTGCTTCTTGAGGGTAATTTTTTCGCTATTGCGTGGCAAAGAATAAAAATCGGGGCCAAAGAAACTGGCAAATCCCTCCAACTGATCTAGCTTGCCAATACTCTCGAATGCTTCAGCATATAAACCCAAGGCATTAAACGCGCTATAGCAACCTGCACAACCACAGGCTGCCTCCTTATCTCCCTTAGCATGAGGCGCACTATCGGTTCCTAAAAAGAAACGAGGATTACCACTAGTAGCCGCCTCTAAGAGTGCAATACGATGCTCTTCGCGCTTGAGCACTGGTAAGCAGTAATGATGAGGACGAATACCGCCAGAAAAAATCGCATTACGATTCATGAGTAAATGTTGTGGGGTAATCGTAGCCGCTATGGTATTTCCTATTGCAACAGCATCACGCACATAGTGCGCAGCTTGTTTGGTGGTGATATGTTCAAACACAATTTTGAGCTGCGGAAAATCTTTACGCAATGGCTCTAATATCTGATCAATAAAGACTGCTTCACGATCAAAGATATCGATCTCGGCATGAGTCACTTCGCCGTGAACCAACAAAGGCATCCCAACATCCTGCATTGCCTCAAGCGCTTTGTAGCAATGCTTTATATCAGTGACTCCAGCATCGCTATTCGTTGTAGCTCCAGCCGGATAAAGCTTAAAACCGATAATTCCTTCAGACTTAGCCTTGCACACTTCATCAGCCGAAGTATTGTCAGTTAGGTACAAAGTCATTAAAGGCTCGAAGTGATTGATGCCCAGGGATTTCAAATTAGCCTCTATCCGTGATCGGTAGGCCTTTGCCAATTCCACTGTAGTCACTGGCGGCTTTAAATTTGGCATGATGATGGCTCGGGCAAATTGACGAGCCGTATCAGCCAATACATCCTTCATCACTTCCCCATCACGAATATGCAAATGCCAATCATCCGGAGCAATCAGTTCAATTTGTGTTGGACTATTCGGCATGATTATTGATTGAGCAAAATGATACGGAAATCATTCACATTCGTAAGTGTAGGCCCAGTTTCCACTAAAGCACCTAATTCTGCAAAGAATCCATAGCAATCATGGACAACCAAGAATGACTCCGGAGTTACCCCTTTATCCAAACTAGCTCTACGAATATCACCCGTAAACCAGGCGCCCGCATTTTTTTCACTGCCATCAATACCATCGGTATCAGCAGCTAGGGCTGCTAAATGAGGCAAATTTTTTGAGGCAGCAAAAAGTGAGAGTAGATATTCACTACAACGACCCCCTCGACCTTTAACGCCGGCAGGAATAGTGACAGTACATTCTCCGCCAGAAATGATTGCTAGAGGCTTGCCACCTTTAGCTAAATGTTCACGAGCTAGGTCTGCTTGCGCACGCCCAACCTCTTGCGCTTCACCAGTAATCGTATCGCCTAGAACAATGGGCTCATAGCCCTGACTACGAACATAATCAGCTGCAGCTTCTAAGCTTTTATAGGCTGTGGCAATCACATGATTTGCTACTTGAGCGTTCACCAAATCAGCATCTTTTAAAGTCTCTGGCTTTTTCCCCGCAAGACCTTGCGCCAGATGATTGAGCACTGATGCTGGAATCTCATCTGCACCCAAACGATATTTTTCAAAGATAGCCAAGGCATCTTGATAAGTCGAATAATCAGCTGCACAAGGACCACTGGCAATATCTGCTGGTGAATCACCAGTCACATCAGAAATCAGTAATGCCTCTACGCGTGCCCCATGAGCAATGGCAACTCTTGCTAAATTGCCGCCCAAAATTGCAGATAAATGTTTACGGACAATATTCATTTCCTCGATCGGGGCACCACTTCGCAAGAGCGCTTCAGTAGTCTTGCGCATGTCATCGATAGAGATTCCCTCTTGAGGCAAGGTCAGAAGACTTGAACCGCCACCAGAAACTAATGCAATCAATACATCACCTGGTTCTAATTGCTGGGTTAGTGCATAGATTGCCTTAGCCCCATTCATACCCGCTTGATCAGGCACTGGATGACCAGCTTCAATGATTTGAATATGAGCAGTAGGCGATGCGTGCCCGTAGCGAGTCAACACTACACCCTCTAGCTTTGCTTGAGGCCAGTGAGTGCTTGCATACGCCTCAAGTGCGCTCGCCATAGAAGCGCTAGCTTTACCGGCGCCTACTACCAAACATCTACCCTTTGGCTCTTGTCCAGCAGGGAATATCTTGGCTAAATATTGCGGAACAATCACTTGGGGGTCAGCCACAGCCACGGCGGCCGCAAAGGCATTTTTTAGAATCTCTTGTATAGAAGTTGGCTGATTATTTTTTTGAGTCATCAAGCTATTCTAATCAAGAGCGGCACGTTCTTGCATTTGCCACATCTCGGCATATTTGCCTTGCGCTGCCAGCAACTCTAAATGGGTTCCCCGCTCGACGATTTGCCCATGCTCCATCACCAAAATTTGATCCGCATGAATAATGGTCGATAGCCTATGGGCAATGATGAGAGTAGTGCGATTTTTAGCCAAACTCAGCAATTCCTCCTGAAAAGCCCGCTCAGTTTTGGAATCTAAGGCAGAGGTTGCCTCATCAAAAATGAGCATCGCCGGCTTTTTCAACAAAGTTCGCGCAATCGCCACGCGCTGTTTCTCGCCCCCAGAGAGCTTTAAACCCCTCTCGCCAACTTGGGTATCGTAGCCATCTGGTAAGCGCTTGATAAAGCCATCAATTTGCGCAGCTCTTGCTGCCTCATGCACCTCGTCGATAGAGGCAGAAGGATCACCATAGGCTATGTTGTAACCAATAGTATCGTTAAATAGGACGGTATCTTGAGGAACGATACCAATTGCTTTACGTAAACTGGCTTGAGTGACATCTTGAATATTTTGTCCATCAATCAAAATTTTTCCGGACTGCACATCATAAAAACGAAATAACAATCTAGCTAAGGTGCTCTTACCTGCGCCGCTTTGTCCAACTACAGCAGTGATCGTTCCCGCCGGAATATGAAAGCTCACATCATGGAGGATTTCTCGCTTGGCGTCATAGTGGAATGATATGTTCTCAAAACGGACAGCAGGCCCATGACCATAATTTTCAATATGAAGTGGCTTAGCGCTTGGTGTGTCTGCAATTTCTTTATCGGTGTTCAGCAAAGAAAACATGCGTTCCATGTCCGTTAGAGACTGTTTGATCTCGCGGTAAATAACGCCCAGAAAATTGAGTGGAATATATAACTGAATCATTAAGGTATTAACCAGTACCAGATCTCCCAGCGTCATGCTGCCATCAACTACACCGAGCGTAGCACGCCATAAAATTAAGACTAAACCAATGGCAATGATGGTTTGTTGGCCAAAATTGAGAACCGCTAAAGATTTTTGCGACTTAATAGCAGCAGCTTGATAGCGCACCAAATTTTTGTCATACCGACTTGCTTCAAAAGCTTCGTTACCAAAATACTTCACGGTCTCAAAATTCAACAGAGAATCAATTGCTTTCTGATTCGCCCTAGAATCCATGTCATTCATGGTCTTACGAAAATGGGTGCGCCACTCCGTTACTACCACAGTAAAGATAATATAAATAACTAATGCGCATAAGGTAATTGCTGCAAACCAAATATCATATGCGTAAGCTAAGTAACCCAATACCAAAATGAACTCAACCAGTGTTGGTAGGATGCTATAGAGTGAATAAGAAATCAGCGATTGAATGCCGCGTGTACCACGCTCAATATCACGGCTTACTCCGCCAGTCTGTCTAGCTAGGTGAAAACTCAGCGCTAAAGAGTGTAAATGCTCAAAGACTTGGAGAGCCACCTTACGGACAGCATTTTGGGTCACTCGAGCAAAAAGAAACTCGCGCAATTCGGCAAATAAGGAGGCGGCCATTCGGAGGAGCCCATAAGCCAGAATGAGTCCTACAGGAACCAAAAGCAAGGCTTGTGGAGAATCCGCTCGAACGTTTAAATCGTCAATTAAACGCTTGAGCAAAATAGGGATGCCTAGATTGGTAACCTTAGCAGCGACTAAGCAAGCTAGGGCAATTGCAACTCTAAATTTATATTCCAGTAGATAGGGAATTAAATCGCGAATGACCTTCCAATCGCTTCCCTGTGAAGGCTTGAAATCTGCTCCTGAATGATGGTGCCCTGATGAAGGTCTCATTGCTTGATCTTATTCCTTATTGTCTGAGAATAATTTCAGAATAGCCTCACCATTGCTGGGAGAGAAACATTTCTTGGCTGCCTCAGTAAATGGCAACCACTGATATGCCACATGCTCTCTTGGGGAAAGCTTGATGGGGGTGTTATCCGGAACTTGTAATGCAAACCAATGTTCAGTGTTTGTGGTGACGCCAGGCGCATAGCGAAAACGCCAATCTGAATAAATTTCGTATTCGATTTGATGATGCATATTGTGTAAGGCGCCAGCAGCAAGCTCATTTACTGCAATACCTGTTTCTTCAAAAACTTCACGAGTGGCTGCTAAAGCAAGATCCTCATTCAGCGCATCCAAGCTTCCAGTCACAGATTGCCAGAAATTATTTCTATCAGCCCGCTCTATTAACAAAACATCCCTATTCGATTTATAGATGACGACTAAAACCGAAATAGGAATTTTCAAGATGGGGTGGGTATTGCTTTGCTTGTTTAAGCAGCGGGAGCAGCTTGGCGCAAACGAATGTGTAATTCACGCAATTGACGCTCATCTACTGGGCTAGGGGCCTGCGTCAACAGGCATTGTGCACGCTGCGTTTTAGGGAAGGCAATCACATCGCGAATCGACTCGGCACCAGTCATCATCGTTACAATACGATCTAAGCCAAATGCAATACCGCCATGTGGAGGTGCGCCATACTGCAGTGCATCCAATAAGAAACCAAACTTAGCTTGTGCTTCGTCAGGACCAATCTTCAAAGCACGGAATACTTGACTTTGAACTGCTTCTTGGTGGATACGCACTGAACCACCGCCAATTTCGCTACCGTTGAGCACCATGTCATACGCTTTTGCCAAGCATTTACCCGGATCAGTCTCCAGGTACTTCATATGTTCGTCTTTTGGGCTTGTAAATGGATGATGGCAAGCAACCCAACGCGCTTCGCCTTCATCGTAATCAAACATTGGGAAATCCACTACCCACAATGGTTTCCAGCCTTCGGCAAAGAGGCCATGCTCTTTACCCCAAGCAGAATGACCAATGCGTAGACGTAAATTACCAATTGCATCATTCACCACTTTTTCTTTATCAGCACCGAAGAAAATAATATCGCCATCTTTAGCGCCAGTACGTTTTAAGATACCTTCAATGGCTGCGTCATGTAAATTCTTGACGATCGGAGATTGCAAACCATTACGACCTTCAGCAACGGAGTTCACCTTGATCCAAGCCAAACCTTTAGCGCCATAGATACTCACGAACTGGGTGTAGTCATCAATCTCACTCCGACTAATCTCAGCCCCACCAGGGACGCATAAGCCCACTACACGGCCGCCCTCTTGGTTAGCGGCGCCGGAGAAGACCTTGAAATCGACATCTTTCATCAAATCAGTCAACTCAGTGAACTCGAAGTTCACCCGTAAATCTGGCTTATCGGATCCAAAGCGTGCCATCCCCTCAGAATAAGGCATGGTTGGGAATGGATTAGGTAATTCAACATTCATAGTCTTCTTGAAAATATGGCGAATCATGTTTTCAAAGAGCTCTCGAATCTCTAACTCACTTAAGAAAGCCGTTTCACAGTCAATCTGAGTAAATTCAGGTTGGCGATCTGCGCGCAAATCTTCATCACGAAAGCATTTAGTAATTTGGTAGTAACGATCAAAGCCGGCCACCATCAATAGTTGTTTAAATAACTGCGGAGATTGTGGCAAGGCAAAGAATTGGCCATCATGCACCCGGGAAGGGACCAAGTAATCACGGGCACCTTCTGGTGTACTCTTAGTCAACATCGGAGTTTCGATATCAATAAAACCGGCCTCATCTAAATAGCGGCGGCACTCCATTGCAACGTTGTAACGCAAACGTAAGTTCTTCTGCATTTGAGGGCGACGTAAATCTAAAACGCGATGAGTCAGACGTGTTGTCTCAGATAAATTCTCATCATCAATTTGAAATGGTGGAGTTACAGAAGCATTCAAGATCACAAGGTTATGACAAAGGATTTCTACTTTTCCACTAGCTAGCTCATTATTTTCAGTTCCGGCAGGACGTGCGCGCACAAGGCCTTTAATCTGAATACAGAACTCACTTCGCACTTGCTCAGCTAAAGCAAACATCTCAGGACGATCCGGATCGCATACTATCTGGACAAAACCTTCGCGGTCACGTAAGTCAATAAAGATCACGCCTCCATGGTCACGGCGACGATTCACCCATCCAGCAAGAGTCACTTCTTTACCAATCAGTGAATCGGTTACCTGTCCACAGGTATGGCTTCGCATCGACATAACAATTTCCTATAAATCAGAGATGGCGTGGTGACTGGGATGTAGTCAATCCACTAGAACTATTGGGAGGCACAGAGCCCATTGAAACGATGTGTTTCAAGGCTTCCTCTACGCTCATCTCTAGTTCGATCGTTTGTGCGCGCGGCACAATCATGAAAAAACCAGAGGTAGGATTTGGAGTAGTGGGCAAGAATACGTTTACATAGTCCTCACCCAATTTAGCGGTCACTTCTCTTGCAGGAACGCCCGTTTGAAAAGCGATTACCCAAGAATCGGCGTGAGGGTAGCGGATCAACAAGGCCTTACTAAAGGCCTGACCGCTTCCAGAAAACAAAGTAGATGAAACCTGCTGAACACTGGAATAAATCGAACGCACAATCGGAATACGATTAACAAACTTATCCCAAATCTTTAACCACCATTGACCGGCAAAACTAATCGCCAGTAACCCAGTAAACATAATGACTGCAATCACAATCAATATTCCAACACCCGGAAGGTCACGGAAATGCTGAAAATCTAATGCGGCATCACTTGGAAGAACCACAATAATGGCGTGCATGACTGAGCCATAAACGCTGTCGAGCAAACCCAAGCCCCACCCAATCACCCAAACGGTGATTGCTAGCGGTGCCCAAACCAGGATGCCTGCGATAAAGTATTTTTTCATGTGTTATGCCTAGCCCGCTATTTTAGCGGTTTAGAGCTCAAACAGCCAAAGACTAGTAAATACCTAGGCTGATAATCAAAATTCCGGCCAAAAAACCACCGGCAAAGAGTAAAGCCGCCGCCACAAGACGGTGAGTACGCCTTTCTTCGAGCAAAAGGGCTTTTAAGACCTCTAGCTCGCCATTTTGATCTTTTGTTTGATTGCCGCCTTGAGTAAGGGCATCAGCAATCAAGCGAGGCAAAGTTGGCAGAATCTTGGCCCAAGTCGGCGCCTCTTCTTTAAGGCCATCAATTAAGCCCCGCCAACCCAACTGCTTACTAATCCACTTTTCCAGAATCGGCTTTGCAGTCTGCCAAAGATCGAGATCTGGATCCAGCTCGCGGGCCAGGCCTTCGACATTCAATAAGGTCTTTGATAACAGGGACAGTTGCGGCTGGACTTCCACCTTAAAACGACGAGATGTTTGAAATAAGCGCACTAAAACAATGCCTAAAGAAATTTCTTTTAAAGGTCGATCAAAGTAAGGCTCGCAAACCGAGCGTACTGCACCTTCTAATTCTTCCACACGGGTATCGGCAGGTACCCAACCTGATTCAACATGCAACTCTGCAACCCGACGGTAATCGCGATTGAAAAAAGCCAAGAAATTAAGCGCTAAATAATTTTTATCGGATTCGCTCAGCGCACCAACAATGCCAAAGTCTAAAGAAATAAAGCGGCCAAATGTTTCTGGCTCAAGACTAATCATAATATTTCCAGGATGCATATCCGCATGGAAAAAACCATATTCAAATACTTGAGTAAAGAATATCTCTACACCCTCTGCTGCTAATTTTTTGAAATCTACTCCAGCAGCACGTAATTCATCAAAACGTCCAATAGATATGCCATTCATCTTTTCCATCACGATGACATTGGTATGGCATAAATCCCAATACATTTCTGGAATCATCAGCTTAACTGAATCAACAAAATATCTTCTTAACTGACTGGCATTAGCAGCCTCACGCATGAGATCGAGCTCATCATGTAAATGCCTATCAAACTCAGCAACGTTTTCAGTAAGCTTTAAGCGACGACCATCAGAAGATAATTTTTCAATAACCTTTGCTAGGTCATACATTAAAGCGATATCGCTCTCAATGATGGGAAGGATGCCTGGACGTAGGACTTTGATCGCAACTTCACGCCCATTCCACTCTGGATGCCTCTCAGTAGCACGCAAAACTCCAAAATGCACTTGTGCAACCGATGCGCTCGCTACAGGTGTGGCATCAAAACTGATAAAGACTTCTTCGATCGGCTGGCCTAGCGCTTTTTCAATTAAGCGACGTGACTCTTCGTTGGAAAATGGCGGAACTTGGTCCTGCAGCTTTGCTAACTCATCCGCAATATCTTCTGGTAGTAAATCTCGGCGCGTTGAAAGTACTTGTCCAAATTTCACAAAGATTGGGCCAAGTGCTTCTAGCGTCAAACGAATGCGCTCACCTCTTGGCAAGTTGACACCAGGCGAGGTCCAACAAATAACTGTGAGAGCCCCCCTACTGATGCCTGGCTTTAGAATATCTCGCAAGAGGGGCAATAAGCCATAACGCCAAGCGGTAAAGAAAATAAAACAAAGGCGAGCAATTCGACGCACGATTTATCTAGCCTTTTGCTCTAAGAGTTGAATGCGCTTTTCGATTCGATCCACAGATTCGCGCAAGTCATTTAGTTCAGATTTATGAGCTATAAAGTCTCGTTTGTTCAAAAGTACTTTTCTTTCTTCGCTGACGTATTCAACGACATTGTCTAGCAAATCAGAAGCAGTAGAACGAGTGGCAGAGACAAATTTCTTACCTTGACTCACCGCAAAGTTTGCGGGTGCATCACCAACTAAACGAGCCAAATCTTCTTCATACTCCCAGCGCAGCTGACCGGCTAAGCGGCCTATTAATTGAGCTAAGTCTGCATCACCAGTAAGCTTCACAGCTTTAAAAGCTTGCTCACGCAAGCTACCTGAACTTGCTGCTAAATCGCCCAATGCTTTACTTGAAACTTCTAAAGTCAAGGAAGGGTTATCAGTCTCTTTTAAAACACCTAAGTAGCCAGTAGCAGAAACCTCAAATCCAAGCTCACCCAAGGGTAGTCGGAGCAAAATCGTTTTGCCAGCATGTTTAGCCAATTCCGCTGATGCCCATGGCTCACTCCCCAATACATGATTGATCCCGCGGCAAGCAGCCCCAGCAGCAATGGTATGGGTAGAAGATAAATGCGTATTCATAAGTGTAAAAAACCCGCACAAGTGCGGGTTTTCCAATGGAAAGTACCTAGAGCTTAAACCAACTGAGAGATACCCGCTAGTACCCAGCCTCCTGGGCCCTCTACTGGCTTACTTAAATTCCAGATTTCGGAGAAGTCGCTTGCCGGAGCGCCTACTTGCTCCCGAATCATGCCGCTGAACTGAATGCTACAGAAATAATGCGCATCTGCAGTCTCAATACCAATGAGCTGGGCATTGATAGTAACTACATCGGTTTGATTCGTGGTGTCGGTCCGACCCGCTAAATCCTGTTGGATTGTGGCGAACATATCCGGTGTCGTAAATTCACGCAAGGCAACAAGATCACCCTGATCCCAAGCTTTTTGCAAAGTAGAAAAGTACTGCTTTGCGTTCTCCAGAAAACTCCGCTCATCAAAACCGGGTGGTAATGTGGATTGAAATGCCGGGGGCTCAGTACTCACGCCACCAAAGGCATTTGCAGCGGGCGTAAAAGCGGGCTCATGTCTAGGAGACTGCTCAATACTAGTTCTCTGAAGACCACCCGCTGGAGCATTAGCAGTGCTACCTGCACCAGAAAACGCTGGAAGCAATTTACGAATCACAAACATGATGGCAAAGCCTGCCAGCACAGCAATTAAAAGTCCGGTAATCATGGAGGACGCTGCCTCCCCTAAGCCGAAATGCGATAAAAGATAACCAATACCCAAGCCAGCAGCCAGGCCGCCTAAGAGGCCACCCATGCCACCAAAGCGACTAGGTGCTGGTGCCTGAGGAGCTGGAGCGGCTGGCTGAGCTTGCTGTGCAGGCTTTTGTGCTGGAGCAGCCTGCTTTTGCATTGGTGCGCTTGGCGCTTTTCCAACGCTCTTGCCATTACCCAAACGGGCAGCATCAACATGGCCAACAGTTGCAAATACCAAAGTAATACTTAGTAGAACTGCTTTGAAAAAATGCTTATTCATCTTTATTGACTCCCTCTAATAACCTCTGAACTGCTTTAATTTATAAGCGCTTAAAAGCTATATAACTGTCAGTATTTAACACCAATATGTAAGGCAACGATACCCCCAGTCATCCTATGGGTTTCTACTTCATCAAAACCCACACCCAACATCATTTCTTTGAGGGTTTGCGCATCGGGGTGCATGCGGATGGATTCTGCCAAATACCGATAGCTTTCTGAATCTTGGGCAATCTTTTCACCCAACCAAGGCAAGACCTTAAAGGAATAGGCGTCATAAACGGGCTGCAAGAATGGATCTGGCTTGGAGAACTCCAACACTAGAACACGGCCGCCTGGCTTAATCACGCGGCACATTTCACCAAGGGCAACTTCTTTGTGAGTCATATTGCGCAAACCAAATGCCACGGTGACAACATCAAAATGGTTATTCGGAAATGGAATCTTTTCAGCGTCAAACTGCACACAAGGTAAAGCCATGCCGCGATCCAATAAACGATCTCGGCCAACGCCCAGCATTGATGCGTTTATGTCGCTTAACCAAACTTGCGCATCAGGATTGCTCCCCCAATCTGCTGCCTTGGCAAATGCCGCCGCAAGATCGCCAGTGCCCCCAGCAATATCTAAAACCTTTTGTCCCGGTCGTACATTTGCACGCGCAATCGTGATTTTTTTCCAGACACGATGCAAACCAAATGACATTAAGTCATTCATCACATCATATTTGCTTGCTACGGAATGAAATACCTCAGCAACCTTGCCAGCTTTTTCAGCCTCATCAACGTTTTGATAACCAAAGTGAGTTTTACTCATTAGTGACTTCCACAAGAATGGCCAGCCACATTCATAGGCGCATCACGATCAAGCCCTGCAGCCGCCAATTTATCCAGGTGCTCTTTCCATAACTGTTCTTGATTCTCACAGAGATACTGTAAGTAATCCCAAGAATAGAGGCCTGAATCATGACCATCAGAAAAACTAGGCTTTAGTGCGTAATGCCCAACAGGCTCAAGATTGGCAATCAAAACATCGCGCTTACCGGTTTGCAAAGTCTCCTGCCCTGGTCCATGACCCTGAACTTCTGCTGAAGGTGATAGAACTCTTAAAAACTCAAAAGGCAAACGATAGGAACTACCGTTCTCATAAGAGAGTTCAAGCACCTTGGATTGCTGATGTACTACAACATTATTAGGAATCATTAAACGAGAACCCTTTCAATACCACCCTGATTTGCTTTAGTAACATAATCTTGCATCCAATTTGCACCAAGTAATTTGTGGGCCATCTCCACCACAATGTAATCAGCAGTGGTACCGCTATCTGAATCGAAACGGCTTAAGCCCTGCAAACAAGATGGGCAGCTTGTCAATACTTTGACATCGCCAGCGGGATTGTCCTTGCGTAAATCATTCGCAGCTTTTTCCATCTCTATTTGCTTGCGAAAGCGTACCTGGGTTGAAATGTCTGGTCTTGTAACGGCCAAGGTTCCAGACTCACCACAACAACGATCATTCTTCAAAATCGCTTCACCATCTTCTAGTTGAATCAATTCGTTTACAGTCTTCAAGGGGTCCTGTAGCTTCATTGGAGAATGGCAAGGATCGTGATACATATACTTCACCCCAGTTACTCCAGAGAGCTTGACGCCTTTTTCTGCCAAGTACTCATGAATATCAATAATGCGGCAACCTGGGAAGATCTGATCAAACTGATAGCCAGCCAACTGGTCATAGCAAGTTCCACAAGAAACTACGACGGTCTTGATATCCAAGTAATTCAAAGTATTCGCAACACGGTGAAATAACACGCGGTTATCCGTAATCATCTTGTCAGCTTTGTCAAAATCACCATTGCCACGCTGCGGATAGCCGCAACATAAATAACCTGGCGGTAATACCGTTTGTACACCAACGTTCCACAGCATTGCTTGCGTTGCTAAACCTACTTGTGAGAAGAGGCGTTCAGATCCACAGCCAGGGAAGTAAAACACAGCTTCGGTATCAGCAGAAGTTGTTTTTGGATCGCGAATAATTGGTACATAGTTTGCATCTTCGATATCTAACAAAGCACGCGCCGTTTTTTTAGGCAGATTGCCTGGCATCTTCTTATTGACAAAGAAAATAACCTGCTCAGTGATGGTCGGCTTACCCTCGGTTGCAGGGGGATGAGCAGTTTGCTTTTTAGCAAACTTACGCAAAACATCATTACCTAGGCGCTGTAACTTATAACCCCAACCAATCATAGCCGTACGAACCAGATTAATAGTCTCTGGACTGGTAGCATTCAAGAAAAGCATTGATGCTGCCGTACCTGGGTTAAAACGTTGCTGACCCATCTTACGCATGAGGTTGCGCATATTCATAGTCACATCGCCAAAATCGATGTTGACCGGGCAAGGGGTCAAGCATTTATGGCACACAGTACAGTGTGCCGCCACATCATCAAACATTTCCCAATGACGAATGGAAACACCACGACGGGTTTGCTCTTCGTACAAGAAGGCTTCTATTAATAATGAAGTAGCCAAAATTTTGTCGCGTGGGCTATACAGTAAATTAGCGCGTGGGACATGGGTTGCACAAACTGGCTTGCACTTACCGCAGCGCAAGCAATCCTTCACGCTGTCGGCAATCGCTCCGATATCACTTTGCTGCATGATGATGGACTCATGCCCCATTAAGCCAAAACTCGGTGTATAGGCCATGCTCAAATCCGCATGCGGCATGAGCTTACCTTTGTTGAAGCGCCCTTCAGGGTCAACACGATTCTTATAGCTCCGGAAATCTTTGAGTTCCGCTTCAGTTAAATACTCC
>Ga0209088_10001603_pt1 | contig 14545 bp, 8 predicted proteins | sample S_140625_EF_Meta_FD_187324 | JGI IMG/M metagenome (GOLD analysis project Ga0209088, IMG submission 187324) | Freshwater microbial communities from Lake Simoncouche, Canada to study carbon cycling - S_140625_EF_MetaG (SPAdes) (version 2) | ecosystem: Environmental > Aquatic > Freshwater > Lake ... | reverse complement strand
AACTGCAGCCCCTGGCGGTCGCTAAATTGCTCAAAGCTTTGGTGGACAAAGAGCAGCCAGGTCTGATTATCTTGGGCAAGCAAGCCATTGACGACGATTGCAACCAAACAGGCCAAATGTTGGCCGCATTGGCCGACTTGCCGCAAGCCACCTTTGCATCCAAAGTGGAAGTGCTTGATGGCAAAGCGCAAGTCACCCGTGAAGTGGATGGCGGCTTGGAAGTGTTGTCATTGTCCATGCCTGCCGTCATCACCACTGACTTGCGCTTGAACGAGCCACGTTATGTCACTTTGCCGAACATCATGAAGGCAAAGAAAAAACAACTAGATACCTTCAAGCCTGAAGATTTGGGTGTCGACGTAGCGCCTCGCATCACCACCCTCAAAGTCTCTGAGCCACCTAAGCGTTCTGCTGGTATCAAGGTGCCCGATGTTGCAACATTGGTTGATAAACTTAAAAACGTATCCAAGGTCATTTCATGAGTTCTTTAGTTATTGCAGAACACGACAACATATCCATCAAGGGTGCCACGTTGAACACGGTCACAGCCGCAGTGGCTTGCGGTGGTGATGTGCACGTTTTGGTGGCTGGTCACAACGCAAGTTCAGCGGCCCAAGCTGCTGCACACATTGCGGGTGTCTCCAAAGTCATTCACGCCGATGCAGAAGGCCTGGCACATGGTTTGGCGGAAAACGTGGCTGCCCAAGTGTTGGCCATTGCGGGCAACTACACACACATTTTGTTCCCTGCAACAGCTGCCGGTAAAAACGTGGCACCTCGCGTCGCTGCCAAGTTGGATGTGGCGCAGTTGAGCGACGTGACCTTGGTGCTGTCTGCTGACACCTTTGAGCGGCCTATTTATGCAGGCAATGCCATTGCAACCGTGCAGAGCAAAGACGCCATCAAAGTTTTGACGGTTCGCACCACAGGTTTTGATGCTGCTGCTGCCTCAGGAGGTTCAGCCAACGTTGAATCTGCCGCAGCTATCGATGACAGCGGAAAGAGTGCATTCAAAGGGAGCGAGATTGCCAAAAACGATCGTCCTGAACTTACTGCAGCCAAGATCATTGTGTCAGGTGGTCGTGCTTTGGGCAGCGCCGAAAAATTTGCCGAAGTGATCACACCTTTGGCAGACAAATTGGGCGCCGCCATGGGTGCCAGCCGCGCAGCGGTCGATGCAGGTTATGCCCCCAACGATTGGCAAGTGGGTCAAACCGGCAAGATTGTCGCGCCACAGTTGTATGTGGCTTGCGGTATTTCGGGTGCCATTCAGCACTTGGCCGGCATGAAGGACAGCAAGGTCATTGTGGCCATCAACAAAGACCCTGAGGCACCCATTTTCAGTGTGGCCGATTATGGTTTGGAAGCTGATCTGTTTGTGGCAGTGCCCGAATTTGTCAGCGCACTTTGAACCGGCTGATTTAATTGGATTGTGAGTTTGAAAGGCATCCTGTGAGGTGCCTTTCTTTTGCATGGAGAGACTGATGAGTTACGTAGCCCCCTTAAAAGACATGCTTTTCAACATAGAGCACTTGGCCCAGATTGGCCAAGTGGCACTGATGCCTGGTTTTGAAGAAGCCGGTTTAGAAACTGCACAAGCGGTGTTGGAAGAATGTGCCAAGTTGAATCAAGACGTGATTGCGCCATTGAACTGGGAAGGCGACAAAAACCCTTCCGCATTTTCAAACGGCCACGTAAAGACCACACCAGGTTTTAAAGAGGCATTTAAACAATACGGAGAAGGTGGCTGGCAGGGTTTGCAACACCCCACCGATTTTGGTGGACAAGGCTTGCCAAAAACCATTGGCGCTGCCTGCGGTGAAATGCTCAACTCTGCCAACATGAGTTTCGCGCTGTGTCCCTTGTTAACGGACGGTGCCATTGAAGCTTTGTTAACGGCAGGTTCCGATGAACTCAAAAATATTTATCTGGCCAAATTAATTTCGGGTGAGTGGACAGGCACCATGAATTTGACTGAACCGCAAGCAGGCTCAGACTTGGCTTTGGTGCGTACACGGGCAGAACCTTTGCCCGATGGCACGTTCAAAGTGTTTGGCACCAAAATTTACATCACCTATGGTGAGCATGACATGGCTGAAAACATCGTGCACTTGGTGTTGGCCCGTGTGCAAGGTGCGCCAGAGGGCGTGAAGGGCATTAGCCTGTTTGTAGTGCCCAAGTTCATGGTGAATGCAGACGGTAGCCTTGGTGCTCGCAACGATGTTCACTGTGTCAGCATTGAGCACAAGATGGGCATCAAGGCCAGTCCCACGGCTGTGTTGCAGTATGGCGACCATGGCGGAGCAGTTGGCTATTTGGTGGGCGATGAAAACCGCGGCCTCGAATACATGTTCATCATGATGAACGCTGCGCGTTATGCTGTAGGCGTGCAGGGCATTGCCATAGCAGAGCGTGCCTATCAAAAAGCCGTTCAGTACGCCAAAGATCGCGTGCAAAGCCGACCTGTAGATGGCAGCATGAACACCTCTGCGCCCATCATTCATCATCCCGATGTCAAGCGCATGCTCATGACCATGCGAGCCACCACAGAAGGCTGCCGCGCCTTGGCAACGGTTGCTGCATCGGCTTATGACGCGGCACACCACCACCCCGATGCAGAAGTGCGCAAACAAAACGCGCTGTTTTATGAATTCATGGTGCCCTTGGTCAAAGGGTACAGCACTGAAATGAGCTTGGAGGTGACGTCACTTGGCGTGCAAGTTCATGGTGGTATGGGCTTCATTGAAGAAACGGGCGCAGCACAGTACTACCGAGACGCCAAAATTTTGACCATCTATGAAGGGACCACGGCCATTCAAGCCAATGACCTCGTAGGCCGCAAAACGGCACGTGACGGAGGTCAAACTGCCAAGGCCTTGGCGGCTCAAGTAGAGCAAACTGAAAATGAATTGCTGGCCAACTCGAATACAGATGCACAGGCTGTGGGACGCCGTTTAAAAGCTGCTCGTTTGGCTTTCATTGATGTGGTCAACTTCATCGCCGGTCACTCCAAAGCGCAACCCAATGACGTCTATGCAGGCAGCGTGCCTTACCTCATGCTGTCAGGTAATTTGATGGCGGGATGGCAGATGGGCCGGGCTTTGTTGGTGGCGCTGACGCAAAGCGCGAAAGGCAATGACAAGGCTTTCATGGATGCCAAAGTCACCACAGCGCGCTTTTATGCAGATCATTTGCTCAGCCGTGCTCCTGGTGTTCGCGACAGCATTGTGGACGGTGCAAAGTGCGTGACAGCGCTTTCCTTAGAAGCTTTCTAAGATAGCTCACATCCTTTCAGCATCAACACCCCATTATTCCAACTGGAGACCTCATGTCAAAACTACCCGCTGCACTGGCCCATTTGCCTTTCCCGGTCATTGCCTCACCTTTGTTCATCATCAGCAATCCCAAGCTGGTGATTGAACAATGCAAAGCGGGTGTTGTGGGGTCTATGCCTGCGCTCAATGCCAGGCCAGCCGAACAATTGGAAGAATGGCTCATTGAAATTACTGAAACGCTGGCCGCTTACAACCAAGCCAATCCAGACAAGCCAGCAGCCCCTTTTGCCATCAATCAAATCGTTCACAAAAGCAATGACCGTTTAGAGCACGACATGGCCATGTGTGTGAAATACAAGGTGCCTATCATCATCACATCTTTGGGTGCTCGCGAGGACATCAACCAGGCTGCCCACAGTTATGGCGGCATTGTTTTGCATGACATCATCAACAACAAGTTTGCGCACAAGGCCATTGAAAAAGGTGCCGATGGCTTGATCGCTGTGGCTGCTGGCGCAGGTGGGCATGCCGGTGAAAAAAGCCCCTTTGCATTGATTCAAGAAATTCGCCAGTGGTTTGATGGCCCCGTTGCTTTGTCGGGCTCGATTGCCAGCGGTGATGCCATTTTGGCCGCGCAAGCCATGGGTGCAGACTTTGCCTACATTGGCTCAGCATTCATAGCAACCCATGAAGCCCGTGCTGCTGAAGCCTACAAACAAGCCATCGTGGACTGCAACTCCGACGACATCGTTTACAGCAATTTGTTCACAGGGGTGCATGGCAACTACTTGGCACCTTCTATCAAAGCAGCCGGATTGGATCCTGCCAACCTGCCAGTGTCTGACCCTTCCGCAATGAACTTTGGCGGCGATGCCAAGAAGGCTTGGAAAGACATTTGGGGCTGTGGTCAGGGCATTGGCGCCATTGACGCAGTCCAGAGTACTGCTGACTTGGTTGCAAAGCTGAAAAAACAGTATGCTGCTGCGCGAGCACGCTTGGTACTCTAAATCCAAGAGCATTCAGGTTGAAGTCAGAACGATCTGAGGTCATTGACCTCTTTAAGGCCTTCGCGTGCGTTCTTATTGTTTGGCACCATCTTGCAATTTACAGCCCCATGTCAGATGTGGTGGCGCAGTGGTTACCCCGTCTTGAAGAATTTTTGTTTGAGTACGGATTGTTGGCTGTTCAAATTTTTTTGGTGGTGGGTGGGTACCTGAACGCCAAATCCTGGGTCAGAGCTTTGTCTAAAGCGCAGTTCCAATTGTTTTCGAGTTTGTTGTCTCGCTACCAAAGGCTGGTGCTGCCTTTGTTGGCAGCACTCAGTTTCACAGTGCTTGTGACCGCACTTGTCAGACCGTACTTCGACCATTCGTCGCTTTCTGATCTCCCCACTTGGCAGAAAATTGTGGCGCACATTTTTTTGCTTCAAGATGTTCTTTATTTGGAAGCCTTCTCAGCCGGTGTCTGGTATGTGGCCATCGACTTTCAACTTTTCGCTATGGCCATTGCCTGTGCATGGCTTGCTCACGCTTGGCAGACTCGAACAAACAAAGGTTCTGCAATTCGAAAGGCTTTGGGTTTATGGATGCTTCTCACCCTGAGCTCCATGTTTGTCTGGAATCTAAATCCGCTGGGTGAAATTTGGGGCACTTATTTTTTCAGCGCTTATGGTTTAGGTTTGTGTGTGGGGTGCTGGCGTTATTCAGGCATCAAGATCAGCCATGCAACTCTGGGCTTGTTGATTTTTATTTTGGGGGCTGTTGCCACAGCCTACCAGCCCAGAATCAGGTTGGTGGTAGCCGTTGCCACCGCAGCGTTGTTAACGTGGTACGAGGCCACTGGCTGCAAAACAATTGGCTCTATCAAGCAGAGATGGATTCAAGAGCTGTCCAATGCTTCTTATGCTATTTTTCTCATTCACTTTGGTGTGAGTTTGGGCGTCAGCGCCTTGATATTCAACTTCTGGTCTGAAAATATTCCGATGAATGCTTTGGGCTTGATCATTTCATTTGTGTTGTCTGTCATTTTGGGACATCAACTTCATTGGCACATTGAAACTCAAGAAGCAACTTGGAAGCGCTGGTTACAGTGGGTTGCCATATTTGGGGCAACATGCACGGTGGTGCTGTTACTTGGCTAAAGCTGCTTGGCTTTCGGTGACTTTGCCCTGAATGTAGGCCAATGCAGCTTCCACCTGATCAATCAAGATCAGGCACAAGTCACCTTCAGACAGTCGGGCAAGTGCCGTATCGATGGCGTTGAACTCGCCCTGAATGTCTTGAACATACTGTGTTCTGACTGCGCCATTGAGTCCATCACGCAGCAGTTGAATCACTTCGCCATCGCTGCGGCCTCGTTGGCAAGCATCTTGGTACAGAATAACCTCGTCAAATGCTGTGCCCAAGATTTGAGTTTGGTCCCGAATGTCTTGGTCGCGACGATCGCCAGCACCACTGATGACCACCACTCTTTTTTGTGCGGGCATGTTGTCAACGGCATGCACCAAGGCTTGAATGGCATCTGGGTTGTGACCATAGTCTGCGATCAAGGTGGCACCTTTGTAGTCAAAGACATTGAACCGGCCAGGGACACCTTGAATGTCGCTGATGAATGTGGCCAAGCCTTTCGCGATGACATCCCAAGGCACATTCAAAGCCCAGGCAGCACCTACGGCCGCAATGACATTTTCAGTTTGAAAACCAATTTGCCCTTGGCGAGTCAATGGCACTTCACTGAGGGGAACGCGAAAGATTTTTTTACCCTGTTGCGCAACGATGTTGCCATTTTCTGTGTAAACCACCCGCTTGCCTTGAGCACGGTGGGTGGCCAGTACAGGGTGGTGAGAGTCTAAGGCAAAGAATGTGACATCGCCGGGGCACATTCTGGCCATCATGGCCACTTGGGGGTCGGCGGCGTTCAAAACGGCCATGCCGTTACTTGCGACATTCAAGACAACCACTCGTTTTAAGACCGATAAGTCTTCTAATGTAGTGATGTAGTTCAAGCCTAAATGATCGCCTGTGCCAATGTTGGTGACGATGGCCACTTGGCAACGATCAAATGCCAAGCCTTCTCTGAGTAAGCCACCGCGAGCGGTTTCAAATACGGCGGCATCGACGTCAGGATGCATCAAGACATTTCGAGCACTGCGAGGACCGCTGCAGTCGCCATCGTCAATTTGTCGACCATTGACATACACGCCGTCGGTGTTGGTCATGCCAACCCGCAGTTGATTGGCTTTCAGAAGGTGAGCCGTCAAACGGACCGTGGTTGTCTTGCCATTGGTGCCCGTGACCGCAATGACTGGAATGCGGCCATCTTCTCCATTGGGGTACATGTAGTCGATGATGGCTTTGCCAATGTTTCGGCCTTTGCCAAAGGAAGGGCTGATGTGCATGCGCAAGCCAGGCGCTGCATTGACTTCCACAATGCCACCGTTTTGTTCTTCAAGGGGCTTGAGAACCGATTCGCAAACGACATCAACGCCGCAGATGTCAACGCCCACCATTTGCGCGGCGGCCACAACGCGAGCCGTGACTTCGGCGTGAACATCGTCAGTGACATCGGTGGCTGTGCCGCCAGTAGACAAGTTGGCGTTGTTGCGCAAAATGACGCGTCGTCCTTTTTCAGGGACTGAACTAGGCTCTAAGTCTTGTAACTTCAAGCGCCCGATGGCAATGTCATCAAACTTGATTTTGGTCAATGAGGTTGAGTGGCCATCACCGCGGCGAGGGTCTGCATTGACTTTGTCAACCAACTCCTTGACGGTATGGACGCCATCACCAACGACCAGGGGGGGCTCGCGTCTGGCCGCGGCAACTAATTTATTGCCTACGACCAGCAATCGATAGTCACTGCCTGGCAAGAATTTTTCGACCAAAACTTCGCCATATCGGGCTGCTGTTTCGTAGGCTTGATTGAAGAGCTCGCGTTCCACAATGTTGACAGTGACGCCTTTTCCCTGATTGCCATCGAGTGGCTTGACCACAACAGGCAGGCCAATGCTGAGAGCAATCTGCCAAGCATCTTCTAAATTCTTGGCGGGTCTTCCAATGGGGACTGGCACCCCTGCTGCCAGTAAGAGAGATTTGGTGAGGTCCTTGTCTTGCGCAATGGATTCGGCAATGGCACTTGTTGTGTCCGTTTCAGCAGCTTGGATGCGACGCTGTTTGCTACCCCAGCCAAATTGAACCATGCTGCCTTCTGTGAGACGGCGAAAGGGAATACCCCTTTGAACTGCGGCATCGACAATGGATCCCGTGGAAGGTCCTAGGCGGACATCCTCGTCCAAATCTCGCAACTCGCTGAGGGCTTGATTCAAATCGAAGCCTGATTGCATTTTCACCGCTTGACAAAGTTTTTCAGCCCAGGCCAAAGCCAATTTGCCAACGGCCTCTTCGGTGTATTGAACGACAACTTGGTAAATGCCTTCTTCTTCGGTGGCGGTTGTGCGGCTGAATGTGACGGGGCATCCCGCTTGGTTTTGCAAACTCAATGTGATTTTTTCGAGGGCATGTGCCATGCTGGCAGGCTGGCCAGGCCGTGTGCCTTCTAGAGGTCCGACAGCCGGGAATATGCGTCTTAATTGTTTTTCAAATTCACTACCAGGCGCCATCTCTCGTTCATGGGGTTCGCAGCTCACAATGGCTTCAATGCTGGTTTGTCGACTCCATAAGTTGGGTCCCCGCAAAGCTCGAATTCTTGAAACTTCCATGAAACTTGGTCCTGGTTGAGCGGTGTTGGCGTTGTATTTAAGGCGTCGAGGCTCTGGGCTCAGTGTGCACCAGGACTTTGCCCAAAACTTTTAATACCGGCTCGAATAAGGTCGGTTTGAATGCCAAGTGCCCAAGCCGTAGCAGATGCTGCCAAGACTTCCATGCATTTGAGATGCTGGTTTTTGAAGACTCTGTCGATCGCAGGCAACTGGCGATTTAAGGCTTCGATTTCGTGTTCGCCTTGGGCTAAGACCAAATGGTTTTTGCGCCAGAACACCACACGCCCGTTCTCACTGCGGTGTTGAACAATGCGGGGATGATTTTCAGATTTTGCAAAGTAGGTCACTTCGCCATCGCAATACTGAGCAAGCTTGGAAACCTCTTCATCCTCCGCATTGAGAACAGCCATGCCATCGGACAGAACGACGTCCATTTGCGTACGAACCACATTGGGCATTTGTTCGTCGCTTTGAATGTAAAGATCTTCAAGCCCAGTAGCCTTGGGCATGGAGGTGATGACACCAACGAGGCAGCGGTCGTAGGGCAAGCCCTCTGCCAACAAGTGTCTGGCAGTGGTTTCAAAAACGGCTGCTTCTACGGAACGGTTAATGAGCAACCTTTGGGCTGATTCCCATTCCATATCGCTTTGAGCATGCAAACAACGCTGTCCTAGGAACAAACCCTTTGCCGACGAAAGGCCTGTTTGCAGACCTTGTAGATGCATGAGCCATGCAATGAGGTGACTTGTGCCTGTGGTGTTCTCTTGGCCAATCAAACCCACAATAGGAATTCGGGACTCAGAATTTTCAGCAAACAAGTGGGCTGCAATGGCTTTGCCGACAGGTCTGGGTTGGCCCGTTGCAGGTTTGAGATGCATCAGAAGTCCAGGACCTGCATTGACCTCAACGATGGCGGCGCCTTGCGCCTTCATGGGCTTCGAAATATCTTGTGCGACCAAATCCACGCCGGCAATGTCCAAGCCCACAATGCGCGCTGCAAGGGCTGCTAACTCAGCCACATCGGGGTGAACCAGGTCAGTGACGTCCACGGCCATATTGCCAGTGCGCATGACCAACACCCGACGGTCTTTTTCTGGCACACTTTGACCCGTGAGGCCCTGTCGTTTGAGTTCGAGTACGGCAGTGGTGTGATCTTTAAGGCGGATGGTATCGAGCGGAAAATCTTCTTCCTCGCCGCGACGTGGGTCTGAGTTGATTTGGCTTTCGATGAGTTCTTCAACGGAATGGATACCATCACCCACAATACTGGCGGTTTCCCCCTTGTTGGCAGCCACAACTTTTCCGCCAACCACCAACAAGCGATGTTCATCGCCCAAAATGTGTTTTTCAACCAAGACATCGCTGCCTTCGGCTTCTGCCAAATGGTAGGCAGCTTCTACTTCGGCTTGGGTTCTGAGTTCTAGAGAAACACCACGGGCATGGTTGCCGTCAACGGGCTTCACGCAAACGGGCAGGCCAATGTCTAGGGCAGCTTCCCAAGCCTCTTTGGGAGAGCCCACATTGCGCCCCTCTGGCACGGGAACGCCGCAGTTGGCGAGCAAACTCTTGGTCAGGTCTTTGTCTTTGGACACGCCCTCGGCAATGGCGCTTGTCTTGTCTGTTTCGGCGGTCCAAATGCGGCGCTGGTTGGCTCCGTAACCAAGTTGAACCAAGTTGCCATCATTGAGGCGGATGGAAGGAATATTGCGATCTGTTGCTGCATCGACAATGCAAGCAGTGCTGGGGCCAATGCACAATTGATCGACCATTTGGGTGAGGTCGGCTATGACTTGATTGACGGGGTAAGGGCGGTTTTCGATGGCCGCCATGACCAGGTCGCGGGCGGCTTGAAGGGCAGCCCGGCTCACAGTTTCGTTGCGAGTGCGAATGACGACCTTGTAAATGCCTCGGGGGCCAGCCTCACGGGCTTTGCCAAAACCGGTTTGCATGCCCGCTTTGTTTTGCAACTCTAGGGCCACGTGCTCCAAGATGTGGCCTGGCCAAGTACCTTCAGTGAGTCTTTGCAAAAAGCCGCCCCTCTCACCCACACTGCAGCGGTGCTCGATAAGGCCAGGCAGCATCTCTTGAAGCCGCTGGTTAAATCCAGGAAGGGTGTTGGAGGGGAAGTCTTCTAAATCGCCAATGTCAATCCAAGCTTCGAGGACAGGGCGGTATGTCCAAATGTTCGGACCCTTGAGATGGGTCATGCGAATGAATTTGATATCTTTAGAACTCATTTTCGTGCTTTTCACAATTCTGAGAGAAGGCACGGGGCGTTTCGTGTCCGGAGATACAATGACTGGCCAGTTGCAGCACTGGCATGGATCATCTGATAAACAAGGTGCATGGGCTGTGTCCTGGCCGCTTCTTTTGCTGTTTTTGTTTGCCGCCAACACTGGTTGACTCTTGTTGTTTGAATACTTATGAACTCCAAAACCCATCCTCCCATCGATTTGCTGGGATTGCCGTTTAGTTGGCAGGAGGGCGTGTTGTCTCAAGTTCATTTTGATGAAAACGTTCTAGCTTGGCTAGAAGTTGACCTGAACGATGAACTGAGCTTTAAAAAAACCTTGGTTATTTTGACCGATCAAAGGGTCATCGCGTCGAGTGAGGCTCAAAATAATTGGAATATTTGGCCGTTGTCACCCGATTTGACGCTCCGAGTGCTGGACCATGCGGGTGTCGGTACCTTGGCAATGCATCAAGGTGGGTTGAGGTTGGCGGCTTGGCGCTTCACTTTGGGGCTAGAAGCGGTTGTTCTCAGATGGAAGTTGCGCTTCGAAAACCATCTGCTGACTCAAGCCAAACCCGCTACCTTTTTAGGCAAAACCCTCAATTCGCCCGTTTCAAGCGAGGCGGATTGGCCAGAACCCGGGATAGGGCAGGTTTTGCACAGTCTGTGCCCAGTTTGTCAAAATGTGGTGGATGCGTCTGATGAGGAGTGCGCAGTTTGCCTAGAAAAAGACCAAGTGCCCCCCTCAACTTGGACTTTGTTCAAGTTATGGCGTTTTGCCAAGCCCTACCAAGGGCAATTGTTGCTGGGTTTTGTTTTGACATTGGCGTCAACTGCCGCCACTTTGGTACCCCCTTACCTCACGATGCCATTGATGGACGATGTGCTCATTCCTTATCAAAATGGAAAGACCATAGACCCTGAAACCGTCTCCTGGTACCTTTTAGGTTTGCTGGCCTCTGCCATCGTTGCTTGGAGCTTGGGGTGGATCAAAACTTACATCTTGGCCCTGGTCTCTGAGCGCATTGGTGCTGATTTAAGAACGACCACTTATCAGCACTTGCTCAAATTGTCCTTAGAGTATTTTGGTGGAAGGCGAACCGGTGATTTGATTGCCCGCATTGGCAGTGAAACGGACCGCATCAATGTATTCCTCTCGCTTCACTTGCTAGACTTTGCGACCGATATTTTGATGATCACAATGACAGCAGTCATCTTGTTTTCCATCAACCCAACCTTGGCCTTGGTCACACTTTTGCCTTTACCTTTCATCGGTTGGTTGATCCATGTGGTTCGGGAAAGACTGCGCACAGGCTTCGAGAAAATTGACCGAGTTTGGTCCGAGGTCACCAATGTCTTGACTGACACCATTCCCGGCATTAGGGTGGTCAAGGCTTTTGCCCAAGAAGACAGAGAGGCTCAGCGCTTTATCGATGCCAACAAACACAACTTGGCCGTCAACGATCGATTGAATCGGGTTTGGTCTGTTTTTTCTCCCACCGTCACGCTCATGACGGAAGTGGGCTTGTTGGTCGTTTGGGGATTTGGCATTTGGTTGGTTTCAAAAGACCAGATCACGGTGGGCGTGCTGACGGCATTCTTGGCCTACATCGGCCGTTTTTATACCCGTCTTGACTCCATGAGCCGGATCGTGTCCACGACCCAAAAAGCAGCCTCGGGTGCCAAACGAATTTTTGAAATTTTAGACCATGTGTCCAGCGTGCCTGAGCCCCTCCATCCGGTTGCTTTGTCCAATGTACAAGGCCGCATCACTTTGCAAAATGCCAGTTTCCGATATGGCAACCGAGCCGTCATCAAGCAGTTGAATTTGGACATCCAACCTGGCGAAATGATTGGCTTGGTGGGGCACAGTGGCTCTGGTAAAAGTACCTTGGTCAATCTCATGTGTCGCTTTTATGATTTGTCAGAGGGCAGCATTGCATTGGACGGTGTCGACATCAAGCAACTCAAGGTGGCGGACTACCGCAGGCACATTGGTTTGGTCTTGCAAGAACCGTTTTTGTTCTTTGGCACCATTGCAGACAACATTGCTTATGGCTTGCCCGATGCCACGCGTGAAGACATTGTGGCGGCCGCCAGGGCTGCACACGCGCATGAATTTATTTTGCGCATGCCGCAAGGCTATGACTCACTGGTTGGCGAGCGAGGACAGGGTTTGTCGGGGGGAGAGCGTCAGCGTATTTCGATTGCGCGTGCCTTGCTGATCAATCCACGCATTTTGATTTTGGATGAAGCCACTTCAGCGGTAGACACCGAAACAGAAAAAGAAATTCAAAACGCGTTGGACAACTTGGTTCGTGGCCGCACCACCATCGCCATTGCTCATCGCTTGTCGACCCTGCGCAAAGCAGACCGCTTGGTGGTCATGGACAAAGGGTTGATTGTTGAAGAAGGCACTCACGATGCGCTCATTGAAAGCCAAGGCGCTTATTGGCGCCTGTATGAAGCGCAGCAAAGGCAAGCCGAATCTGAAGGTGCTGTTTTAAGGGAGTCAAGCGCTTCATGAACACATCCTTGATGAATTTCCAGTTTGATCAAAGCACTTCTGGCAAATGGTATTACGTCAGTGCAGACGGGCAACAGCATGACAACGTGATGGCAGTTCGGTCATTTCCAGTCGCAGCACCTGAAGCTGGCATTGCCTTGGTGGACATCGATGGCAAAGAGTTGCTATGGATTGCCCATTTGAATTTGCTGGCAGAGCCCTTGCGTGCCAAAGTTGAAAAGGCCATCAAGCAGCGCGAGTTCATGCCACAGATTTTGAAGCTTTACGGTGTGAGCGGATTTGTGACCCCCAGCACGTGGGACATTGAGACCGATCGAGGAAGAACCAGTTTGTTGTTGAATGGTGAAGAAGACATTCGCCGCTTGTCAGGCACTGTGTTGCTGGTCACCGATGGCCACGGCGTTCAATTCCTGATTCGCGACTTGGCCCAGATGGATCGCTTTTCTCGAAAGTTACTAGACCGCTTTTTATGACTTGCTTCTGCAATCGGCGTGGACATCTAGCTTTTCTTGATAAACCTCAGTGCTGACATTCATCAGTCCTAAAACTGAATGAAAGTAGTTGTTATGAGTGAGGGCAGTTTCTGATTTGTTTTTCAAACAAGTGCTTAGCAAACCCGATTGCCTTTCGAACCGAGGTGAAAACCAGCTGATCCAAGGCACGCGTTTTTGCACATCGGGTGCCACACGGTAGGGCAGTCCGTGCAAGTACAAGTTGTTCTCACCCAATGACTCTCCATGGTCTGAAACATAGAGCAATGCTGGCGCAGAAGTGGCCTCTGATTTTTTAAGCCATTGAATGGCTTGTGATAAAAAATAATCGGTGTAGACAATGGAGTTGTCAAAAGAATTGACTACTTGTTCACGAGAGCAATCTTGGAGCGCATTGCTTTTGCACTCGGGCTGAAATTTTTTGAAAGTGTCTGGCACTCGTTTGTAGTAGGCAGGGCCATGACTTCCCATTTGATGCATGATCACCACAATACCCTTAGCCCTTCGTTCAGCAGGCAGTGCTTGAATTCGCTGGTCAAGATCGACCAGCATGATCTCATCAAAACATTCTCCGTTTTTGCACAAAGTCGGATGTTTCAAATCTTTGGTGAGAGCTTGAGGCACACGCTCACACACACCTTTGCAACCAGATTGGTTGTCGATCCACAGAACAGCCAAACCTGCATGGTTTAAAACATCGATCAAGCTTTCATAATTATTTGTGCGTGATTCAAATGCTTCTTTGCCTGCATGGGAAAACATGCAAGGCACAGAGGTGGCTGTACTGGTGCCACACGACATCACCCCCCTTAAACTGATGATGCTTTCCTTGGCCAATTCTGGCGTGGTAGGGCGTTCATACCCATTGATGCCAAAGTTACCCATCCGAGCAGTTTCACCTAGCACCAAGAGCAAAAGTGGTGGTTTATCAAGAGGCTTCAGTTGGGCGACTTGCGCGTCTCGTCCGATGGGTAACAAAGTTTGATTGTCCCGCTGAAATGGTTTGGCAGCCACCACGCCAATGGCATAGAAGCTGTTCAAGGGATTCACCAAATAACGCAACTGCGTGTGATTGCGCATGATGGATGAATAATCTTGAAAGATGGCGAGTAGCACAGCCACGATCACAATCAGCGATGCAACCAATGCAATGAGGTTGCTCCCTGCTTGTCGGCTCCAACGCAAAGATCTGACGGGTGTTTTCCACAAGACCCAGCAAGGCAAAATTCCTAAAAGCAGCAAACTGATCAGCATGCGCCAATTCATCAAATCCAAGGCTTCCTTGGTGTCAGTTTGGACCCACCG
>Ga0209088_10001601_pt1 | contig 14556 bp, 18 predicted proteins | sample S_140625_EF_Meta_FD_187324 | JGI IMG/M metagenome (GOLD analysis project Ga0209088, IMG submission 187324) | Freshwater microbial communities from Lake Simoncouche, Canada to study carbon cycling - S_140625_EF_MetaG (SPAdes) (version 2) | ecosystem: Environmental > Aquatic > Freshwater > Lake ... | reverse complement strand
GCATACATTATCCTAGCCAACTTTAATGTTGGCATATCAGGGAACTCTTTTCTAAAATCCCTTGCAATATCACTTTTGCTCTTTGCCAAATAATTTACCGGTTGAATTGGTAAACAAATTTTTCATGATGTAAGCAAGTGCTGTTGTTAATGCCATTGTGCCAATTGCCTTCCAATCAAATACTAAACTACCAGCTTCAACAGTTTGATACACTACGGTTATAACTGTTGATAATACTGCCATCAAAAGACCTTTTAAAAAGTCAGTTGAATTTAATGTTAAAAATGGACTGTTCATGTTTTACTTTTTTGATTTTTTATAAATAGAATATATGCCACTTATAATGGCTATTAAAGACGCAACAAATGTTAGCACTGGTTGAATATCACTAATAGATATTACTGCACAAATTCCGCTAATTGCCGTTAATGGTGGGTTATGCTGATTCATTATATATAATTTAAATATTGTGCATCTTCTGGAATAATATCTTCACTAATTTCAAATAATTCGGGATGTTCAACAATAGATGGATGTTGATTTAATGGCAAATTCCAATCTGTTGTTATAACAACTGTATAAGCTATTTCAATATTTTTATCAGTTGTGTTATATTTTTGTCTTATATGCATAAAATTAGTTTGTCCAATATTGACATATTATATTTACTTGAGCAACAGTATTACTAACCCCCTCAATTAAAAATTCAAATCCATTGTTAGAAGTATTATTTCTTAATGTAGTTCTTAATATTGTATTTGCAGTTGTATTAGTAGATGTTATATACTGACCATTTGCGACATAAATATTTTGTAGCGCACTAGTTAATCCTGTTGGTTGTACCGGTGTTGGTGCGTTACTAGGTAACGTTGCAATTAGCTTTGATATTGCTGTGCCATTTGTTGCATAAAGTAAAGAAATATTTATTGTAACACATTTTCCCACTTGCGTTAATCTATAAGTGTGATTTGTTGCACCTGAAGGCGCAGTTGTACCTGTCCACGTTATAGTGCCATCATAAACACCAGATGTATCTCTAAAAGATTGAGCCGTTACGTTTGCCGATGCACTTGTTTTATTCGCCATTATAGAATATGCAGAAATAGATTTACGTTGTAATGCTGATGTATCTGCAATGTTTAATTTAAGGTTAATTCTGTTGCTTAAAGATGCAGTATCTGCAATGTTTAATTTAAGGTTAATTCTGTTGCTTAAAGATGCAGTATCTGCAATGTTTAATTTAAGGTTAATCCTATTGCTTAATGATGAAGTGTCTGCAATATTTAATTTAAGGTTAATCCTATTGCTTAAAGATGATGTGTCTATTTTGCGTAAATAAGGCAAAAGCATATTTGCAGTATCTAAAGGACTAATACCAGTACCTGCCATTATACCTGATTGTTGTGTTACAGTTAAAATTGAAGATGGGATTGATGGATGTGGTGATGTTGCAGGTGTTGCTTTTATAACAACATTGTCATTGCTTGTAGCCCACATTAATTCTAAAGAATCATTACTACTAACTGCAATAACATAATTCCATGCTGCTACAACAGGCGAAGCATTAGCACTACCTGTTAATACAACCTTACCTGTTGTGCCTTGCAAATTAACCCCATTTTTTCTTAACCAAATGTCTGCAATCATATTGCCACTACCACCTGTTTTTTCTAATTGCAAAGAAAATTGTATGTTGTAAATTCCAGCATTTGCTATTTTTATTTTTGAATTGTTTGCAATTGTAACACCATTTGTTAAATCAGTAACGCCCAATTTTACACCATAAGCAGTATTTATAACAAGTGCGGTTTGTGTTGTTGTATCTTGAAACGCTCCATAATATCCAACAGGTGCGGGATTAGTTCCGACACTATCTTTAATTGCAAACCTATTGCCACCAACAAAATAAATAATTGAATCTTTGCCCGGTGTTCTATCTAATCTTTTTACAAATTGATTTGTCGTGTCTATTGTAGAACCACCACCACCAAACCAACTTGTTGCTTGCCTTATGCTATTATCAGTACCTCTTACTAATGGTTTATAAAATGATGTATCATTTATTGTACTACTTAAATTAGGGAATAATAAATTTCCAATAATTGGTGTTAAAATAATATCATTCGCCGATACTGAAAACTTTCCCATATCTTCTTCACCACCTTGAAATACCAAAATACCATTAGTTGAAGATATAGTATCAGCACCACTTAAAATTGTTGTTCCAGTTGTTTTCCAAAAATCACCACCACCACCGCTAACTGCTCTTACATCACTAAGCTTAGCCAATGTATCAGTAGCATCTATTGTTTGTACTGGTAAGTAAATTATAGATCTAGTGCTATCCTGTCCTTTTAGTTTTTGTGACATGTATTTATTGATAAATTCAATTGTAGCTTGTGGATATGTATATTGATAAACTCCACCACCAATTGAATCACCAAGAGCCATAAATGGCATGAAATTATTATCCATCCCTGAAATGTAAACTTCATTAGCAATAGTTTTACCATAAAGACTAATATCTTTATTTATAGATGTATTTCCAATATTAAGTACACTTTGTAAATCCTGATTACCCCCGCCACCACCTGAAGTATTTACCGTATCCCATCCTGCTGTTCTAGTCCACATATAAAGAAACCCCCCACACGTATCTATTGCCAATGCTCCCTCTTTAGCTGTGCTACCAAGAATAGTTGGAACGCCACAAAAACTCGGTAGATGTAGTGTCGAGTCTACTTTTAAACGCTTCATCTGATAACCAGCAGCTGTCATTGGTGTGTACTGTGCTGGTTGAGCAAAAGTAGTAATTGTACATAGTGTAATGATTACCGTTAGTATGTATTTATATTTCGCCATAAGTTATAGTTGGTGTGCCATTGCCTTTAAATGATGCTGTAAAAGTAACCATGTTATCAAATGACGATGTCTCATTTATTGATTCTATGTATACATTACATTGCTTTTGTAAATAATGATTATCATCATCAGTTTCGTAATATCTTAATTGTATCAATTCACTATTCAATAATTTATCGTACATCCATCCAATGCCTAATTTGTCGGGGAAATAACCATTTACACCACCTGCAAATGTTGAATCAATTTCTGCTCCAGGTGCAGGATTAAATTCGTATGAACATTGAGAATTATATCCATTTATTATTGATCCCAATCCTGGTCTCGCAGTTATAATTAAACTATTGCCACTTATTACAGATTGATAACCACTAACACCAGCATTTATACCATCATTCATATAAGTTAAAAAAGCTGCAAAATTTGCAAAAGTACCAAATGAAGTAACAAATAAATTTACCCAACCAGTAATCTCAAAAGCTCTTATTAAACAAAATAAATTACCATCAGTAGGAAATTCTCCACTATCAGCTATATCAGTTAAATTTAATGTTGTAGTTGCTTTAACTTCAGCAATTGCAGGCTTATCTAAAAAAACCAACCCCTCAATATTACCGCTAAATTGTTTGCCGGATGGAAGGAATGTTTTAAATGCTCCTGATTCCGTTACCGATGTTTCTATGAAGTCTGTAGAGATGTCAAAAGTCACTGATCTAGCACAACCAAATGGTACTTGCACATTTTCAACCCCATTATTTTGAGTTGTGGTTAGTATCACATCCTCACCTCGTACTAATCCCATTTTTAGTTGTTTTCGTAAAGATAATTAAATTGATAGAGAATATTGTATAAATAGCTTGTAAAATCATCAAAGTTGTCAAATGGTGGTTCTAAGTCTTTATTAAATACTTCCCACATTGTAAACTCTGCAGAATCATTTTTGTAATCAAATGCTAAGCTACCAAACAACATTTTATTGCTGTATAAAGCACCTGTAAACTCATTACTAAAAATGGCTAGATTGCTCATTATTCCATTTGCATTTCGTAAGTATAAAAGATTGCCGTTATACTTTGTTCTAGGCTTGTATCTTTGATACATGTAAGTCTGTGTTACTAACTGTCCTAAGTTGTCAAATATCTGACCTGGTATGCCTGTATTTCTACCTTCGCCAAATTTCCATGTAGTGCATTTATTTTGTAATATGCCTGTTTGTGATGTTAAAAATAATGTACCTGATATTGATGAACGCTCACTATTATCAATCATTATTTCAACATCATTAACATTATTTAATTCTCTAGATTGGCTTGCTGTATGCGAATGACCATTAATTTGACCTTGACCAGCAACTTTCCATTGTACAGTAAATCTTAAATCCTTCCAATAGTTAATTCCTGCTGTCCCATTTAATATTATATTTAGCACACAATCAAAAGGTATTTTACCTTTTATAGTATGAGATTGAAAATCTTGTGCATTACCAACTGAAGTAAATGTTAATGTAAAAGGTGATATTGTTGGAACCCAATCACCATTATTATTTAAATATAAAGTTGTAGTGCCATCTGTAATAGGTAAAATAAATGAATAAACAAAACCACTGCCAGTTGAAAAATCTGTTCTAATTTGAAAGCTAAATTCAAAAATATCATTTTGCTCTAAAATTATATCTGATGATTTTGCACCATTGCCAGAATTACCTATAAAAAATGTTCTTTCTGTTTCTTCATTATCTGAATTAGTTACTGTTCTTATATAATATATTTCAGGAACACTTGTATCAAACCAACATGGAGCTTCATAATATCTAAATGTATCACCGCCACTTGTATTTTGTGTTACTAAAGCCCCTAAATCAGTAAATTGGCTATTACACAACAAATCCTCCGGTTGAACATAATTAAACGTCTCTAATGTCCTCCTATAAGGTCTAATAATAGATTTAAGTAACCCAGTCTCAACATATCCTCCTGTTGCAATTATAAAAGATTTATTAATACTAAATTTATCAAAATAAGTAAATGTAGTTGGACTATAAGTGTAATAATCTACTAAAGTTTCACCTTGCTCATAATCTAAAAATAAATCAGGATAACGCACTATCCACCATGCATTTAATGATTGAAAACATGTCATGTTAAAACGCTTCATTATTATTTCCAACACATCATAACAACTTATGTATTCATTGTCTTTTAAAAATGTATTACCTAATAAGGTTACATCTTCAAGTATTCTAGTTTCGCCTGTATCTAAAAATATTTCACCATCTGTTGGTGTTATGTGATTAATTACATTAAGTTTTAAATTATCAACATAAGTAGCCCTTAAACACAACTTAATAAAAGTTATTAATGGAATGTAACCTTCTAATGATACAACTTGACGATAAGTTATATCAAATGTGCCTATAACTAATACTGGTATTTCTTCAACTATTTGAATGCACCACCCAGTATACACTAAATCAATTTCACCCAAATTAGCAACCATTGTAAATGGTGTGCCATCTATTGTAAAAGTTTGACCAGGTTGCACATTCCAAGTTGGCACATTTATTACAATGTATGGACCAGCTGGAACAAATGCCATTGGAACATCTGTTAATGTTGTTTCATCACCAAATAAAAAAGCCGCTCTATCTAAATTTATGTCTTTTATAGTACCTAAATTATCCGTTGCCGTTAGTGTGATTTCATGTACAAAATCAATTGCTATTTCACTACAATCATCTTGTTGTATAAATCCATCAAATAAAATTGTATCTGTTCCAACTACATCATTACCAGTAAATCTAACTCTATATTCATTATCATTATCACTATAAAAATCTAACAATGATAAAGTGCCTGTATTGATAAGGTTTATTGTTAGTGTACTTCCTTTTATTGGTGTCAATGGATCATCTTCTTGCCACTCATGTACAACTGGTGTAGCACCTAATATAACGTCTATAGGATCACCAGTATAACTATCTTGATAGATTCCTAAAAAGTATCTACTTTGTGTTCTTACCGAATCAAAACTACCTCTATATTTTAATGCCATTATGTTGTGCGTGCATAAGTAGCACTATATTTTTTGTTACTAAAGAAAATATCTTGACCTCTTAAAATGCCATAAATCTCTACAGCTCCACCAACACCACCCATCATATTTGCTGTTTGTGCTGCAGGTAATACTTGACTGCCTCTCGGTAAACTTATCATCTCAGGTCCACGCTCACCAACCAATGCCATGCCACCAGGTGCATTTCGTGTACCAACAGCAAATCTATTTTGTCTAGTTGTAGCATTTTGAATTAATGATCCTAATGCAACCAATGCTATTCCAGCAGCTATAGCTGCAAATGGATTTACAAATATTTGTTCTAATGCTAACTGAGCCACTAAACCTAAAGCGCCAATTTCAATTAATTGTTGACCTAATTGTTGTATAACTCCACCTAATTCATTAAATATACCAGTAAATATTCCTGCAAAATTAGCTGTACCATTTATAGCATCAGCTAAGCCTTTACCAATACCTACACCAACAGTTGAAATTGCAGATGATAAAGCTGAATTTAAAGCATCAATAATACCAACTCCTTTATTTACAATATTATCAATACTGCCTTGTGGAATATCAAAAGGAATAGAAATTGGTGTAAGATTTATTTTTTCCTGTAATCCTTTTACTAAGTCTTCAGGTTTTGCAGTTTCTAATGACCTTTTTAAAGCATTTAAATCAGCTACTAATGGAAGTGTAAAAGTTGCACTAGCATTAAACTTTTTTACTGCTAATTGTATAAATGATTCAAATGATTCAATATTTTTCTTAACTGCAGGCTCATTAAATAATGTTGCTAATTTTTGGTTATTAACAAGCTCTTGTATAAAATTACGATACGCATCAGAAATTGTCTCAATTGATTTTTTTGATTTTTTTGCACTCCTTGCTCTTTCAGCTGCTGCCCTTTTATCCTCAATTGTTGCTGCTCTATTTGTTGCAGCTTGTAACTCCCTTGCATCTATTAAATCGTTTTCTTTTTTTATTAATTGATTATAAACATCTAATGCAGCCTTCTCAGCTTGATTTTTTTCATCTTGTGTTTTAAAGCTTTGACGTACTACATCAGTATAATTTTCATAAGCCTGTCTTCTTGCATCTGTTGCCTTTACTAACTCCTCAGATATTGTAATGAACTTTGCTTGACGTTGTAAAACTCCTTGCTCAGTTTTATCCTCAAACCTTGCTACGATATTTATATCATTTAATTTAGCTGAAGATTCTGCTACGCTAATAAAATTATTTAAAGAAACAGATACTGCGTTTAATTCGCTTTTTAACGCCTCTAAATCTTTCTTAAATAAATCTGAATTTTCTTTAGCATCTTTACTGCCTCTACTCCACGCTTGAAATCCTATCTGAGCAAAACTTATAGCAGCAGTAACAACACCAAATGCTAACCCAAGACCAGCAGGACCACTTAATCCACTAACTAATGCTTTTAATGCTCCACCTGTACTGCCAGTTTCAGCCTTTAATCTGCCAAATGATTCTACTAATGGATTGATGTTGTTAGCTATACCTATAAAGCCAAATGGGGCATCTTGTGCTATCCTAGATAGATTCTGTAATGATTGCCCAGCCTGTGCAGAACCAGTATTTAAATTGCTCTTTAATGCATCACCAGTCTTTTTAGCGTCAGTAGCTGTAGTCTTTAATGCCTCAGATGTATTTTTAAGCCCTGTGCTGACCTTATCAAATCCGGTTGCCGTGACTATTATCTCTATCTCTTCTGCCATTATTTAATCTTTATATTGTGTCGCTCTAAAATAGCCTTATATTGTTCTGATGTCATAGGCTGTATTTGTTTTTTCTCTTCTTGTTCCATCGGCCAAAACCTCTCAATTTTACCTATTGCTTTACTTCCTGCCATTGCTTCTGCTATACGAAAAGAGGCAAAACGAATGACCATAGCCGATTCCTTTTGCCTCTCTTGATACCCTTCACAAGCCGCATAAAACTCATGAGGCATTGAACAGTAATATTCATCTACACTCCATCCTAATTTCCCTAAAGCAAACTTGAGGTTGTCGTAGCACTGCTCTCGATGACTTTTTTTTTCTCATTTTCCTGAATCTCTTGACCTTGCTTAATCAAATCATTCCATACTTTAGTCTCATTAAGCAATGTAGTAACAGCCTGTATCTGTTCATTCTTATTCTCCATTTCATCAACCCACTCACATACTAACTCCCATGTATACTCGACATCCTCACGCTTTAATCTGCTGTAACCAATCATACCACCGTACACCATCGCATACATAAATCCTGATGTAGTTTCGCCATCGTTAAACTCGTGAAGCTTCTCAATGGCTAACTGATTAAATTTAATTCCGTACTCTTTGCCGTTTAGTTTGATTTTCATTTTATTTGTTTTTAAAAATAGTTAATTTGATTGACTCAATTACAAGCCAATCAAATTAACCTATGTTATAAATTATGCTTCAATACTTAATGAAGGAACTCCTACGGGCTGTATAGTGCCCGTGAATGTCCCTATAGAATCGAATGCATATGTTGAGCTTAATTCAGAAAAGAAGCCTACACCAACTTCTACTTCATCACCTGCTACTGGTGCTACAGGTGCAATTTTCCATGCAAATTGTGACTTACCTCTCAATAAAACCCTTAGGTCTGTACCACTGATTTTACCACTATCAGGGTCTTGTAAATGCTGACCTTCAAAAGAATAAGACAATTCTAATGTACCAGGACTTTTATCCGGTCCACATGCTGAAGCTGCATCTACTACTGTTACTGAATCAGCTTTGCTTACTGAAGTTAAACATACTACTGTGTCGTATGAACTACCACCTGCTGGATCAATGAATAATAACATTGTACCACCGGCTACTTTGTGTTCTGCCATTTTATTTAAGTTTTAATTTGTTATGAAATTACGAAAATATCTTGTTTAAATATTAATATTCTTGAAATAAATACTTTGCCTCCCAAATTGCCAAATCTTTCTGTTCTATCTGTTTGTAAGGTCAAATTGCACATTTGCAATCCAAAGGCTGATAAATCTATGTTGTCAACCCCTTGTGGCTTTATTGCGCTTATAATTGCCCCACACGCTGTATTTAATGTTTTGCTGTTGTTGTATTTGTACTCCCAACTATGTACGCTTAATTGTATTGTAAGATTTACATCTGATGTATTTGCTGTACTTGTCTCAGTTGATGTAGCATCATTAATTACACAATAAATCTTATGCTTCACATCATCTGGCTCCTCACCCTCATAAACAGGAATATCTAACCCATCTATTATCTCATAGTAAGCTTGTAATATTGCGCTGTTTACATCTCTCATAACTTAAATATTGCTCTTAAATTTTTTCTTAGTACTGGCAATGTTTTTTGTACTGATGGATAAATATATGGCCTTGCTTTTACTCCTTCTCTTAATATTTTTAATGCTGTTACATAAGCATACTTAGGATCCATTTTACCTGTTCTATTTGCCCAACCAATAAGAGAATCTACAAACTGCTTAAATGTTCCACCAGTACTGCCTTTAAATGTTGATGCGTATGTTTGCCAATCTGCAGGCAAACTACTAACATAAGCTGCTGAATATTTCCTAGTACCAAACTCAACATATGCTGCATACTTTGCTGATGCCGTTACACTAGCCGTACCATTGCCATAATTAGGATTTATACTTCTAAGCAACAATCCCTCATCACTGCTATTTGCACTAACTAAAGATTTAGCATTTTGTGATGTCGTATCTGCCCACTCGTTTAGTTCAGCTTGCACTTGTTCCTTAGCATTAGATGCCAACTTATCAAACTTTTTTATTAATGTGTCTATGCCTTTTACTTCTAATTGCATTAGTAATAAAGTATTGTTGCGACCTCGTTAAGTTCAAAATATGCACCCCATGTAAACTCACCTGTTGCACTGTTGTATAATACCTCTTTGCCCACTGGACTACCTGCAGTAATTACTAGATATTGGATGCCATCCTTAAACGCACCAAATACATTTTTGCCAACCAATCCATTGTAAGTAAATTGATACTCACCACCATCAGCAATGTAGTTGTATACTTTTATGTTTCCTGTGTCCATTGGTGCATCTGAATTTATTGATTCATCTAACTTAGTAGCCTTTATATATTCAAAAGACTTTGCGCCCTCATTTCTTATCTGTATTGAATTAATCTTGTAAAATTGTGATTCATACTCTATCACATCATTACTTCTCGTTGGTCGCTCACGCTCATACCTTAAAATAAAGTTTTGATCATAAGTCCATTGATTCTGATCATAACTCTTAGCCGTTGAGCCATCCCTTTGCTCAGCATCCGCCCACTTTGACCAACTACCAGTAAGTACACTAACCAACCCACCAAACTCATTTAAGCTAGTTGTGTATCTGTTTATAGTAACTCTACGATTTAATTTATACACGCTTAAATAGGTTTAATAATGTCTTAGCTATTGGACTAATGTCATCTGTTGCAACCGCTCTATTATCGTACAAATAATACACCTGGTTAAGTAATGCCGTTTTTAATACATCAGGTAATGTTGTGTAACCTGTTGTGTAATCAATGGTAATGTTGTTGTTATATGGTGTTCTAAGTCTCTTAAACTCATTGCCACCTAATGTATAATCTAAATCCAATACCAACACTCTGCCGGCATCATCCTCAACACTATTGATGGCTATCATTGGACCATATGGAATGTAAATGTCTCCATTGCTATTGTTAAGCACTGCTACTACATCATGCTCTACAAACCCTACACCAGTGTAAGCTTCACACATTTGCCTTGCTGCCGTAATCAATACATTTATCAAATCATCATCAGTACTAATATCAATCTTACAAAAGTTTTTAGCCTCAGTTAATGTAACCGGCTCAGCTATTACCCCATCTTGAAATTGAACATCTAAAACACTATTGTACTCTAACATGACTATTTAATTTTAAAAAGCCCCACCCCGTAGGGCAGGGCCTTTATATTCATCATCAAACAAACAAACCTATTTACTATACGTTTCCGAAATCAGCATATAAAGCTGATGCAGGCATCATTAAGTTAACATCTTCAAGACACTCAATACGTGCAGTGATTAAGTTTTTAGTGAAGTTGTCTGCGTCTTCCATTGAGAACTCAACAGTGATAGCTTCGGTCTCAACACGCTCAAGATAATCTCTATCGATAATCAAAATCTTATCATCAGTTACCCAAGATGCTGGCAAGATTGGTGTTCCGCTAATTGCAACGTTTCCGTTAACACTTGACAAGATACCACCAGAACCTTGATAGTAACCATTAACATACAAAAGCTTATTTAAACGTGCTAATTGTGTGTGTGATACTAAAGCATAAGATGCGTTATAGTTAGCTGTCATTTGAGCAGCAATAGCATCAACGATGAATTTAACATCATCAGTCTCAGCAGATGCAGTTGAACCAGTTGCAGCAGCACTAACAGTAGAAAAGAATGTAGCATTTTCAACCTTGTAGAAATCTCTCAATAACAATCTTGGTAAAGTTGTTTGCATAAATGGTAATTGCTTAGCCATTTGCTTTGAAAAACGCGCAAAACCTGCAATGTAATCTTCTACAATCTTAATCTCTGATAAATCGTAATCTACTTGACCTTTAGATGCTCCCTCAGTTTGTACTGCAATTGCACCCTCTCCACCAGTCTCACGATATTGTACATAAAGTCCAGTACCGCTTATTGAAGTTGGCATTAAATCTCTAAAGTTGATTTTTTGAGATGGCAATAAAGCTTGAGTAGCAGCATAAGTAGCAACACCATCACCAGTCAAGTTATTTGACAAAGTCATGTTTCCTACAGCCTTGATCTCCATTCTGAATGGCTTACCCTTCTTTACGTTTTGGATCTCATCAAAGTTAGCCTCTAAGCCTTCGCTGAATAACTCACCAAATGATTTTTTCTCCATCTTAGATGAAGTTGAAGACTTAACTCTAGTTTGTAACAAATCAAATCCTTTTAAGATTGCAGCTTGCTCAGCCTTTAATTTGTTAAACTCTTCAGTCATAGCTTTTACAGCCTCAGCTGAATCACTACCGTTACCAAATGCGTTGATTTTCTCATCAACCGCTGTTACTACTGATTTTAATTGATCAGCAATCTCAGATTTAGTTTTTTCAGATATTGAAGTTTCAAGTGTTGACTTTAACGCTTCCAATTCTGACATTAATTCTTTCTTTTCCATGTCTTTATGGTTTTTGTAATTTGATTAAATTTTATTTCTAAACGCTCTTATAATGTCCAATGTGTCATCTACTGGCTGAATGGTCCCGCCCGGTTCAGTAGTGTTTGATTTCATATCGCATATTAATTGAGCTAATTGTTTACTATGCAATAACAACATCTGTATTGTATCATCAGTTGCTGTTGTGTTTCTGCAAAACTTCTCAATAGCTGCACTCTTTGCAACTATCATATCTACATCTAAATTCTTATCCCCTTTTAAAGATGTGATTGGTGTAAGCGCATTAGCACCCCATGCCGTTAATGAACTGCCCTCATATAACTTTACCTCAGTAATTTCAAATTGTCCTAATGATGGATTGCGTAAATAGTTTTCATAGGATTGGACTTGGTTACGCTTAATTATTTTAAACCCAATTGAATGCTCTGTTATCAACCCACTCTCAACCATCTTAATAAAGTCTTCACCGCCCTCGTGTGTTCCTACTTGACTCTCATAATATAATCCGTACTCATCCTCTCTCAATGTCAATAACTTGCCTAAAGGTTGTGATGGATCGTGATTAAGTAGATGCTTAATTCTTGGTTGTGATGATGCTGGCCCCTGCTCATTTATTGTCTTAGTAAATGCTCCAGGCTTCATAATGTCGCCATCACTATCTACATTATTGAACTTGCTAAAATACCCTGTAACAATGCCCTGAATCGGATTCATATCCATTATCTCAGATACTATTGATACATCCTTTATGTTGTATATGCTGTTCATTGGTATAAAGTTACAAATTTATTTTAATTATTAAACCAAATTTTTTTGCACCTGGTAAGGGATTCGCACCCTTATCTTCCTACTATGTAAGAGCGTTTCCTATTGTTGGTATTCATTCCCAATTACGCCAACCAGGTGTATTATCTTCTAATTATTCTGCCGTTCCTATCTCGCTTAGCATTGAATGCAACAGTACATCTACAATTAACGACTTCCTCAGCTGGAACTGCTAACCCGTTTGGTTGCTGTCTTACACCAGGTTGCATCATTCCAATGTCTCCAAGCTTGGCATTTGTCAAAGTAAATGGTGTCTCAATTGGTAGCCTTGTGCCATCAACCATCTTATGATCATGCCTTGTACGATTATCCTTCACCGCTATCCATACTTTCTCCATTACATTACCACTCTCATTAGCGTAAATCATAGCCGCACCATTTGCACTGGTAACCGTTTCAGTCCTTGCTATCCTTCTTGCTCTCATTGCATTGAATGCCGGACTAACTAACAACTGCCTTACTATATCATCAAATGAGGCACCAGTTATTGCTGCATCACTTAACACCTGTTGTATAAATGATGTGCTGTAACTTGTCATTAAGCTTGCATCATTAAGCAAGTCAATGCCATAGTATTGATTCATCAACTCCACTATTCTTTCATTAAATCCCATCTGACCAGTAACAAACGCATCATCTGCTTTTATTGATTCAACCCTTGTAACTCTTGCCCATGCTGGCCCTACAGTTTTATACAATGATACCAACACATCATAGATGGGAAATACTGGCAACAACATAGGATCCTGTGTTTTTATAAATGCATCCAACTGAATCTTTAAAGCTTTATGAAACTTAGGCTCATACATCTTTTCATAACGCTGCTGGAACTTACTCCATTTATTCCAATATGCCTGTTGTTCCTGTTGTGTCATAAACTAACTGTTATGCTTAATCCGGTATTCCCGAATTTGTTTGCCAATGCTTTCTTTATTTGCTCCACCTTCCACTCTCTTTGTTGCTTCTTTAATGGACATGATGGAACTGGTAACTCACTGATCAACATCAATGAAACTTTACTGTGTATCATCTGTGTAATTTGCTCTATACTTTTTTCCATTATTACATTGGTAAATCAGCAACATTTATGCTTAAATCGGTAATATATTGTTTACCTGAATCTATTATAATTTGATTCATTGCCTCCTCATCTATCATTTCAAAATCTTGTATTTCACGTTTCTCATTTGGTGTTATCCACCACATTGCAGATAATGCCTCAGCTTGTGTTTTCATATCATCCTGCATAGCCGGTATGTCGCTGATGTCTATCTCTATGGTTCTATTAATCCCATCTTGATACATTGGCAATATGCCTCTTATCAATGCATCCCTAAACAAATGTATGTTTGGAAGTATTGAATTTGTATACAACATCTTTAAAGCCGTATTCATGTTGTTGTATGTACTGCTATCAGTATTATTCAACAATACTTCAGGGAACTTGTAAGCATTGCAAATCTTTGTGAAGTCTATTTTTTGTAAATCACTTACCTCCATATCTGCTAACTTCAATCCCAACTCTAAATATCCCATCTCACCCGCTGCGAAGTATGGCGCACCTTTGTTACTGCTATTCTTTAGATACTTTGCAAAATCATTC
>Ga0209088_10001600_pt1 | contig 14559 bp, 13 predicted proteins | sample S_140625_EF_Meta_FD_187324 | JGI IMG/M metagenome (GOLD analysis project Ga0209088, IMG submission 187324) | Freshwater microbial communities from Lake Simoncouche, Canada to study carbon cycling - S_140625_EF_MetaG (SPAdes) (version 2) | ecosystem: Environmental > Aquatic > Freshwater > Lake ... | reverse complement strand
AGTTCAATAACCGGAGCAGGTTGCGGTAGGCGACCTGCGATACGCGTGGTTAAAGACATTACTCGACCATAAGAAGAGAGAATTACAGTGGCACCTTCTTCTTGAGCCAAACGCGCAATGTGAAAAGCAATCGATGCATCGGTTAAAACGCCAGTAACTAATATTTTCTTGCCAGCCAGAATTCCCATTGTTAGTGTCCCATTCCTAGTCCGCCATCTACTGGAATTACTGCGCCAGTTATATAGCTTGCTTGTGGTGATGCTAAGAAAGTAACCACATTGGCTATTTCTTCAGCCGAACAAAAGCGTTGAAGTGGTACTGACTTAGCAATCTCATCTCGACGTTTTTCATCAAGGGTGGCTGTCATGTCAGTTTCAACAAAACCAGGAGCTACAACATTTGCGGTAATTCCTCGACTTCCTAATTCACGCGCAAATGAACGTGCCATTCCGACTAACCCAGCTTTGCTCGCCGAGTAATTAACTTGCCCGGCGGAACCTGAAAGCCCAACTACCGAACCAATAAAAATCAAACGGCCACGCTTTAACTTTAATAAGCCTTTAGTTGCGCGCCTTGCCGTACGAAATGCGCCAGTTAAATTCGCATCAATCACACCAGAAAAATCTTCATCACTCATGCGCATCGATAGCGTGTCTTTTGTCATGCCGGCGTTACACACCACAATCTCAGGAGAGCCCCAATTTTGTTCAATTAGATCAAAACCCGCATCTACGCTTTCGGTTGAAGTTACATCCATTTGAACCGATTTATACTCGACCGGCGCTGGCCCCGATCGATAGGTCACGATCACGGTATAGCCAGCTGCCGTCAGAGATCTAGCAATTGCCGAACCTATGCCGCGATTGCCACCAGTGACCAATGCGATTGCGCTCATAGTCGGCAAGGTTACTCGTTACTTCTGCGTAAACCTAAGAACACATCTACGCTAGGCCCATGGCTGAAGAGATATACGACGTTACCAACGCCCAGCGTGGCTTAAGTGGTGACCAGGGTGCTCGCCAAAAAAGATATTTCATTTCCATGATGGTCCGCACCGTTTGTTTCATCCTCACCGTGATTACACCAAGTCCGTTTCGTTGGTTCTTCCTAGCTGGTGCAATTGGACTGCCATATATTGCGGTGGTAATTGCAAATGCTGGTCGCGAAACTATGGCTCCAGGAACAGCTGTGATTAAAGAGAAGCGCCGCTCAATTTCTTAACCTACATTTGCCATTAGAATCAAGTTATGCGCGTACGCGAAAAATTTTTTTTCCTCAAGTCTCTCGTTGCGCTTGCACTCATTTGCCTCTGTTTAATCGCGGCACAATGGCAGTATCACCGAGGCGTTGACCGACATGCACGTAATTCTCTGATCGAAGCAAACATTGCAGCTCCAGAAATGTCTTTGGTTGCAGCCACCAAAGATCTTAAAAAGAACGAGTGGCGAATTGTTCGAACTTCGGGCAGATTCGATTCAAACCAAACAATTCTGCTTCGTAATCGTTATTTTGAAGGTAAGTATGGATTTGAATATCTAACTCTCTTTGTAACACCAGATGGTGCGAAGTTTTGGATAGATCGTGGTTGGCTAGTTGCTGGTAAAGATGCCCTTACTGCTCCAATTGTCCCAGTAACACCGAACGGGATGGTTGAACTTGTTGGTCGCCTAAGACTAGATACATCGCTGCCGCAAGGTTCCTTCTTCGCACTTCCTACTTCGGGTGACGGTCTAGTAAGCAAATGGAATGCGCAGAATGCAGTTGAAACCGAACCGTATTATTTAGATTTGCAGTCGGGCTCTTGGCTTTCCTCGATCAAAGTTCCTGCGCAATTACCTGAACTTAGCGATGGCCCTCACATGGCATACGCCCTGCAATGGGTTTTCTTTGCTGGCTTAGTTGGTTATGGCAGAATCTTGATCCGTAGATCCAGATAAATCTTGGCGATTATAAAGTTCGGCATATAAACCATTTTTGGCGACTAATTCATCATGAGTGCCACGTTCAACAATCACACCTTTTTCGAGAACTAAAATCTGGTCAGCATCACGAACGGTGCTTAATCGATGCGCGATAACCAAACTAGTCCGACCCTTAAGGGCTGCACTTAAGGCCGCATGAACCAGCGCCTCGTTCTCTGAATCCAAATGAGCTGTTGCTTCGTCAAGAATCACCACTTGTGGGGATTTCAATAACAAACGTGCAATCGCCAGGCGTTGTTTTTCGCCGCCAGATAACCGATGTCCACGCTCTCCGACCATGGTGTCAAAGCCATTTGGTAGCGAAGAAACTAACGACCAAATTTGCGCTGCCTCACAAGCTGCCTGCATCTCTGCGTCAGTTGCACCTGGTTTCGCGTAACGCAAATTCTCACCGATCGTGTCGTGGAACAAATGCGCATCTTGCATGACAACGCCGATGTTCTCGCGCAGTGATTTCATAGTCAGATCACGAATATCAACGCCACCAACTTCAATCGATCCAGCTGTCACATCGTAAAGCCGTGGAACAAGTGCACTGATTGTGGTTTTGCCCGCACCTGATGGACCAACTAGCGCAGTCATGGTTCCAGGCTTGGCCATGAAAGTTAAGCCGTTAAGAACTACCCCACTTTCAACGGTTTCCGGCTTTGCCACTGACTCAAGAGATGAGAGTGAGATCTCTTCGGCTTTTGGATAAGCGAATGACACGTTTTTAAACTCAACTGCGAGATCTTTGCCAACTAGTTCTTTCGCATTAGGACGATCTTGCACCATAGGTACTAGATCCAAAACTTCAAAGATTCGCTCAAATGAAACTAGCGCTGTCATAACATCTATTCGGACATTAGAAAGCGCGGTTAGAGGCCCATAAAGGCGTGCTAACAATGCAGTTATTGCTAACAAAGTTCCAACAGTGACGGTGCCATTAATTGCGAGATGTCCACCAATTCCATAGGCAATTGCGGTGGCTACTGCTGCGATGCTAGTTAGCGCAATAAAGAAAATTCGGTTTAGGAGCGCAATCTCAATACCAATATCGGCGACTTTGCGAGCACGGGTTCGGAAATAACTTTTCTCATCAATCTCTCGACCGTAGAGCGACACCAACATGGCGCCGGATACGTTGAAACGCTCAGTCATTGTCGATGACATCTCGGCATTTAAATTAAATGATTGCCGAGTTAGCGACTGCAGCTTCTTGCCCACCCACTTAGTTGGTACGAGAAAAAGTGGCAAAAGTAGGAGAGAAACTAAGGTGATCTGCCAAGAGAGAACTAGCATCGTTCCAATTACCAGAATTAGGCTTACTGAATTACTAAGCACCCCAGAAAGAGTCGCCGTAAAGGCCTGCTGTGCGCCAATAACATCGGAATTAATTCGCGAGATTAGAGCGCCGGTTTGGGTGCGGGTAAAGAAGGCCACAGATTGTCGTTGCACATGCTCAAAAACTTCTGAGCGCAGATCGTAAATGAGACCTTCACCAATGCGTGCTGAGAACCAACGGCCAAAAATGCTAATTAGTGAATCAAAAATTGCTATGAATGCAACCGCTAACGCCAACTTGGTGACTAAGCCACCATTTTTTGGGATTACGCCTTTATCGATTAACTCACGAAGTAAAAGCGGCGAAGTGATAATTAAAAATGCCTCGATCACTACGGTAATCAAGAAAATGGTTATGTAAGCCTTATACGGTTTCGCATAAGATGCGATTCGCTTTACGGTTCCCGGTTTCAGTTTCTGATTCTTAACTGAAGGATCTGCCGTCATTGACCGAAAGGTCATCCAGACTGCGTGGTTAGACATTTATCAAACCGTAAAGCCGAGAGCGCGCAGCTGATCTCTTCCGTCGTCTGAAATCTTGTCTGGTCCCCAAGGTGGCATCCAGACCCAATTTATTTTGACATCGCTAGTTAGTGGAGCCAATGCTTGGCGAGTTTGGTCTTCAATTACATCCTGAAGTGGGCAAGCGGCTGAAGTTAGGGTCATATTTAAAATCGCAATGTTGTTCTCATCAACCATTACATCGTAAATTAAACCTAGATCGACCACATTGATGCCGAGCTCGGGATCAACAACATCCTTCATTGCCTCGGTTACATCATCAATTGCTGCTGTCATGGCTTGTCCCCTATTTTTCTTCTATGAACTAGTTGGAAGTCTATCTATAACTTGGCTTGGGCTTGTACAACTGCATCTTTGTAAGCCATCCAGCCCAATAAAGCGCACTTTATTCGAGCTGGAAACTTCGAAACACCAGCCATCGCAACGGCATCCTCAAGGATCGCATCGTCGCCCACCATGGTTCCCTTACTTTGCATTAACTCAGTGAAGTTATTCAAAATAAGTTCTGCATCAGAAATACTCTTGCCTAACAATAAATCACTCAGGATAGAAACACTTGCCTGTGAGATAGAACAGCCAACACCATCCCAAGTAATCGCTGAGACTTCATCTCCATCTAGAGTTACGTTGAGAGTGATCTCATCGCCACAGCTGGGATTTACATGGTGGACTTGAGCATCGTAAGTTGCCGCTAAACCTTTATGTTGAGGGCGCTTGTAATGATCAAGGATTACTTCTTGATAGAGGCTATCTAACTGCATTACTTGCCACCGAAATACTTTTGCGCACCGAGAATTCCTTCGACTAGCGCATCTACATCTTGCTCATCGTTATAAAGATAAAACGAAGCACGAGTAGTTGCTTGCACGCCCAACTTGCGAGTTAGCGGCCAAGCACAGTGATGACCAGTGCGAACTGCGATGCCTTGCGAGTCTAGGTACTGGCCTAAGTCATGTGGATGGATTTCAGCTATGGTAAATGAGGCCACTGCTCCGCGATCGTTCATCGTTAATGGCCCAACTAACTTAAGTCCTGGAATTTCTTGCAGGCGTTTTAGTAGGTAAGCGCCCAATTTTTGCTCATGTGCGTAAATCTCAGCCATGCCTATTTGCATTAAGTAATCAAGTGCCGCACCTAGGCCAACTGCTTGGGCCATATTTGGCACACCTGCTTCATGGCGACGAGGTGAAGGCGCCCAGGTTGCATCAGTCATGGTTACCGATTCGATCATTGACCCACCAAAAAGAAATGGTGGTAAATCCTTCAGTAGTTCTGCGCGACCCCATAGAACACCAATACCAGTTGGGCCAACTGATTTGTGGCCTGAGAAGGTTAGAAAATCAACTGCTAACTCTTTAACATCTACTGGCATATGCGGCGCAGATTGGCAAGCATCGAGAACTACAACCGCACCTACTTCGTGAGCACGAGCCACAATTGCAGCAAGTGGATTAACTGTGCCAAGAACGTTTGACTGATGAGTTAGTGCAACTACTTTGGTATTTGGCGTAATTACTTCAGTTAAGTTTGAAAGATCTAATCGGCCTTCAGGTGTTACGGCGAACCACGCCAACTCGGCGCCCGATCGCTTAGCTAATTGTTGCCAAGGAATCAGATTCGCGTGGTGCTCCATTTCAGTCACCACGATGCGATCGGCTGAAGTTAAATTAAATCGATTATCACTACCGCCATTGCTAAATGCATAAGCAAGTAAGTTCAGACTCTCAGTGGCACCTTTAGTGAAAATAATTTCATCAACACCGCCATTTAAGAATTTAGCAACAGTTGCTCGAGCACCTTCATAAGCATCAGTTGCCTCTTCAGCGAGTTGATGCGCACCACGGTGAACGGCTGCATTGTGCATATGATAAAAATCGCTCTCAGCCTCAATTACCGAATTCGGTTTCTGACTTGTGGCACCAGAATCCAAATAGACCAGCCTTTTCCCATCGCGAACAGTGCGCTCAAAGATTGGAAAATCTTGGCGCACTACACGAGGATCAAAGGCCATATTTCTACTTGCTTACATACTCGGCGTAGCCATTTGCTTCGAGCTTTTCAGCTAGCTCTGGTCCGCCTTCTTCAACAATGCGGCCGTCAGCAAATACATGCACAAAGTCTGGTTTGATGTAGCGCAAGATGCGGGTGTAATGGGTAATTAGCAATACACCTAGATTGTTATCAGCCTTAGCGCGAACTACACCTTCGGAAACAATGCGAAGTGCGTCAACATCTAGACCTGAGTCAGTCTCGTCAAGGATTGCAATCTTTGGCTTGAGTAATTCAAGTTGCATGATTTCGTGACGCTTCTTTTCGCCACCAGAGAATCCTTCATTTACGTTACGTTCGGCAAAAGAGGGATCCATGCTGAGCGCAGCCATGGCTGACTTAACTTCGCCAACCCAAGTACGTAACTTAGGCGCTTCACCACGAAGAGCAGTTGCCGCAGTGCGAAGGAAGTTAGAAACTGAAACGCCTGGAACTTCGACTGGGTATTGCATCGCTAGGAATAGACCAGCGCGAGCTCGCTCGTCGACGGTCATGTCAAGTAAGTCAACGCCATCAAGAGTTACGGTGCCACCAGTAATCTGATACTTAGGATGTCCGGCGATTGAGTAAGCCAAAGTAGATTTTCCAGAACCGTTTGGTCCCATGATTGCATGTGTTTCACCGCTCTTGATGGTCAGGTCTACACCCTTCAAGATTTCAACTGGGCCATTTTCGGTATCAACAGAAACCTTTAGGCCGCGAATTTCTAGTGTGCTCATAACAATCCCTACTTAACTTCTACGGTTACGGAATCTCCGTCAACCACTACTGCATATACATCAACTGGTGCTACTGCCGGAAGAGTCAATGCAACTCCGGTACGTAAATCAAACTCTGCGCCATGTAACCAACATTCAATTTTGAAGCCGGTTACATCGCCTTCGGAAAGCGAAGCGTCAGAATGGCTGCAGGTATCCCCAATGGCAAACACTTCAGAGCCGACGCGGGCTACACAGATAGATTTGCCATCTTTTTCAATTCGTACTGGCTTTCCTTCAATGAGGGTGGCAAGACTTAGATCACTCATAGTTTCCCGGCTTTCTCGAGTTCGCCATCAATGCGGTTCATTAAACGTTCTTGAATCTCAGCAATGCCGATTTCCGAGATGATTTCATTGAAGAAACCGCGAACCACTAAGCGGCGAGCATCTTCAACTGCGATACCGCGAGACATCAAATAAAACAATTGTTCATCATCGAATCGACCAGTTGTACTGGCGTGTCCAGCACCAACGATTTCGCCCGTTTCAATCTCTAAATTAGGAACTGAATCCGCGCGAGCACCATCACTTAGCAACAAGTTACGGTTTAATTCATAAGTATCAGTACCTTCGGCTGCTGCTCGAATAAAGACATCGCCAATCCAAACAGTGTGTGCATCTTGACCAGCTAGAGCGCCTTTATAATTCACTCGAGATTTAGCATTTGGCACTAAGTGATCAACAAACATACGGTGTTCGAAGAATTGTCCCGCGGTTGCAAAATAAACGCCAAGTAATTCAACAGATGCACCTTGTCCTTTAAATTCAACCGTTGGTAGCAATCGAACTACATCTCCCCCGACTGTGACAATGATTGACTTAAATGTCGCATCTCGGTTGACAATGGCGTGCTGACGTCCGGCATGGATTGTCTTTGAGTTCCATTCCTGCAGAGACACAACGGTTAAGTTCGAGCCCGGTTCGCAGATGATTTCAATATCTTCAGCGATTAAGTGATCGCCCGAATTTTCTACGATCACGGTTGCCTTGGCGTTTGCGCCGATACGCAGTTGAACTCGAGAAAGTTCGGCATCAGTTAACCCGCCGGCTAGTCGATGAAGTGAGATCGGCTCAGCTAACTCAGTATTGGCCGCAATTTTCAGCACGGTAACTTCGCTGGCAGCTTCGTGAATTCGACCGACTATCACATCGTCAGTATTTGATTCAGCCGAGACTAATTCGCGACCAATTCGCTCAAAAGTTACGCCAACCGGAGCAGTGCCAGTTAACGACAAAGAATTGCGGGTAGCTAATTTGAAGGTGCCATCGTGCAAGCCACCAAGACGCTTGAGCGGAGTGAACCGCCAAGCTTCTTCGCGCCCGGTTGGCGTTAAGTAGTTAGTTGTAAGAGTGGACATATTGAATTAACCAACCGCGCCTTCCATTTGGAGTTCGATCAAGCGGTTTAGCTCGAGTGCGTACTCCATTGGTAGTTCGCGGGCGATTGGTTCAATAAAGCCACGCACGATCATTGCCATGGCTTCATCTTCGGTCAAGCCACGTGACATTAGATAGAAGAGTTGATCATCGCTTACTTTGGAAACGGTTGCTTCGTGACCCATAGACACGTCGTCTTCGCGAATATCAACATAAGGATAAGTATCAGAACGGGAAATGGTGTCAACCAATAGAGCATCACACTTAACTGTGCTCTTTGAATGATGCGCACCTTCTTGCACTTGAACTAAGCCCCGGTATGAAGTACGACCACCACCACGTGCTACTGATTTAGAAATAACTGATGAGGATGTGTATGGAGCCGCGTGAACCATCTTGGCGCCGGAATCTTGATGTTGACCTTCGCCTGCAAATGCTAATGAAAGTGTTTCACCCTTTGCATGTGGACCCATCAAGAAAATTGCTGGGTACTTCATGGTTACCTTTGAACCAATGTTGCCATCGACCCATTCCATAGTTGCACCTTCAGCACATGTTGCACGCTTTGTTACTAGGTTATAAACGTTGTTAGACCAGTTTTGAATTGTGGTGTAACGAACGCGAGCACCCTTTTTAACAATGATCTCAACTACTGCTGAGTGCAATGAATCTGATTTGTAAATTGGCGCTGTGCAGCCTTCAACATAATGAATGTATGAATCTTCATCGGCAATGATCAAGGTGCGTTCGAACTGACCCATATTTTCAGTGTTGATGCGGAAATAAGCTTGTAATGGAATATCTACATGTACGCCCTTAGGAACGTAGATGAAAGAACCACCCGACCATACTGAAGTATTGAGGGCTGCAAACTTATTATCGCCCACTGGAATCACGGTACCGAAGTACTCTTTGAACAGTTCTGGGTGCTCTTTTAGAGCGGTATCAGTATCAAGGAAAATAACGCCTTGCGCAGCTAGATCTTCACGAATTGAGTGATAAACAACTTCTGATTCATATTGCGCTGCAACACCTGAAACTAGACGCTGCTTTTCAGCCTCCGGAATACCTAAGCGATCATAAGTATTCTTAATTTCTTCTGGCAGATCTTCCCAAGTAGCTGCTTGCTTCTCAGTTGAGCGCACAAAGTACTTAATGGTGTCGAAGAAAATACCACTTAAGTCTGAACCCCAATTTGGCATTGGTTTCTTTTCAAAGAGGGTCAATCCTTTTAGACGCAGGTCAAGCATCCACTGTGGCTCGGATTTCTTCGCAGAAATATCGCGAACTACTTCCTCGTTAATACCGCGCTTTGAATTTGCGCCAGCATCGTTCTTATCGGCCCAACCGAATTCATAATTGCCGAGTCCGTCGAGTTCTGGATGTGCGATGGTCATTAGTTGCCTCTCCGAGCACTAGTTTTGTTGACATCATTTTGGATTACTGCATTGGGAATATATGTTGTACAAACCCCGTCGCCGTGTGCGATGGTTGCTAAACGTTGAACGTGGGTACCAAGTAACGCCGAGAATGCAGCAGTTTCGGCTTCGCAGAGCTCTGGAAATTCAGCAGCGACGTGCGCAATTGGACAGTGATGCTGACAAATTTCTTCGCCCATTTTTCGCTCAATTACTGTGGCTGCGTAACCTTGCTCAGTAAGAAAAGTTGCTAGACCTTCAGTCTTATTGGGAGTTGTCTCAAGGGCTTCAAAACCTTTGCGTTCAATGTCATCGGCACGAGACTTAGCGAAAGCTTGAACTAAATGGGCACCTGATTGCGCGGACATAAACTTAAGAGCCGCAACAGCTAAGTCATCGTAGGAATGCTCAAACTTCTCACGACCTTGGTCGGTCATAACAAAAACTTTCGACGGGCGACCACGGCCTCGAGAGAGACCAACATGCGGTTCGCGTGCTTCGAGAATTCCATCAGCAATTAAATTATCAAGGTGGCGACGGATGCCCGCTGGCGTCAAAGCCAACCGTTCGCCCAGGGCGACGGCTGTTGAAGGGCCATTTTCTAGAATTGAGCGTGCGATCGCGTCACGGGTGCGTAAATCATCCCCGGCCGGCGGCGCGCTCATAATCTGGCTTTTCACAACAGTAATGTATCGTAAATCGACCCATTCCTCGCATTCAAGCGGAGTGAGGGGCGCCTCAGGCTTGGTCGAGACCGCCTGCCATAGGGTTGCCTCATGCCGATTCTCTACCTTCTGCTCATTTTGCAGGCTGGGTTAGTAATCACGGGTGGCGCTGTTCGCATTACCGGATCTGGCTTGGGCTGTCCGACTTGGCCCGAATGCACGCCAGGTTCTTATGTTCCGGTTGCCGGACAAGCTGAAGGTGCCTTCCACGCTTGGGTTGAGTTCGGAAATCGCTTACTAACTTTTGTACTTTTCTTTGCGGCAATCGCGGCAATTATTTATGCGTTTCGTAAAGCTCGCAAAGATTTACTTTGGCGAGCTGCGCTACAACTTTTAGGAATTCTTGGACAAGGCGTACTCGGTGGGATAACTGTTCTTACAGATTTGAATCCACTCGCAGTCGCCAGCCACTTTATTCTTTCAATATTTCTTATTGCAGGTGCGGCATCAATGGTCGAACGTGCTCGCACTCCCCTGGTTACGATCCGCCCAACCGAAGTTAAGTTACGAGTTTTAGTTACCGCACAACTAGCACTAACTTTTATTGTCATCGTGCTTGGTACTTTAGTAACAGGTAGTGGTCCTCATGCAGGAGACGCACAAGCTCCTAGATTAGATATCGATAGCCGTGCTATTTCATGGCTTCATGCTGATGCCGTGATTGCACTTTTAGGTGTCTCACTTGCACTGTTTGTGCTTTCTGATTTGTCGCCCCTTACGAAAAAGCGGATTAAGTATTTTTTCGCAGCTACATTGACCCAAGCTTTAATTGGATACGTTCAGTATGTTCAAGGACTTCCTGAACTGCTAGTTATTTTGCATCTGCTTGGATCGACTTTGGTTTGGATTACCACTTGGCGAATTTGGTTATCAATTACAACAGCAGAGCGAACCTAGGAGAAAACAATGAGCCAGATGAACGGTTGGACTGAGTTAGATGATCAGGCCGTCACCTACGCCCGGGCCCTTGCTATGGATGCCGTACAGAAGGTGGGTAATGGCCACCCTGGTACTGCGATGGCACTTGCTCCAGTTGCTTACAATTTATTTCAGCGCCATTTAGTTCATGATCCAGCCGATCCAAATTGGATTGGGCGCGACCGCTTTATTCTCTCTTGTGGCCACTCATCAATAACTCTTTACACTCAACTTTTCTATAGCGGTTACGGTTTAGAAATGGCTGATTTGCAGGCATTTCGTACCTGGAACTCGTTAACTCCTGGCCATCCCGAGTTCGGTCACACGGCCGGTGTTGAAATGACAACTGGTCCACTTGGTCAAGGCGTGGCAACTGCTGTTGGTATGGCGATGGCGGCTCGTTATGAACGTGGCTTGCTTGATCCAGCAACTGCAGTTGGAGAATCTTTATTTGATCACACTATCTGGGTTATTTGTTCTGATGGCGATTTAGAAGAAGGCGTGAGTGCCGAAGCTTCATCTCTAGCTGGTACTCAAGAACTTGGGAACTTAGTAATTATTTATGATGATAATCGCATTTCAATTGAGGGCGATACACATAACGCATTTACCGAAGACGTAACTGCTCGCTACCGTTCTTACGGGTGGCAAGTAATTGATGTCCCTGCTGCCGCAGATGGTCGAATTGATTTGCCCGCCGTTGACGCTGCAATGATCTCAGCAAAGTCAGAACTAACTAAACCATCACTGATTCGAATGCACTCAGTAATTGCATGGCCAGCACCAAAGGCTAAAGGAACTGCGGGCTCGCACGGCTCGGCATTAGGTGCCGAAGAAATTGCCGAAACTAAAAAGATTTTGGGTTTGAACCCAGATGAACACTTTGCCTTATCTACTGAAGTTTTTGCTCATGTGCGAAAGGTTAAAGATCGTGGCGCACAAGCACGCAAAGATTGGGATGCTCGCCTTGCTACTTGGCAAGCTAGTAATCCAAATGAATCAGCGTTATTAAAGCGTTTGCAGAATAAGATACTTCCAGCTGGTTGGGATTTAGACCTGCCGGTATTTGAAGCCGGTACGCAACTAGCTACCCGCGCTGCATCTGGAAAAGCAATCAATGCACTTGCCAAACATCTGCCAGAACTTTGGGGTGGCTCAGCTGATTTAGCTGGCAGCAATAACACCGATATTGATGGTGGCGGTTCATTCTTACCTGCAACCAGTGCAATCAAAAACGCTAATCCATACGGTCGCATCGTTCACTTCGGAATTCGCGAACATGCAATGGGCTCTATTCTCAACGGCGCTGCGCTCCATGGTTTAACTCGTTCCTTCGGTGGAACTTTCCTAGTATTTAGCGATTACATGCGTCCTGCTGTTCGATTAGCAGCACTTATGAATATTCCGAGTACCTTTGTTTGGACCCACGATTCAATCGGTGTTGGTGAAGATGGCCCAACACATCAGCCAATTGAACATTTCGCTGCCCTTCGCGCAATCCCAAACCTTGCTGTTATTCGCCCAGGTGATGCCAATGAAGTTAGCGTTGCATGGCGCGAAATAATTACCCGCCGCTCCCCGGCCGCAATTATTTTGTCGCGTCAAAATCTGCCTGTTGTTGATCGCACAACTCATGCTTCTGCTGACGAGGTTGCTAAAGGTGCTTATGTACTAATGGCTGCTAGCGGGAGAGCTAAAGTAACTTTGGTTGCAACTGGATCCGAAGTAGCACTCGCGCTAGATGTGGCAGCTGCGCTAGAGGCAAAATCAATTTCAACTGCAGTTGTTAGCGCCCCTTGCTTAGAGTGGTTCGATGCACAACCCGCTGCCTATCGCGATGCAGTTCTGCCAAGTGATTGCCTGAAGGTAAGTATCGAGGCCGGAATTTCACAAGGATGGCATCGCTATGTGGGAAGCAATGGTTTAACAATTTCGCTAGAACATTACGGCGCATCAGCATCAGCGCCAGTGCTTTTCAAGGAATTCGGTTTTAGCGTTGAGGCGATAGTTCCGCAGATTGAGGCCGCGCTGTAATGTTGAAGATATCTGGTCAAAAGCTCGGCACCATCGATCGCAGCAGCGCACTGTATAAAAAAATCGCAGCGGTAAACCCTAAGATAGCTGCTAAAGATCCAACTATTTGGGGTGCTGCCGCAGAAGCGGAAGCAAGTGTCCGTTTGAATTGGATCGATGCACCCGAGAGTTCTCGCGAGCTCTTGCCGCAACTAGATGCGATAAGCGCTAAATTCCGCGATCACACGCGGGTTGTTCTCTGTGGCATGGGTGGATCTTCCTTAGCACCAGAGGTAATTGCCGCAACTTATCGCAAAGAGTTATTCGTCCTCGACTCAACAGATCCGTTTTATATCCATCTTGCGCTAGCTGGTGATCTTCGCGAAACCGTTGTCGTAGTTGGCTCTAAATCGGGTTCGACAATTGAGACTGCATCGCAACGCGCATTATTCGCTGAAGCATTTCGTACTCTTAACCTAAACCCAATAGATCACATGGTCATCGTGACTGATCCTGGTTCCCCGCTAGATAAAAGCGCTCGCGCCGACGGCTACGCCGTTGTTAACGCGGATCCTAAAGTTGGCGGTCGCTTTAGTGCACTGACTGCTTTTGGGTTAGTACCTGCTGCCTTAATTGGTGTTGATGCTTCGGTTCTGCTCGATGCCGCCTCAGATGCAAAAGCACAAATAGTTTCTTCGGAAATAGCAATTGATATCGCCTACCTAATCAGTAACGCTGGCCAGTATTTAACTTATTGCGATTCACCTGAAGCTCCTGGGCTTTCGGATTGGATCGAACAATTAGTTGCTGAATCAACTGGTAAGAATGAAGTTGGTCGACTGCCAGTTGTAATTGAGAGCTCATCGGCAGCAGCTGGTGGCGATGCGTTTAGCATTGCTTTTAGTGGGGATGCAGACTTAGTAATCACTGGCGAACTTGGCGAACAATTCTTCCTTTGGGAATGGGTAACTGCACTAGTAGGCGCAGCACTTGAAATTGATCCTTTTAATCAGCCGAATGTAACTGAAGCTAAAGAAGCTACTAGTGCGCTATTAGCTGAATGGAATGGCGTCCTTCCAGAGTTCGCAGCTGATTCCATCGATGGCGCTGTAGAAATATTTGGTGCAGGTTCTGACTTAACTGCTGCGCTACGAAACTTCATTAACGAAATCCCAGCTGGTGGTTACGTCGCAGTAATGGCATATCTAGATCGCAGTGGTGATCGCGATTTAGCAAAGTTGCGCGAGATCATTGCCCGCAAATCTAATCGTCCAGTCACTTTCGGTTGGGGGCCACGTTTCTTGCACTCCACCGGACAGTTCCATAAAGGTGGCCAACAAAACGGTGCCTTCTTGCAGATCACAGGTGTTACAAATGGTGACGTAGTAATTCCTGGTCAGAGCTTTGGGTTCAAGACTTTGATTATGGCTCAAGCACTTGGTGACTTGCGCGCCCTTGCAAAAAGAAAATAC
>Ga0209088_10001596_pt1 | contig 14577 bp, 9 predicted proteins | sample S_140625_EF_Meta_FD_187324 | JGI IMG/M metagenome (GOLD analysis project Ga0209088, IMG submission 187324) | Freshwater microbial communities from Lake Simoncouche, Canada to study carbon cycling - S_140625_EF_MetaG (SPAdes) (version 2) | ecosystem: Environmental > Aquatic > Freshwater > Lake ... | reverse complement strand
GGTTCTCGCTTTCTCAGTCATCCTTCTTTCGCTCTATGGGTGGTTTCCAAGAACCACCGCGCTGCTCCTGCTGCTTTCCGTGAACCACCTCCCACCAAGGAAGCCCAACCTGGCAACGGCAGGCTCGTCATTTTGACATGTAGAGCGCTATCTGTTCAGCGGTGAGTGGAGCAGGCATGGCCCGGTGCCCTGCGCAGGGCAATAGGATTTAGCAGAACACCACGTAAGGGGAGCCAGATCGGCGCGACCCCTTAACCAGAATGTCGTAGAAAAGGTGGCCCTGCACTCTGGGGTCAGCCTTGACCAGCAGCGGGAGCACAGCACGCCATGCAAGCCGCTGCAGTTGCCCCCTCAGGCCTGGCAGGTTGGCGGCTCCCAGGGGGTGCCTGCCTTCTGGCGGGCGTGCCAGCGGCGCTGGCGGTCGGCGTTGGCGGGTCAGACATTGGGGGCCTCATGTACATCGGACTTACCTGGCAGCCCCATTGCCCGTGTGAGCCGGACTCCCGGTGTTGTCGATAATCGTATGAATGCTGCTTCATCTTCCCCGGACATCAAAGCCATCAGGAACCCAGTCCTCAACAGGCCAGACGCTGTAAGGGCTGGTAAGGCCGTTTGTGTGCAGCCCATTCTGAGTGGCCGCTAATGCTTCGGCAACGGCCCTAGGCCCTGCCCCTCCTGCAGGGGTGTCTAATCCATGGTGCCCACAACTCCATCAGGGACACCCTTCAGCCCAGCCCCCCATCACCCCCCAGCCTTCGCTCTCCCGAGGGTGTGCGGATGCACCGGAACCTCCACCGCCCGCAGCAGCCGCTCCGGATCACTGGCGGCGATGGCAGGCCAGGGCCAACTCACCACCTCGGTCACGCGTAGGCGGTGAAGGGCTACCTCCATGGCCTCCTCTGGGCGGCCGGTGAGCAGGAGCTCCCGCCAGCGGGCACGGTCCCCATCCACGGGGCTATGGGCATCGAAGTGCCACTGGTTGAGCAGCAGCCCGGCGAGGTAGTCGGGCGGGAGCCAGGGGAGCTGGGTTTCCGGTGGCGGCAGTTTGGGCAGGCCGCGCCGTTCGATCCAGGCGACACCCAGGGCGAGATCGTCCACCAGTTCATCGTCCACCCGACCCTCCAGCAACAGCATCACATCGGCCAGGCCGGCATAGGGGCGCCCAGTTGCCAGTGGAGTGAGGCGCTGGTTCTGGCGCTGATCTCTGGTCGTCTTGTCGTTGGGCTTGCTCCCTGAGGTTCGCGTTGGCCTGCGCAGATGGGTGGGCAGCACCTGTCCGGTTCCAAGGGCGAGGGCGAGTCGCCATTCGGGGCCATCCAGCTCCCGCTCCAGCAGGCTGAACCACTGGGGGGGCAGCTCACGCCTCCCCCAGCGGAAGCGCTGCAGCCGATCGTTTTCGGGCTTGAGGTCTTCCTGCTGTCGCCAGGCCACCAGAAGGCGCAGCAGGGCGGTGAAGGAGCCGCCGCCACCTGAGAGGGCCTCCAGTTCCGCCACCACCCTCTCGGCGCTGTTGCGGTAGCTGGTGGGGATGGAGCGATCAGCGGCGCGCCAGCGCAGGGTGGAGGCGAATCCCGCCACGCCGGCCAGGGCATCGCTGCGATCTTCCTGATCGTCGTTGAGGGGGAAGACCTCGATCAGCGAGGGAAGTACGTCGGGGTTGCTTTTGTTGCCGGCTCGCGGGGGGAAGCAGTAGCGGGCAAAGCCGGAGAGGCCATGGCGCCGGCCCAGCTGGGATGCGAAGAGTGCGAAGTCGGTGCCTGTGTTGAGTTGGCGCGGCAAAGGGAGCAAAGCGACGCGCGCCAGCTCATCACGTAGCTCCTGGAAACTAACGGGTTCTTCCCAGAGTGGGCACCAAAATTCCTCTGCAAGTTTGCCTTCATTCTCCAGCCAACAGGTGGAGGCATGGCCGGATGAGTTGTGTACCACGGCCAATGTGAAGCTTGCCTGGCGCGGACCACCAAGATCCTCGTTGCTCTGTTGCAAGGTCGTGGCATATCCCTGGAAGAAGGCCATGCCCTCGGCAAGCAGGATTAGTTCTGCAGGATTGGCGGTGGTGGTCTGCACATCGGTGATGGCGACGCGATACCCCTGCTGCCCATCGCCGCGGCCGGCGGGGTCATAAATCAGGCTGTTGCCGGACTTGAGCAGCACATTCCGCGAACTCGAACCGAAGATTGCCGCCTCGAAGTGCTCGGCCTTCGCGGCGGACAGAGCTGAAACAAACTGCGCTCCAAAGTCGGCCGCCATGTAGCCGCCCTTCCTGCCCAACAGAGCTGGAAAACGCAGGTAGCTTTTCCCTTTGGAATCAACCCCTGAAACTGCGCAGATCTGCAACCAGGCGGCGAAGGCATCGCTCTGGGCTTCTCGGCTGAGGCATTCAAGGGCGAGGCGCTTTGTCTCGCCCTTTACTTCACCCCCCTCCAAAAACTGCGGCATCACCCGCGCTGCGACAGCCGCCACTCGGCGCAACTCCCCAAAGCGTGGGTTGGTCAGTGCCTGGATTGCGGCTGGCACTTGTCCTGCCAAAAAACCTGGCCCTCCGCTCTTCGCCTTGTTCCATGGGGTGAGGCATGGCGATGGCTGGTAGCGATTCGCCATGAACTCGCTCAGCTCTGACGGGGAAAGGCAAAGCTCCAGCTGAAAACGGCCCTGACGCCAAGAACCTGCCGCACCGCTGCCGGGAAGCTGGGTTGAGGCGATCTTGAGCAACCCAAGGGCGGAGAGGTAGCTGGATAGGGGCGTGTTGGTGAGATGGGTTTCCATGGCAGGTGCTCTATGGCCTCCGATGTGGTGAACCGAAATGCAGCTAGGTCTTCCCGGTGGATCAAGCCCCTCCACGGCTTGTTGGTAAATAGTAGTTTCAACTTCCCCGGATAGCAAAACCATCCGGAACCTCAGCCTGGCCCCGGTCGATCGGGGGAATGGTCACAGGTTTCAACTTCCCCGGATAGCAAAACCATCCGGAACCGCGCGAGCGGTTGCGCTATGCCGTCGAGGCCGGTGGTTTCAACTTCCCCGGATAGCAAAACCATCCGGAACCTAACCCAAATGACCCAGGGTCGGTAAACCACCCTATAGTTTCAACTTCCCCGGATAGCAAAACCATCCGGAACCTCGTTCTGAGCTGACAGGCGGTTGTCAATCTCGCGGTTTCAACTTCCCCGGATAGCAAAACCATCCGGAACCGGCCATGTGCCAAGCCAACGGCAAAGAGTGGTACGGGTTTCAACTTCCCCGGATAGCAAAACCATCCGGAACCCCCAGCCCTCACCAGGCCAGGTGCCGCAAGGGCTTGGAGGGCCATTTGCGCGCAGGTCAACTCTAGGGCTGCAGAAAAGCTGGCGCAACGGCGCTGTAACGGCTCAGATCGCTTACACCGCAATGCAGCGCGCAGCTCAACGGAAAACCGGGCTGCTGGCCTGGTTCGCGGCCTGCGCGCTTAGATGACCCGGTCTTCCCACTCCGGTGAAGGCAGGGTTCTGCCTAGATGGAGCGTCTGCGCGCAGCTCCGTTGGGGCACCGGCCAGAAGCGGATGCTGTCCTGCTCGCTCACGATCAGCCGCGATAGACGCAGACGCAGCAGCTGCAGCTGGTCGTGCCGCAGCTCACACTCGAACACACTCCACTGCACGCGCAGACCATGCCCCTCAAGCAGCTTCGCCAGCTTGCGGCGCCAGGGGCGACGCGTCTCATCCCTCCTGCGTGGCACAACCCTGTCAGGAAAGCGGGGCAGGAGGCAAGGGCAGCTATGCCGGGCCAGGTAAGAACGTCGGGAAGCACCACCGGCTCAGAGTATTTCATTATGCATTTTCTGCATAGATCGCGAACCTATCTCGCCATGGCTGACAGCCAATCCCGTGACCGCTAAGACGGACGCATGACCTACACAGCCGTTACCTTCGCTCCGGTTCAGAGCTTCATCCGCGCCTCCCGCAAGCTGCGCGATCTCTACGGAAGCTCCCTACTCCTTTCCCACCTCGCCAGGGCCCTTGCCGACGACGCCAATACCCGTCCAGATATCACGGTGATCAGCCCGGCCTCGGTTGACAGCTCCCGTGGCGTGCCCAACGTGCTGGTGATCGAGGGCGACTACCGCAAGGGGCATGCCCGTGAGGCATTGCTGAGCAGCTGGAAGAAGGTGCTTGAGGTCTGCCGCCGATGGGTTGAGCAGGAGCTGCCCGGCACCCCGTTCGAGTGGCAGTGCAGCTGGAAAGCCTGCGGACTTCACACCTGGGAGCTGTTTCACGGCCAGGGCGCCACGATCAAGCAGGCCCGCCAGGCCCTGGCGGTGAACAAGCAGCAGCGCGACTGGAGCGTGCCCAATTGGACCGGCGAGAGCTCCACCCTCTCCTCGGCGGAGGCGGTGGTGTGGCCCGGGATGGGAGCGGTGCGGGATCCCCGCGATCTGCCGCCGGGAATGATCACAGAAGAAGGCCGGAAGTTTCTCGGAGAGCTACGGGCGCACCGCGACCTAGGAGAGGCGTTTGCGGGAGTTAACGAGGAGATTTCCATCACCGAGCTGGTGAAGCGTCTGATCACCTATCCGGCGATTGCAGCCAAAGCATTCGCCACCGCAAAGGATCCCAGGCCCGATCCCAACAGGCTGATTCCTAGCCGCTTTCAGGTCCTGAGCATGATCGCCAGGGAGAACCAGGCCGAGAAGGCCAAACAATCCGAATCGATTGTGTGGTTCATGGCCGATGGCGATGGCATCGGCGACCATCTGCAATCCCTGGCGCAGAAGGATGGAGAGAAGAAGGCCCTGCAATCGTTCAGCCAGTCCATGCGCAGCTGGGCAGCGGGTCTTTATGACCTCGTGCCCGTCGTCATGGAGCAACAGGCCATGGTGGTCTACGCCGGTGGCGATGATCTTTTCGGCGCTTTGCACGAAACCGAGCCCGGCGCCCATGACCTCAATACCGACCATCTCTGGCGCTGGCTAGGGAAGTTTCCCAAGATCTGGGAACAGTGCGGCCAGACGAACCTCACCGTTTCGATGGGTCTGGTGTGGGCTGACGCCAAGGTGCCGCAGCGCGAGGCGCTCCAGCACGCCCGGGAGGCTGAGGCCAGCGCCAAGGCCCGCGGCAAGAACCGCTTTGCCTTGCGTCTCCTCTATGCCAGCGGCAGCCATCTCGAGTGGACCTGCCCGTGGGAGTGGCTCGATCCCATCCTCAGCCACTACACCGATCGCGAAGGCCGCAGCCTCAAGGCCTCCCGCGATGGCCACCCCCCCAGCTGGCGCCACCTGGCGGAAGACCTGCAGTGGCTGCAGAGCCGCCAGGCGATCGCGGCGGATCGCACCAGCGCCAGGACCACCACTGGCGGAGCAGCCAAGCCCCATCCGGTCTCAGAAGCGTTGCTGCAGGCCTATTTCCCGGGATGGAAACCACCCCGAGCCCCCGAGGAGGGGGAAGGCAGAACCATCGATCAATGGCTGCTTGATCTCGGTCGCGTGATGGCCGGCCTTGAGAAACACAGACCCATGTCCATACGGGGAGACCAGCGATGACCACCCTTCCCTTTCTGCACCTGATCCTGCTGGAGCCCCTGGGCCTGCTCTACGGCTCCAGTGGACGCCTCCTATCGCCGGAGGCACTTACCGGCCGCGCCAGCGAGCACTTCCCGCCCGATTCACCCGCGCTCTCCGGCCTGCTCGCCAGCAGGCTCGATCGCGGCCAGGTTTGGGATCTCCACACCGCTGGTCCCTTCTGGCTCGATCCGATCGAGGGGCTGATGGTGCCTGCTCCGTTCACACTGCTGCAGGAGCGCCATGCAGACGGCGGTCGCTGCAGCGAGCGGCGCCTGGTCTGGAGCGAGGGCGATGGCGAATTTAGCCCCAGCGGTTGGCGGCCGAGTGATGGCAGGGATCCTCCCCGCAAGGCACCCAGCGGCGGCTGGATCTCGCTCAACGATTGGGCGCTGGTCTCCCAGCCAGGGGAAAACATCGTCATCCACGACAACCCCTGGAAGGCCGTTCCCCACCTGCACCCCAGGCTGAAGGACGACGAACGCATCAGCGCCGGTGATGGTGCTTTGTTCCTGGAATACGGCATTTCCCTGAAGGCTGGGGTGGCGCTGGCCTATCTCAGCAGCCATGCGATCGAGGAGGGGGTCTTCTGCTTTGGGGGAGAAGGCCACCTGGTACAGCTGCGCCGCCAGCCGATCCCACCACGGCTGGAGACGTTGCTCAGCCGCCCCCTCTCGGCCCCCTTCGCTCTGATCACCGCGGGTGTCTGGGGTGGCCCCAAGCTCTCGATGCGGGAACCTATCGACACCACGGCCCCGCATGGCCAGTTCCCCTGGCATCGCCTCGGCCAGGCTCCCGGCATCCTCACGGACAAGCCAAGGCCCTGGCGCCATCGGCTCGGAGTTGGCAGTGAGAAGCCAGAAGACCCTGAAGGCAAACGTCGCCGCCGCCTCTCCCGCGGCCGCTGGGCCGTGCCGGCCGGCAGCTGTTATCAGCTCAGCGGAGATCCCCTCGAACCCTGGGTGGAATGGCACGAGAGCTGGTTTCCCAGGGAGGGCTTCTCCTTCAAGCAGCTCGGCACCGCCCTCGCCTTGCCGCTCCATGGTCCGCCCTGAATAGCCCTTCCCTTCCCAGCCCTCAACGTCCGATCGACTACCGACACTCCGATGTACGAACGCCGCTACGGCCTGATCCGAACCCTGGCTCCCCTGCATGTGGGAGCCTCCGCCGGCGAGGAGGCAGGCAACCTCAACCTGATCTTCCGCGACGTTTACACCCAGACCGGCATTATTCCCGGCAGCTCCCTGCGGGGACGTTTCCGGGCAGAGATGCGCCGGGAGGATGAGCAGACTTGCAACCTCTTGTACGGCGGTTCTGCTGGCAAAGCCGATGAGATCAGCGAAGGCCGCGTCAAATTTGAATACGCCTCCCTGGTCTGGCTGCCGGTGTTCTGCCCGGGTCAGCCGGTGGTGTGGGTGAGCTGCCCCAGACTCCTGCGCCGGTATGCGGCCATTGTGGATCCGTCGCTGGAACGCAGAATTCCAAGCCCCTATTCCTGTAGCAAGGGGCTGACAGGCCGCAAGGGCGAGAAGGGGGTGACCCTGTTCTTCAACCTCGGCTTTATGGATGTCGAACCCGCCGATCATCTCGACGAGCTCGTGCCTGCCGAATTTGAGTCGGATGTTCCCGAGACCCGACTTGTGGTGGTGGACGATGCCGACATCGGTCTGATTCACGACATGGCCCTCTACCGCCAGAGCCGGGTGAAACTGGCTGACAACGAGAAGAAGGTGGACGGAGGAGCCTTCTTCAACGTTGAGGCTTTGCCGGAGGGCAGTGTGCTGGTCTTCCCCATCGCGCTGAAACCGGAAGATGCGGAGAGCTGGAAGCCATTCGGCTCAAAAACTGATGGAGAGCTCTATTTCGGGGGTCTCGAAAGCGTGGGGTTCGGCCGCTGCGAGGTCAGCCTCGGCACTCCCGCACTGCAGGAGGTGCGCTGATGGCTTGGCATCCTTACGACCTGGACCATCTGGCCCAAGAAATTGTACTTAAAGCAAGATATCGAGATTTGTCCGAAAAAAAAGTAAGCCTCAATCAAGCCTATAAAATGCGTTCAGCATGCGCCTTTGGTCTGGAGCGCTTTTGGGGTGAACACCTTCGACTGAGCGACAAAAAGAAAAACTCGCAAGAAGATCTTGATAAAGCTGCATTCATCGCTGATGTCTGGGACGCTTTTGTTGGCATCATGGCAAGGACGGGCACATTCTTGCCTGGAGCAATGTTGAATCGGAGTGCCAGCGAGGCGGAAATTCAATCCGTTGCTGAGCATCTCTGGAGATTGGATGGGAAGCAACAACAGGTTGGGCTGGCGGTGCTTTCATCTCTCTGCGACTCGGTGGTGTGGTGGACCCAGCGCCTAAAGCCTGATAATGGAGGACAAGACTGATGGGGAAAGGCGGTAAGAAACATGGGATTGGTGGTCCCCCACGCAAGAAAGGGGCGGCTCAGCCGGCAAGGCCCGCCCAGCCAATACAGGCTGCAGTCAAGGCATCGCAGGAAGGCCAGGCTCCCGTTTCATCATCACCAGCATCAGGCGTCCGTGGACTAGCACCACGAACACCATTGCTGGATTCTGTTCAAATATCCAACTCGTTGGATCAGGTCCTGCAGGACAAGGCCAGGATGGTCCCAATGGAGTTCCGCGCCCAGGCGAAAGGGCGTTGCCAACGCCAGGACAGAAAATCACCAGATATTCAACTATGGATTAAGGAGTGGATTGATGGAGCTGATCCAAAAAGCTCGTTCAACCCCCAAGCTCTTCGTGTCGTTGAGGTCAAAGTCGACTGGCGGTTGATCAGTAATAGTGGTATCGATGAAGGATTTGTACGCCCCGTGATCGGTGCCGGGGGCTGGCCAATGATACCTGGAAGTAGCATTAAGGGTTTGTTCAGGCGAGCCTGTGCAGCAGGGCAACTAGAAGACTGGTGTGGAAGTTCTGACGCTAAAAAGCCAGGGGTCCTGAGGTTTCATGGAGCATGGCTGATGGATTCCAGCTGGACGGCGAAACTTCTGGATGTGGCGCACCCTCAGCAAAACTGGCAGATCGGTTTTGAAAAAGGCGGCGAGAATCATAACGCCAATGCCATAGTTAGCCTGTACAAGCCAACTCTTTACATTGGCCTAAGCAGTTCAGCCGATCTTAATCAGTCTGATTGGGTATCCATAGAGGCCACCCTCGGGAGTGCTTTGGATCTTGGATTGGGAGGAAGAACTTCAGCAGGTTACGGAAGTACTGGTAGGCTCTCTGGAAATATTGTCTTTCAGTGTGGGCTAGAAGGGGAGGGGGCTGCATCAAAGCTCTTATTGAAAACCCGGGAATGCCCTAACGGCATCCCCGAGTTTCGTCCGACCATGTTTCGCGCTGCCATTCGCGGCATGGCTTTGAGGCTTTTCGGCGGCCTCACTGACGAACGTAGTGCCAGAGAAACTGTAGGTAAACTGTTTGGATCTCTGGGAGGGGACGAAGGTCAGAATGTTGGGTTAATCGCTACGGCATATGCTGATTTTGATACACGCCTAGGATCTTATGGGAGAGGTGGCTTAGCGCAGCCGACCTATGCAACCCATGGACAGCTTCAATGGCGCATGAGCCGTCAATGTCGTGACGGTGAGGATGAGGCGCTGTTGTCCGAACTTATTGCGTGCCTTCATGGAATCACCATGAGTCTTGGCGGATTCGGCAGGGGATGGCGGCGACCCGATCATCAGATTTTTTTCCCAGAATATGGGAAGATGTCATTGGGATCCCATTGGGAATGGAGAGAACCCGACCAACTCCCTTCGTTACTACGTATCCAATCAGCATCAGATCTTATCAAGCTTTTAGGTCAATCACGTAAGATCGCTTCACGCTGGCTCCAGGCTACCGGCTGCCCACAGGGTCCGCCAGCAACATGGCGCGAGGTCATCCATCCAGACAAGATGTTGATTTGGTCACGCTATGCCTCCAGCACAGAAGATGCAAAGGCAATCCGCTGGTTTCACAACCCCAGAGATGGAGAGCTTCCCCGCTATCCGTGGGACCTGCGCAAAAGTAAGCTTGCCGGCCAAATGAATTTGGTGGGCCGCATCTGGAATCGGCTCTTGCCACTGGAAGCAGGTATACAGGAGCGCACAGCCTTGCATGATGCCTCAGCAAGCCCAATAGCCCGTCGAGGGGCGGCGACTGCTCGACCAGGTGTGGCAACGGCTCGGCCAGGTGATGCGAGAGCTCGCCCGCCCGTAGGAGCTATGGATCGACCTTTTAGTGCCATGAAAAGTGTCGCCCCACGAGGCGAAGTCTGGATGAACCACTCAAGCGGGCCATTTCTTGAATCGTTGGTGCTCTTTCCAGAGCTACAACAGTCGCCCGCTTTCATCAAGGCCATGGATGGTGGCGCCGGCGCCGATTTCCAGCGTCTCACCTGGTAGTCCATGACCCGAGTCCTGATCGTCAGCGTCGGCGGCAGTCCCGATCCGATCCTGAAGGCGGTGGAGTTGCATCAGCCCGATGAGGTGATCTTTGCCTGCAGTGCGCCGCCCTGTACGGCGCCGAGCCTGGAGCAGGTGATCGGCGAGGGCACTCCCTGTCGTCACCGAATCGAGGACCATGAAGTGCTGCGCCCCAACCTGGTGGCGCAGCTGGGATTGGAGAGGTTTCGACCCGATCTGCAGCTGATCGAGCTGCCCGATCCCGATGATCTCAACGACTGCTTGCTTCGGCTGCGCGCCTTTGTGCAGACGTTGCCGTCACGCTTCAGCCAGCTGGAGCTTTGTGGTGATTTCACCGGTGGCACCAAGTCGATGAGCACCGCCCTGGCCTTCACCCTGCTTGACCAGCAGGCCACCTTGAGCGTGGTGAGTGGCCGGCGCGACAACCTGGTGCGGATCGAGAAGAGCGAAGGTTTGCGGATTGTCGATCCCACCCCCCTTCTCGCCCATCGCCTGATCAAGGAGCGCCTGCCGCCGCTGCTTGAGGCCCATTTTTACGACCGTGCCCGCAGCCTGCTGCTCGATTTCCAGCGCGATCTGGCCGAGCGCCTCAGCCCAACGCAGCAGGAAGCCCTGGGCGCTCTGATCGATCAGCTGCAGGTGCTGGTGCTCTGGGACCGCTTCCGATGGCGTGATGCCCTAGTGGCGGCACAGGCCTGCCGATTTGATCTGCTCTGGCCCGACCTGCACGCCTGGTGGCTGCGGGTGGAGGCCGCTATCGACTGGGATCCTGCCGAAGACCCAGCCGTGGCGATCACCGGCTACGAACTGGTGCAGGATCTGCTGCTCAACGCAGAGCGACGAGGGCGACGGGGCTGGTACGACGACGCCGTGGCCCGCCTGTACCGCGCCACCGAGCTGCTGGCCCAGACCTACATCTGCCTTGAGCTGCGCCTTGCCACGCCTCCCGACTGGAGCGAGCGGGACCTGCAGCTGGCCTCCGGTGAGTGGTTCGCCAACACCGGCGTCAGCGGCCTCTACCGCTGGCTTCAGGAGCATGAGGCCACGCGCGGCAAAGGCAAGGCTGAGCGGGGCCTCGGCAGCATCTATGCCAAGCAGTGGCGGGAGCTGAAGCGGCTCTTCGATGCGCGTAACCGCTCGTTGCTCGGGCATGGCCTGCGCCCAATCGATCAGCCCACCTGGCAGTCCTTGCAGGACCGGGTGACGAACCTGCTCAGCGCCGTGTTGCGCGACCTCCAGATCGAACAGGGTCCACCGCCTTGCCAGTTGCCGGGGTTGGGGCTGCTGCAGCAACCGCTCCTGCCCGTCCTGCTCAACGACCTGGAGGCCACCCAACCATGAAGGATGTTCTGATCGTGACCCTCGGCACCAGCCCGGAGCCGGTCATCAACTGCATCAGCAGCCTCCGTCCCGAGCGGGTTGTGTTCCTCTGCAGCACGGAAACCCAGAGCCTTGTCGAGGCCGTGCGCGGCCGGGTGCCACTGCCGGATTTCAACGAGGACCGCGATGTGGTGGTCTTGCAGCAACGGCTGAGCAGCAGCCAGGGCGAGGAGGTCTGCAATGAGCTGGATCAGCTCGATCGTGTGTACACCCGGGCGCTGAATCTGTTTCAACAGATGCGCCAGCAGTCCCCCGGCTGTCGCCTCATTGCGGACTACACCGGCGGCACCAAGACCATGACCACCGGTCTGGCCATGGCCGCCATCGACGACGGCGCTGTGAAGCTGCATCTCACGATCACCGATCGCTCCAAGGGTCAGGCCGCCCTGAGCGGCTACAGCGCGCCGGTGGCGGTGAGCACCGCCGCGATCCATGCCCGCCGCCTGCAGGAGCGCGAACTGCCGGCCCTGTTGAAACGCCACGACTACGGGGCCGCCCGCCAGGCGGTGCGCCGGGTTCAGGCCTATGCAGATCCCGATCAGGAGACGGGTCGCTGGCTGCGGAGGCTGGAGGATCTGCTGGTGGCTCTTGATGCCTGGGATCGTTTTGATCACCGCCGGGCCCTGGAAGTGCTCACCCAGCTGGGGGATCGGCGCCTGGATCCAACGCTGCTGTTTCCGCTCAAGCGGGTGATCGCCTCGCGCCGGCTGCTGGATCTAGCGGCCGAGGAGCAGAAATGGCCGCAGATGAAGGGCCACGGCCTGGAGGCGGTGGAGGATCTGCTGCGCAATGCCGAACGCCGCGCCACTCAGGAGCGCTTCGACGATGCCGTGGGCCGCCTGTACCGGGCCATGGAGCTCACCGCCCAGTTGCTGCTGAAGCTCGCCGTGACGGAGCAGGTGGGCCGCGAGGGGATTGAAACCGCCGCAGTGGCGCTCGATCGCCTGCCCGCCGCCATCCAGCCCCGCTGGCGCGAGGTCGCCACGCGCAAGGCCAACGGCAAGCAGGCAGCGACGCTGGAAATAGGCCTCACCGACGCCTACAACCTGCTGGCTGATCTGGGTCATCCCACAGGACAACGCTGGCTTGAGCAACGCAGCACGCTGATCGATTCTCTGAGCATCCGCAACCGCAGCCTCTTCGCCCATGGCTTTGCGCCGGTGGGCTATGAGGGTTGGCGGAAGCTCTCCACCACGCTCGGTGGCTTTCTGCAGACTACGGTTGAGGAGCATGCCGCAGGACCTGCCGGCAGCTTGTTGATGACGCAGTTCCCCACCACCCTGGCCGAGCTGCTGGCCGAGCCCTGATCGGGCCGTCTGTACCCGCGAGAGGCGAGCCAGCGCCAAGTTAGCAAAGCTTGTTTCTCTTTCTTCGTAGGGGACCTGGAGGCAGGCGTGCCTCTGATGGCCTATGGCCATTATCGGAAGCACATCATCATCGTGAAAGAAGCTGGACGCGTAAGAGCGCGCCCAGATTCCAATCAATAGATGTCACCAGCGAGTGGTGACGAGGACTTTGTAGTTGAAGTTGAAGAGATCAACCCGCGTTTCCAATCAATAGATGTCACTAGCGAGTGGTGACTTAACACATTCAGCTCCCTCAATGCGCCCAAAGGAGTTTCCAATCAATAGATGTCACCAGCGAGTGGTGACGTTCCGCTACGAAATCTCCTTCACTCTCCCTGGATCAAATTTCCAATCAATAGATGTCACCAGCGAGTGGTGACCAAAACTATTGACATCCCTGAGGGTTCTACCGGATGGAGATTTCCAATCAATAGATGACACCAGCGAGTGGTGACCAATACACTTGAGAGGCTGCTTGCTTACGCGGCTATGGCGTTTCCAATCAATAGATGTCACCAGCGAGTGGTGACCTGGAACAACTAACAATGCAGGATTGTTTAATTGGATTAGGGTTTCCAATCAATAGATGTCACCAGCGAGTGGTGACCAGAGATCAACCCGCCGCCGGATGATGACCGCGATCATGTTTCCAATCAATAGATGTCACCAGCGAGTGGTGACCGTCTCCACCTCTTCGACGGAATAGCGGCGGTCGCTGCTGGTTTCCAATCAATAGATGTCACCAGCGAGTGGTGATCAATTACAGAGTCCCCAACCGACACCGCAATGACTGGTTTCCAATCAATAGATGTCACCAGCGAGTGGTGACCGAAGCGTATGGGCTGGCGACCTGGAGTTACCCACGGCAAGGTTTCCAATCAATAGATGTCACCAGCGAGTGGTGACCCGCCCAGAATGGCGAGACGTTTGTTTTTGCTGCGGGCACGTTTCCAATCAATAGATGTCACCAGCGAGTGGTGACCTCGACAGATGCGTTGACAAGGCACCAGCCGTCGGAGCCGGTGGTTTCCAATCAATAGATGTCACCAGCGAGTGGTGACCTAGCAGGCAAAGAGTACTGGCGGCGGTGCATTCTGAACAGTTTCCAATCAATAGATGTCACCAGCGAGTGGTGACCCCTAGGCGGCCATTTCCATGAATGGGGCGCTGATGGCGTTTCCAATCAATAGATGTCACCAGCGAGTGGTGACCGAAACCCTTGCCGATGCTGTCGTTTCTCAGAATGAGGTTTCCAATCAATAGATGTCACCAGCGAGTGGTGACCTTATTTGCTCCGCGCCGCCCTCGCTCGCTGGGGCCGTTTTCCAATCAATAGATGTCACCAGCGAGTGGTGACCAGCGATTGCGGAAGTGGGGCCACGCTCTCGTCCAAGTTTCCAATCAATAGATGTCACCAGCGAGTGGTGACCTCATGGTTTTTGCTGCCAGTAAGGGCAGTGGTCGTTCAGTGTTTCCAATCAATAGATGTCACCAGCGAGTGGTGACCCGCCGGGGCCAACCTCACCGACGCCAAGCTCGCCAGGTTTCCAATCAATAGATGTCACCAGCGAGTGGTGACCGGCGGCCTCGAGAGGCCTTGCGGCGCAAGGAAACCGAGGGTCGTTTGCGCGCAGCCCCATCTTGGCTCCTGACTGATGGTCTGTCCAGACTGTGGAAAACGTTGAGATCGCTTGCGCCGTAATGCAGCGCGCAGCTCAACGGAAAACCGCGGTTTTGGCCCGGTTCGGCGGATGCGCGCTCAGATCACCCGGTCTTCCCACTCCGGTGAAGGCAGGGTTCTGCCTAGATGGAGCGTCTGCGCGCAGCTCCGTTGGGGCACCGGCCAGAAGCGGATGCTGTCCTGCTCGCTCACGATCAGCCGCGATAGACGCA
>Ga0209088_10001593_pt1 | contig 14605 bp, 8 predicted proteins | sample S_140625_EF_Meta_FD_187324 | JGI IMG/M metagenome (GOLD analysis project Ga0209088, IMG submission 187324) | Freshwater microbial communities from Lake Simoncouche, Canada to study carbon cycling - S_140625_EF_MetaG (SPAdes) (version 2) | ecosystem: Environmental > Aquatic > Freshwater > Lake ... | reverse complement strand
CATGCCGGGATTGCATCGCCGTTTTCGCGTGGCGCCCCGCCGGTTTCAGCGCCGTTGTCCCTCCGCATACCAGCGGGGCATCGCTGCACTGGCCCTGAACCTGTTGATGCTTGCCGGCTGTGTTCCCCTGAGCCAGCGCAGCAGCGGCAGGGTGTTTCCCTTGCCGCGCCAGCGCAGCGGCGATGGACTGGCGGTGGTGACGCGCCCCGGGGGGGAGGGGTTGCACATCTGGCTCGACACCGACACCGAAACCGAGGGGATCTGCCGGCCCCGCTGGAATCCGGATGCAGCGCGCCTGATGGGGGGAGATGGGCCCAATCCCCACAGCGGCGGACGGGCGCCCCGCCAGGAGTTCTACGGGGCCCTGGAGTGGGGACGGGTGCGCTGGGCGCTGCGCCGCCAGATGGCCCAGCTCTGCCAGGACAAGGCCCCCCGCAGCCGCTTCGTCTGGGTGCCGCCCCCCCGGCGCGCTGAGGACCACCGCGATCCGCTGCCCCAACTGACCAAGTGGGATCTGCTCAGCAGTCCCCGGGCGGTCAATCGCGCCGAGAAACAGCTGCTGGGCCAGCCCCTCAAGCCCGAAGATTTCAAAGATGATCTGCCTGAGGAGGAGCCGCCGGGGCCGTGAGTAGGAGCCGCCGGCGACCAGAGAAGCAGCCTGATATGTCTTTCGGAGTACACGGCCTTACGGAGTACACGCCCGGGGCCCTGAGAAAAGCTTCAGGCGGGATCCAACAGCGCCACAGCCCCGCCGTAGCCCGCCGGCAGGTCCAGCCGCCAGCGCCGCAGCCGCGGCTCGATCGCCAGGGCATGGGGCTCGCTGGCCTGGGCCAAGCCCACCCCGCGAGCCTTGAGGCCCGCCTCCAGGGCGCACCAGCACTCCACAAAAGCTGAGGCGGCTTCGGCCGGTGGCAGGGCCAGCAATGATTCGACCTGGGCGGGAGCCAGGCAGCGCCGCGCAATGGGCCGCCAGTCAAGGTCAGGTTGCTGACGCTCCACATCGACACCCACCGGTGCGGCGGCGTGGAAGGCCAGCAGGATCAGATCGCCGGAATGGGAGATGTTGAATTGGGGCATTTTGCCTTGGGGCGTTGAGGGGCCAGGGTGCAGCAGCTGCGGCTTGCCGTGGGCGCCGGCGGCAAAGCGCAGGGCCGCCGGATCTCGATCCAACCAGGCGCCCAACACCACGCGCAAGACGCCGCGCCCCAGCAGGGTGCGCTGGCGATCGTCAGGCCGCCGCAAACGATTCATTTTTTCCTGCTCATTGCACGACAGCAGGGCCTCCAGCTCCGCCGTGGCGGCGAGCACCTGCGGATTGCTGCGATCCACCAGCAGCAGCCAGGGCTCCAGGGGCGCCCCGTCCCCCGGCCACTGGGCATAGGGCCACGGCAGCGGCCGGCCCGGCCACCAGGGTTGGGGGCGCAGGGGTTTGAGTTGGACTGGGCCTGCCATCGGTGGGTGGGTTGGTGCTGGCCTGGGGCACCTGCGGCCGTGTTTGTCCTGTTCCTACCAATAGCCACGCCGCCAAATCTCCCTTTGTCGTCCCTTCCCCTTCCTGATCATTACTCGATCTCGCCAATCACAAAGCTTCAGCAGGGTTTTCCAGGCGCTGCGGGAGAATCCCCCGATCGCACAACCCAGCGCCGCCGCCGGCGTCACACCCCATGCTCCTCGATCTGCGCGGGAAGAAGGCCCTTGTCACTGGCATTGCCAACAACAAGTCGATCGCCTGGGGCATCGCCCAGCAGCTCCATGCGGCCGGTGCCGAGCTGGGGGTGACCTACCTGCCCGATGAAAAAGGCCGTTTCGAGGGCAAGGTGCGCGAGCTGACAGCGCCCCTGAATCCCAGCCTGTTCGAGCCCCTCGACGTGCAGGATCCGGCCCAGATCGAGGCGCTGTTCGCCCAGGTGGCCGCAAGCTGGGGCTCCTTGGATGTGCTGATCCACTGCCTGGCCTTCGCCGGCAAGGAGGAGCTGATCGGCGATTATTCCGCCATCAGCCCTGAGGGCTTTGCACGGGCATTGGAGGTGAGTGCCTACTCCCTGGCGCCGCTGTGCCGCTATGCCAAGCCCCTCTTCAACCCAGGCGCCAGCGTGATCACCCTCAGCTATTTGGGCGCTGAGCGGGCCATCCCCAACTACAACGTGATGGGCGTGGCCAAGGCGGCCCTGGAGGCCTCGGTCCGCTATCTCGCCGCCGAACTAGGGCCCGACAAACAGGTGCGGGTCAATGCCATCAGCGCCGGCCCGATCCGCACCCTGGCCAGCTCCGCCATCGGCGGCATTCTCGACATGATCCACAATGTCGAAGCCAAAGCCCCCCTGCGGCGCACCGTCACCCAAGAGGAGGTCGGCGCCACCGCCGCTTTCCTGGCCAGCCCTTTGGCCAGCGGCATCACCGGCCAGGTGATCTATGTGGATGGGGGCTATTGCATCACGGGGATGTGATTAAGGTTGGCTCAACAATCAAACTCAGGCCTACTAAATACCCGGAGAGTTTGAATAGGTTAAACAGATCCAGCTTCTAGGTGTATATTTTGGCTATGCTGGGGAAGTTACATAAAAACCTAAACAGCCCAATGTTTGCCTGCTTGCCCCTGAGGAAGGCCAGCCGCCTGAGTCACCCAGGCCCCTCGCTTCGCTTCGCGCCCATGGTTGCGCTGGCGCTTGGCTTCTGCTGGGCACCAGTTGTCCATGCCAAGGGCGAAAAGCCAACGATCTGCTGCCGCACCTCCGGCGGCACCCGGGGTACCTGTCTCAATGTCTGGACCCATCTGGTGCCGCCCAGCAACCGCTTCAATCCGGGCAGCAGCCGCACGCTGGCCCTGTTGCAAGGCCCCTCCTCCGCGCCCACCGCCATGACCGTGCAGTTTTTGTCGCCAGCAGGCGAATTAGTGGCTGGGCAGACCCTGCCAGCCCAGCGAGTTGGCATCACTCTGATCACCCTGCCCCAGGCGCTGCGCTCGCCCCTCAATCAAGCTTTGACCTGGGAGAGCTTTCCCAGTTGCCAGCCCAACAAGCCCCCCACCCGCACCAGCCTGGTGACTGACAACAATCCAGAGCAGAGTGCCAGCCAGAAGCTGATCGCCGATCTGGGTCAGCTGTGCGGTGGGATGGTGGACACCAAGCCCCTTTTGGCAGCGTTCAATCTTGAAGACTATGGGGCGAAGTTGCCGGAGAAGCTGCCGGTTTGGTGTGAGAGGGTTAAGGGAACTTCGCCAGGGGTTCAGTAACCTGAAGGGCGTAGATTATTTTACCAATGCAATACAGGTTTTCTGGGTCGAATTCGTTCAAAGGCAGGTAATAGAATTTGAACTAACGAGGAAGGTTGCTTACAGATTCAAGACGGTTTCTCCAAGGTAAAGGTCGTTCCTCTGAAGCTGACATAACTGTTTTTTATTTAAAAGGAAACTCTAGAAAAATGGTAAGATCCATTGCGGTAATTGACAGTCTCGGCGCCCACGCATTCCGCTACCTAGAGAGATATTTGGGTGGAGGCAGCAGGTATTGTCTATTTTGCATCAGCGAGGTTTACCGCCAAACGTTGCTTATATATGTTAATCTATAATTGATTCCCTTGGCCTTGACAGCTTACGGCAGTATGCAAGAGATAACTCTACTGTCAAGGCAGGGTGTGAGATTGGAATTCTCAGCTTCTATCAATTTTGCAAAAAAATAACTTATCTAACATTCTGTTGAATTATAACCGGTGTTGGAACAGGGACCGGTGAAAGAGGTGGACTGTCAAACATATTCACTTGTTTTCCATTTGCCACTGGTCGAGGTTTTGCCCATTTGATATAACCACATGCATTTAGCGATGAGAATGGACCTTCTAATTTAAGATTATCTCGGCTAATTTCATTGACTAATAGCCAGTGACACTGCCTTAACAGGGTTAGCTGATCGTTTCTTATAGCGCTATTCATTTCAATCCGTTTCATGTCTAGCAAAATCTTAGAGTATTCCTTGCAATTACTAGTTGATGCCCCACCAAAAGGAATTCTCAAACCAGCCCCAATCCCAAAGTTGTTGATTCCAGATCCGGTAGAATTGTATTGGTCTCCATAATCATTTGACCAATCATTACCACCAGAACCAAATCCGCCAATGGACAGGCTGGGGGTTGGGCAATCAAACCCAGTCTGGGGAGAGAACTTAAAACTTGAGTCCCCGAATCCAGTAATCGACGGAACGTTGATTGTTGGGCTTCTGCCATATGGATTGACTTGTGCGTGACTTTGATGGGTTAGAAGCAGACTCAAGCCAATTGAAGCAGAAAAGCGAATGAGAATGTTTTTCATGACGGGAAATCGATGAAGAATAGATCTGAAGTGAATTAATTACTCAAGCTTTAATTTTTCACAAATCTTCTCACAGTCTGTCTTTCCCTCAGCCGATCCAGGCAAGGGGGTGAGCAAGCTACGAACAATCTTCTCTCCATCAACAATCCTGCAGAATCTTTTCTCTCTATCTTTTGAACTCCCTAAGTCATTTTCAGTACACTCATTGCTTGCACTTATGCTTGGTGGCGAATGAAGCAGTGCAAAGCCTATTGCCGAACACAAGCAAATGATCTTATACTTCATAATAAATTTTGGAAATGTGGGAAAGATTGGTGCTTGGAGTAGATTCCAAGCAAAATACGCAGATAAGCATGAATTTATGCCTACGGATTGCCCAAGTCCCACTTTGTAACTATAAAGTTTTGGTCATTCTCGCTAAACACAATCGTCTCCGTCTTCACATTCATCTTTAATACGCTACCATTGTATTGATAAATATAGTATTTTTCGTTATTTTCATTTACTATTTTAGGACAGCCAAGATAATCGTGCCAGCCTTCACAGCCCTGGTTTCTCGAAGTTTCTGCAAAGCTGTTGATATTGCGACTTGCTTCTGCTTTGAGGACCTTTTTGGTTCCTAGCGAAAAGGTGTCCTTGGTATGCTTAAGCAGAGCAACCCACTGCCGGCTGTCGGGATTCAACCACAAATACTCTGTATCTGAATTATAAGTAAAAGCATGTTCGTGGCCTTGATCGTCAGTCCATTTGCATGCAATCTTGCCGTCACCATTGTCATGGCAATCTAGAATTGGTTCATTATTAAATTGCTCATTCGGGTTATGAATGGGTTTGTTTGCGAAATTGGTTTCCGGTGAATTAAGACTCATGATCTTAATGATTGAACAGCCTAAGGCTATGGCGAAGTAGGCGCTTGAGATGTCACATTTCGGATGCCTTTCTGTTAACTTTATGACATCCTTGTGTCATACGGCTGACAACTGATCAACGGACAGGCCTCGCCCCAAGCCGCCATCCAAATCAACTGTTCCAGTCTGCTCGCTGCAACTGCTCAATTTCGTGGGCCAATGCGGTGCCACCAGCACTCGTCTCAATCCGAGTGGTAGATGGCGACCAGGCTTGCCAACGCCCCAACCACCAGCGTTTCATCCCAACCCCTCGCCCTGCACTCCCCAGAACTCACGCCGCCCCCCGCACACCAATCAACTCCTTAACCCCCGGCAACATCAAGCTGAAGACCAGGCGCCAATGGCCATTGCGCTGCTCCCGCACCTTGCCGTAGACCTCGCAGTTGCCGTAGACCTCACCGCTGCCGCTGCCGCTGCCGCTGCCGCTGCCAGTTGGAAAGATCAGCACCAGGTCGTCGAACAGTTCGGGTTGATCTCCCCCCTCCAACACGATCCAGGCTTCCCGCTCGCTCAGATGGGTGACAACGGCGCGCTGCGGAGATCCTTGGCGCTGTTTGCCCTTCAAGATGAGGTATTGAACTGCCAGGGGCTGTAGCAGAACCCGGGGCTGTGAGCTGATGAGGGGCAAGGCGAGGTTGTGCCTGCCCTGGATGGCCCCGATCGTGAAGACCCGCAGGAGCTCTTGGGATCCCTTCACCGCCACGCTGTGATCGGCATCGATGCGCAGCGGCACGTCTGTAGCCCGAACCGTGGACTCCGCCGCCAGCACCTCACCACCTACGCTCAGGGATTCAATACGGGCGGCCAGGTTCACAGCTGGTCCCACCACGCCATACTTGGCCCGCTGCCTGGAGCCGATCGTGCCGGCGATCACGTCACCCGTGCACAATCCAATCCCCATCTCCAGCGCTGGCAGCCCCTGTTGGGCATTGGTTTGATTCACCTTTTCCATGGCGATCTGCATGGCCAGGGCGCAGGCGACTGCGGCCTCGGCATGATCAGCGCGTACCAACGGCGCGCCGAAGAGCACGAGGATGGCATCACCCAGAACTTCGTCGATCGTGCCGCCGTAGTCCTCGATTACTTGAAACATCTCATCGAAGTAGTTATTGAGCAGCTGCACAATCAGGGTCGGGTGGTGGTCTTGGCCCAGTAGGCTGAAATTCCTCAGATCGCTCATCAGCACGGTGACAGTGCGGAGCTCACTGGCTGCGTGGCTGGTCTGGCTGTTGTCCAACAATTCACCGGCCACGGCTTTGGAAACAAACCGATCGAACTGGCTGCGTACATATTTGTTCTGAAGCTCCAATAACATGCTCTTCATTTGCTGATTGGCACCGCGTCGAATCCAGCCGGCGGCCGCCAACAGGCTGAAAGCCGCCAACGGCAGGGCCGCATCCAGCCACACCCCCAGCGCCAGCAAAGCCGCAGTCGCCGCCACCGCCAGCCCAAGGCCCGATGCCACCACCCAGAGACTGCGCCGCAGCCCTGGCACCCGTTCGCCGGCGACGATGCCAACCGCCAAGGCGAGCAGCAGCAGCCAGCGATTCACCGAGCCCGATGCGGCCTGGATTCCCATGGGCTGGCCGCGCTCCAGCGCCAACAGGGCGGCAAGCCGGTGGGCGTGAATTTCGACGCCGGAAATTGCGAAGCGCTGATCGCCCGCCCGGCCCCTGCTGAAGGGCACCGGGAAACTGTCCTTGCTGGAGGGGGCCACCACGCCGATCAGCACGATGCTGCCGCGCAGTTGCTGGATCTGCTGCGGGCTTAGCTGGTTGCGCAGCAAGCGGCCCAGGCTCGATTGGGGGAAGCTGCCAGGCTGGTGGAAAGCGAGCATGCGCTGCAGGTAGTGGTCATCGGTGACAGGGCTCTCCGGCAGATACCCCCCCGCCCCCTCGCCCAGATCCGCCAGCTGCTGCGGCTGTTGCTCCAGCCAGCGCGGCAGCTGCCTCTGCCCCTTGGCGATCTGCAGCAGGCGCATCGGCAGGGAGGCTTTGCTGGCTTGATCTGTGCCGACGACGTGCAGCAGATCACGGCGCACAAGCCCATCCTGGGGATCGGTGTAGAGATCGGCATAGCCCTGGCGATGGGGCGGAGTGCCGGGGATCGCACGCTTGCCATCGAGATCGAAGTAGACAGACACCAAGCGGGGATTACTGGCGGCCAGCCGGCGCAACCTCGCCCCGCCGGCACCGACCGGCTGACCGCAGAACAGATCCAGCCCGATGGCCCGCACGCCGATCCGATCCAGCCGTTCGATCGCATCGGCCAGCAGCCCATCAGAAACTATCGGTCCGTAGCGCTTGAGATCGTCCTCATCGATGCCGATGATGCGCACGGGGGTGGAGGCCCCGGAGGGCAGGGGCCGGAGCTGCACCGCCAGGTCGTAGGCGAGCAGGTTGAGCTGTTCGCTGAGTTGGCTCTGGCGTAGCAGCAGCAACAAACCAAAGGCGGCGAGGTAGGGACCCAGTTGACGCACAATCGCTTGCCGAGTCATCCCCTGCCGCAGAATCCTCTGCCGCACAATCCCCTTTGTATGGGAGCCGGTGGCTGGCGAGGAACGGGCCACTAGAAGCGAAACACCAGTTTTGTGTATAAGCCGTTGCCAAGGATCCATTGGTCCCAGTAGGCCCTGGAGCCACTCTGGAACTGCCTGACCCAGCCCAATTCCAGCTCGCCTTGCCGGCCCCGGATCCAGCGCAGCAGCAAGCCGCCGGCGCCGGCGCTATCGCTGATGGTGGCGCCCGGCACCTCGGTCCACACCTGGCCATTGCCGATGAACGGCACCAGCTGCAGGGCATCCTGGCGCCCCCGCCACAGCAACCAGGCCAGGTCGATGGTGCCCAGCAGGCCACTGTCGCCGCTCAGCACCTGCCCCGGCAGGCCCCTCAGGCCATTGTCACTGCCGAGACTGAAGCCCATGGGATTGGTGAGGGGATTGAAGGCCAACTGGCCGGCGGCCCGCAGGTTGAGTTGCCAGCGGGGGGCCAGCCACCAGGAGGCGGCGAGCTGGGATCCCAGGGCCCGGGCTTGATCCGGCTCGATGCCCAAAAATTGCAGCTCCTGCCGTTGGGCGGAAGTGGACCAGGCGCCGATGCCCTGCAGGCCATACAGATTGGCGTTGAAGGCCACGGTGCCCGTGGATCGGTCGTAAGCCAGACCGATGCGGGCGAAGCCGGTGCGCAACCAGCCGGCATCTCCACCCCCGACGATGGCGGGGATGCTGGCGCCGCTGAGGAAGGCGTCGTTGCGGTTGACGCTCAGGCCGGCGAAGGCCGTCAGGCGATCGTTGAGCGATTCGTGCAGGGTGTACTCCAGCTGGCTGAACAGCTGCAGTTGGCGAAAGCTGAGGTCATTCAGTGGCGGTGGCGCCTCCACTAAGGTCCGGCGGCTGGCGCCGAGGGCGGTGGTCAGGTTGAGCTGATCGAGCAGGGGCAGGGTGTAGCTGAGCGAGCCGTTGAGGGAGCCGATTTCGGGGTTGGAATCGGTGTTGATTTCGCCGAACAGCAGCAGGGTGTCGCCGTTGACCAGGGCCCGTTCCTTGACCAAGGTGGCCAGGCCCCGAAACTGGCCGCTGCCGCCATTGCCGTCATTACGCAGGGCCAGTTCGCCCCGCAGGGGGTCATGGCCGGGCTCCACCGTGATCAACAGCTCGGCGCGGTTGGAGTCCTCGCCGATGCGGTTGAGGTTGGTTTTGAGCAAGCCAACGCCTGGCAGTTGCTGAATCCGGGTGAGTTTGGCCGTCAGGGTTGGTAGGTGCAGCACGCTGCCCTGCAGGGACTTCAGCAGGCGCAACAGGCGGCGCTGCAGCCGCTGGCTGGAGCTGACGACCTGAATCGTTTCGATTTTGCCGGGCACCACTTCCAGTTCACCGGGCGCAGGGGTGGGCTGGGGGATGACGCGGCTATTGATATAGCCATCGGCGAACAGCCTCGAGCCCAGGGCCGTGGCACAGAGGTTGAGGCGGGCCTCTGGGTTGGTGTTGCTGCTGCAGTCGGCCAGAATCCGCGACAGCTCAGCGGCGCTGTAGGGATTGAAGCCCCGCAGGCGCGGCTGGCTGGCGGTGGCGTCAGGCGCGGCTGGCTGGACAGGGGCTGGCGCCTGGGGCCCGGCTGGGGCGGGCGCAACTGGGAGAGACCGCTGTTGATCGGCCCCCGGCAAGCGAATGGGACCCGGCTGCAGAGGCGGCGCCACCAACTGGGCCAGCAAGGGCAACATCTAAATCTATGGGCGTGGTGACGGCCGGAATTTTTACCAGGGGCTGCCGGTAAGGATCATTCCTGCCCAATAGTAAGGATGGTTGAGGCCTTGGGCGAAAAGGATCTGCTCTTGCCGGGAAAGGCCTGCCACCAAGACGGACTCGGCCTGGCCAGTGCGCGGGTCCGGTCCCACCAGGCGATCGCCCTGGAGCCGCACCTGACCAAGCCGGAAGGCCTGCTGGGTGGCCTGCAGCGCCTGATCCTTGGTCAAGCCGACCTTGAGAAAGCGATAGAGCTCGATGAAGAAGGCGGCGGTGGCGGTGTCATCCACCTCCCAGAGGGTGCCGAGACCGCTGCGGGCCCCGGCCTGGAGGGCCATGCCGACGAAACCCAACTCGCTTTGCTCATCGCCAAGGGCGGTGAGGCAGGCACTCATGCTGATCAGATCCAGGGGGTAACTGCTATTGCGGGAGCGCAGGCGCCGGCCCAGGTCCGCCAGGCTCAAGGTCGTGGTCGGGGTGTAGAGGACGCCGGTTTGGCCGGGCAGAAAATTGGCGTGGGTGGCGATATGGAGTTGGTTGACATTGCTGCCAAGTGCCTGGTCGATCAGGGCTGTGGGGGTGAAGCTGCCATCTAGTAGCAATTGGGATGAATGCTCTTGGGCCAGGGCCTGCAGCTCCTGCCGCACCATCGGTAGGGGGGCGAGGCCATTGCTGAACTGACTGGCCCCTGCTAACAGCATTTGGCCCCGGTAGGCCCGCTGGCCGGGATCGAGCTCAATCAACCCCAGCGATGGCGTGATGGTGAGGGCAAAAAGGTCGCCGAGCGGCCGACCCTCCACCGGCAGGGCGCCATAGGGAACGGCCTGCAGCCCCCGGTCCACCTCCAGCAATAGGGCCGTGATGCCTTGGGCACGCAGCAGCGGCAGCAGGGGGCTGATCAGGGCCTTAGCGAGGGGCTCGCCAGGATCTCTAGTGGGATCGGGCAGGGGAGAACGGCGGCTGAGTTGGCGCTGAAAGCCCTTGATCCAGCCATCTAGATCGGCCCGAGCCACCTTGGTGCTACGGCTGATCGGTTCACCCTGGGCCGTGAGCAAAATGGCGGTGATGCGCGTTTGGCCGGAGGCTTCGTCATCCCGTTGCAGATGCACAATGGCGGGGGTATAGGGACGGGGATTGGTATTGATAGACTTAGGCTGGGATTGGTTCGCCGCAAGTGAGAGCTTTGGTAAAGCTGAAAGATCTAGGGAAGGGGCGAGTTTGCTGGCCAGGGTCAATCGTTGCTGCAACTCCGTAATGCTGCGCAGTTTGCCCGAACCTGACGGGAGTCCCAAGGCCTTAGTCGTTTGAATCAGGGTGCGATTCTGGGACTCAAGGAATTGGGAGCTGGCGCTGTTTTGGTCTATAGCGATAGAGACTGATTGGGATTTATCGGAAAGCAGAGAATGGTTGAATTGGATGGGGTTAGCAGATTGGAACTGGCCGGGGGTGAGGATTGAATCCTGATCAATAAAGCCATTGATGGCTGAGATACCATAGGCAGCTTTCAACTCTGTATATTTGCGATTTACAATTTCGTCTATTGCCTTTGTAATATCCTCCGTTGGAGCTGATACAGGACTTATGAATGGTTCCGGGCTAAAGCTCACCTGCATCTTATCCATGATTCCAATGTCCGGGAAAATGTTGATGCCCTGAAAATCTCCCGAAGAAAAGCCGGCTTGACTTAAATAACTTGCCTCTAGATTGCTCTTCAAAAATGATATTGTGCCGTACTCAGAGTAAATGGAGACAAACGGGTAAGGACTGTTGATTACATCAAAGAGTGGATCTATATTAGTGTTTTGATTATTAGCCACAAACGATGAATAATCAATTTTAAGATTGTTTTTTGCTTGGATAAAGACACTTCCGGGCTTAACACTTTTAACTGAAGCATCTATTGATGATCCAACAGTAGCACTAAGAGATGCCTGACTCAAGCTAATTCCCGATTGACTTTCGTCAAAAATTATAATTATTCCGCCCATGTAATCATAGGGATACTTCCCGCTTGAAGCATCTAAAGCTGAATCGGCTATCCTCATACCACCTTTTGAAGATAAACTAATGGTACCTCCAGTACTAAAATCAACGCCAATAGAAAAGCTGTCCTCTCTTCCAAAAATACCATACTGGCCAACGTACACACCATCGTCACGATAAACATCTCTGAGGTTAATCAGAGGATTTTCCAGCCCACCTCCTGTACTTGATTGCGTGGCAATGAGATTGGATTTATAAATTTGAGTTGGAATAAATAATGAATTATTATTCAGAATGATATTGCCACCCCTAAAGACATAAGGCTGAACATAATAATCCCCGAAGGAAGGTTGAACAGAATAAGCCTCAAATCTTGGTCTAAAGTCAACCAATTCGGACGATTGTCCACGGAAAATTGGATATTTAGTCGAAGAAACATCGATGGTGCTTTCGTTAAGTTTGATTCCGCCCAGACTATTTAAAATAATTTCGCCATCACCAGCACCATTTCTAGCCAAAATCTTTGATAGGTTAATGGAAATACCACCTTTATCATCTATTCCGTTGGCAAGCAAGAATATCTTGCCCGCCTTTGTACTGCTGGAATCAGCATTTATAATACTAGAATTGACAGAGATATTGCCTTCTGCACTTAAAAATACGACGCCACTGCGGTCAGCAATGGAATTTAGATCCAAATTTGTGGCACTCCAAGGGTCTCCTAGAAAAGATGAAATATCCAAAGAAGCATTAAATAGGGTATTTTGTGATACTTGAATATCACCTTTCGACAGTAGACCTATGCTAGGATAGCTCAGCCGCAAAGATTTTTCGCCCAGACTAAGGGAAGGCGCATTCAAATCTTTTGGATTGTAGGCTGAAACATCAAGGACGGACCCAGCAATAGTGAGGCTTTTGCTTGGATCTGACGAGTTGTTGGCAGTCAGTTGTATCCTACCCTTGGGGGCTATCAGCTGACTCTGGTTCAAGGAGATGGACCCAGCCGTCAACCACAACTGTTGTCCTTTTAAGAAAGCCTCATTCAACTGGATCGATCCTTTTTGTGTAGCGTCTTGAAAAGGCACGCCTACCACGTTGACCAAGCCCCAACGGCCCGGTTCACCCGCCGTGATGCTGACATCACGAAGATCTATTTGATGACCGCTGAGCAAAACGCTGCGGCCAGCATGAAGTTTGGTGCCGAAACCTGGAGCAGTACTTAGATTTCCGGCTGAAGCGTTGAGTAGCAAATGGCGATCCACAGTAATCTCTCCACCATCAAACTTGATCGATCCGTTACCTAGCAAGCCAAGGTTGCTAATGTCTTTCTCAGGTTTGCCGAGGTCCGCGAAGCTAACGTCGGGTGATTGAATGAAGGAATTGAGATCACTTTCTTTTGTTTTAAATACATTAAAAGAATTCCCCCCTATTTTCATGCCTATTGCCGTAGTGAAAAGTAGATTATTGACTTTGTTCACTCTTGCGCCATTCCCTATCCAAATACCGCCGGGAGATAACCAGAATAAATTTGCGGAACTGGATAAAGTCAGGGGTTTGTTGAGGAAAGTCCCCGATTCGCTGGTTATGCCAACGAGTACATTTGTAACTCCTTGAGTATCAATCTTGACCTTACTGATGCCATTTCGTGTATCAAATGCGTTGAAACGCGTCAAAAGATTCGGGCCAGTTTTGCTACCCCCACTGATGGCGCAAACGCCTGAAGTGCAAGTGGCATAAGCACTGCCGTTGACGCGAGTACGCAGTCCGCCTGGGCTAACCTGAGCCGTTGCATGAAAAGGCTGTATTAATACATAAAATAATGTAGACTTAAGTATTAAACCGTAAAGCAATGATTTCTTCATAAGCCAAATTTCGGCTTGGATCTTTAAACACCGATCCTATTCAAAAGCAAGCCTAATGCAAGCACGTGGCGGCAGATATTACGATTTATTACAATATGCTTAATGTCTTGCTTGCGGCGAATCAGTTTTTTTATTATCAAATTGTATTCATTTTTTGTTGTAAAATGACCAAACCAAAATCATCAAATGCTATTGCTAAACTTAAACATACTATAATATCTCTGTTTATTTTGATGTTTGTACTGTTTATTTCCATCACTCCTTCGCTTGCCGCAGTTCTACCTGCTGTTGCTGCATCCCATACTACCTCAGCCGTGGCTGTTGACTCCAACTTGGCTGATGCATTACCTTCAGCATCTACTTCAGCTGAATCTGAACCTGAATACCAGGGGTGCGGAAGTAATAAAGCTCCATCATGTCAATATGATTCTTCCAAGGGCAAGTGCATAAGCAAAATCACAAATCAACCATGCTAGAATGAATTATAAAATTTTGACTGAGTTAGATTTCTTGCCTCAATTTTAGCATGACCAAGGTGAAGTTGATCACCTAAGTAACAATCAAAACATTTGTGATAGTTGTCGCATTGATTGAAACGCTGAATGAGGCAACGTACGATGAACTTGTGATCGGTTATTGCATAGATACCTGCATCCAGCAGCTTTTCAAAGCCTCGTTGTACATTCTCATGGTTCAGTGGCACCAGTTGTGGTGACCCCCAAGGGTCTGGCTCAGCTCAGAAACGCCATTGTTGTGAATAAGTTCAATGTTACATGTTCGATTTGGTGTTAGCGCTCTAACTAGAACACATTCAGGCCTACCCACTGCTAAATCAGAAAACTTAGATATGTGAGGTGTCAGATCCGTCTGCGCCGGTTATGGTCCTCTAGAGTTACACCACTCCACGGCATGAAACTTTAAATTCATACCTCTCAATGGGAAGCTCAGCGGCCTGCAGAGACAACTCAATCCATTAAAAAATACAGTTGAAATAAATAGGAACAATATACCGCATTAACATGACATTATCCCAATATTCAACATCTCTACTGGGGATTCCATTCTAGATAGCTTATCTATTGGCTTTCATTGCTCCAGGCAGCTTTTTCTTGCTGGGTTCTTTGCGTATAATATATAATTTATATCGGTACTACATGAGTGCGTTGATCGGATAGAAAGTATACCGTTTCTCTCTCCAGTCTTTTGACGCCTACCACAGTGGGAGAATGGGTTTGGGTGTTTAAGGAGCTGGTGATCAGAGACATGAAGTTGCTTAGATGATGCTGATCGGGAAGCAACTGGATCACCC
>Ga0209088_10001592_pt1 | contig 14607 bp, 7 predicted proteins | sample S_140625_EF_Meta_FD_187324 | JGI IMG/M metagenome (GOLD analysis project Ga0209088, IMG submission 187324) | Freshwater microbial communities from Lake Simoncouche, Canada to study carbon cycling - S_140625_EF_MetaG (SPAdes) (version 2) | ecosystem: Environmental > Aquatic > Freshwater > Lake ... | reverse complement strand
TACTTGCCCTGCATTTAAAACAATATTTGTTACAGTACCACTTACACCTGGAGAATAAAAATCCCAACTGGTTTTAGTTGTATTTAAAATATAACTAGTACCACCTACAATAATTAAATCGCCAGGATTATATAATGTAACATCTGATGGCAATGATGCAAGTGTTTTAACTCTTGCAGTACCAGTATTTGCTGTAAATTGTTGTATTGTATTCCAACCACCAGAATAGATATACAACCCTTGATCTATACCAGAAGTTTTTCTAAACAACTCAAATGCATTTGCTGTTGCTGGTAAAGAACCACCTGCAGAAATTCCGCCGCCTGTGCCAGAAGAACTAGAAACATAATCACTTAGATTTTTCCATGCATTATTAATAAAGATATATGCAATTGTCCCTACTACAACTGTTCTACCTGAATAATTTCCTGCATCTCCAACTATTGGTAATGAAACTAAAACTTCTAAACCAGATGGTGCGCTTGATGTGATTACACTTGATAATGTTTTCCATTGACCGGAAATAAAGAAATATGGTTTAGCATTTGCCGTCTCATAGAAGACTGTTCCTTCTGGTGCTGTTTGCGGTTTAACTGCTCCTATTGAGAATGCAGTATCCCCTCTAAATCGTACCCATCTAGAATCGGAACTAGCCAATCTTGCAATAGCTGCATCTGCAGATAATCCAGTGCCATTGCCTACGGGATATTTTGAATATATCCATACATCGCCAGAATTAAATACAATTCTGCCTTCGTAATTTCCAAGTGATGGTAAAGAAGAAACTACAGGGATACCATTAACTGTTACATTTGCTGTACCACTGCCAACTGAAACACTAATATTTGCACCACTAATACCTCCAGTAAATGCAGCTAATCTAGCTAACACATAATCTTGTGTTGCCAATTGATTTGTATACCATTTAATAGTACCATCTTCACTTAATAATAGTGATTCTGCGCCATTTAAAGAAAACCCAATTTTACCCGAATCCGGTCGATACATACCTGTATCTTTATCACCTTGCCAGGCATATCCGGGTAATATTTTAGAATCAGACCCAAACCCCACAACTTGCCCGCCTGTGTAAAGCGAATTAAAATTGTCGTTTACTTTGATGAAGGCATCGCGAAGTAAATCGCCGTCTCCGCTATTTGGTGTTGTTCCTACAAGGACATTTGATAGATTTTTTGATGCAGCCATATGGTTAACTTAAATTTAAATGGTTTTTGATTTTATCAATTTCCGCTTTTAACATATTTATTTCGTCTTTCATATCCTGAATTAGTTTGGTCTGTTTTTTCTTTTGCTTATACTCAATTAAAGCATGAGTATTAGTATTGAGAATTGCAGAACTTACTGAGTCTACAACATACCCAGGATCGTTTTCTACGGGAATATATCTTGAATTCATTTTACAATAATGAAGTTGCTACTAAGTTTTTAATCTTAGGTAAATAAACCGGATTATTTGCGTAGAATACAACTTTGACTTGATAATGTGCAAAAGTTTCATATGTAGCTGCAACTAAATCTACAGTATTTGAATACGTTAAAGCTGGTTCTAATAGCCTATATGTTTCTTCAGTAAAATCATCATCATTTGTTCCTGCATAAGATTTACTTACGGGTGAAACTAAAGGAAGCTTTATCCATGGTCTTGCATTTATACCATTAACAAAACTTTTATCGCTTCTAGACAATACTCTAACAAACACTTCAATATCTGTGCCAATTTTTCTATTGACATTTACTTTTACTTCCATGCCGGTAGAATCAAATTGTTCTGCAAGTGATACAGTTTTACTAATATATCTAGCTTTTGCAGTTCCGTGATTTGCCGCTAATTCAGATGTAGAAATTTCTGCACTATACGGCAATACGTTATTTCTAAATATTTGCGCTTTCATCAATTGTTTATCTAAGAATGGCGCAACATCTTTAGATTTAGTTGTCAATGATATTTGTAATTTTAAATCAGCGTTTTCTCTTAAAGATTGTCTTCCTGTTAAATTTAATTCTGAACCAGGAACAATATCGGTAAAATCTGTTTTATCTCTGGAGTTGGTATCTTCAGTTGTTTGTATTTTATATGTAACTTTTGCAGTATCGCCTAGCGCAATTTCAGTACTTAACAAACGAATTCTATTATAATCTATTTCAGCCCGAGCAGGAGTAGTCATTTCAAATGTTACTGTGCCTGGATCAAACTTTGCTTTGCCCAACATAAATGTCAAATCTTCATTGTCATCGCCTAACCAGTCTGTAGTATTTTGCGCTTTAAATAATCTACCAGCAAACGGTTGTTTTACTGTTTTGCCATCGCCCGTTTTTGCAGACAACAATTGATACTTGTCTGATTTAGTATATACACAGAATGCGTATTCTCCAGGTTTTAAATATATTGGATGAGCAAATCCAAATGTTGTTGCTTTTGCGCCGGTTGTTGCATCATATACATTGATATCTGCTGGTGCTTTTGTTGATAATGTACCAGACATATATTCTGTTGTAGATGGTTTGCTACCAGACATAGGTCTCAATTCTATACTTATAGGTAACTTATCGTCTTTAGTATAAAAGAATAAATTAACAAAAGTTAAAACAAGACCCAAAGGATATGTTCCTTCATCTATTGTAAATGTTTGCGATAAAGGATCCAATCTTTTCTGAGTGTTATTTGTATCTGCCGCAGATCCCAACGGAGAAGTTCTAAATTTTTCCGTTGTTCTTAATGCAACTGTTCCACCTTGTTCTGGATCTACAATATTTAAACCGTGATTCATTAAAGTGGTTTCAGAAATATACTTACATTGATCTATACCATTACCACTATCTCCAAATGTTAGACGAATTTCACCAGTATTGAATTTATATTTGCCTTCAGTGCTAGGTATAAACAAATAACCCAGCGCGCTACCTAGTTGATCTGTAGTAATAGTATCACCTATTAATGCACCGGGTGTGACGGGGGCAGTAAACGGTGTAATATTAACACCGTTTACATAAGTAAAAATTTTTATACCAGGTGGCATCTGTGCCACTATAAAAGACATAATCTCGGATCCCGCATAAATCGGGATTTCTGAATTTCTGGTTGATGTTATATCTGTTGCCATATTAAATTCCTACTAAAGAATAGTTTACTGATTTATATCCGTTACTCTCAATTTGGACAGCTTTAGGATAACGTTTCTCAACTTCGTGAGCCATATATCCTTCAAACACGCCGTGTCCTGCAATATCTTTGAATTCTTTTTTATATTCGTATTGATATAGATTTAATCCGTTTGGCATTTTTCTAACAAACTTAACATTTGTTTTCATTCTTTCATCTGAGAATATCTTTTTAATGCCTTTCCAAACAGCTTTTACTACTTTGACTGCAACATATGCAATTGCTACAACTGCAACCGCTTCTGCAAATGGACCCCATTCTGCTAAAGTTGCCGCAAAATCCAGCGCGCTAGTTCCTATTGATTTTACTGCGCCGCTTAAAATTCCGTCACCGATCGTGCTTGCAATTGCTGCCGAAGCTGCATCTGCACCTATAGCAATTTGTGTAAACACATACGAAGATGATGCGGATGCTAAACCTTGTAAATTAGTATATAGTTGAGACAATGAGGTACTAACATCTGTGTTAAAAATATTACCTAATGTTCGTCCGATTGCTGAAATATTAGTTGAAATTGCTGTTCCGGAAGTTAAAAGTTGTGTTTCTAACGTATTTAAAGCTGCAATATCTAATGCAGAACCTACAGCTGCTCCTGGTAAAACATTGGTGGTTCCTGTTGATAAGATAGAATTTACAAAATCTACAGGATTTTTTAAAAATGAGAATCCTGAAGATGCAAGATCTGATAAAGTTTTTATAACACTTGATGAGTTATAAAAATCTAACCCAACATTTCGAACAGCATCCCATGCCACAGCTAATATACCTTCTTGTACTATAGGTGCGCCGGCACTATAAGCTGCAATTATTTTTGATACAGTTAACCCGCCAAATAATAATAATCCACCAGTTAAGAATATATTAATATTGAACGAATTTTTCTTAGAAATTTCTGCTCTACCAACTCCATCGTTAATGGCGCCTGGATTGACGTTAATAAAACTATTTGCTTCTAACTGTGATGCAAATACTTCATTAACATATTTCATAGTAATAAGATCATTTATTTCTACAATGTCTATATCCGCTACTACGTTTAAATCTATATTGTATACTGCAAATCCAGGAAAACATTCTTGTTCGTCAGTATCAACAGCAACACCAAAGTAACCACTTGTAAGATCCGCTTTATCAGTACCGGTAAAATCTTCAACTAAAATACCAGATTTTAATAATGTGTCGCCATTATCATTTGTAACAATAGATCTTAAATTTGCAATTTCAATACTTTGTAATTTAACTGCTTTATCTAAATTAAGTGTGAGAGTTTCAATTTTACCAATATCGCGCATTGTAAAACGCTTATTGTCATCATATGTTATTTTAACATCAAAAGAACTTTTTGCATATGGTGGAATTTCTAAAACCGCAAGACTCAATTTACTAATATCTGAGATATCATTAACTTCTTTTGGGTTAGCAGATTGTACACCTTGTTGTACATAAAATTTATTATAAGGAGAATCATAATTTTGCAACGTATTAGTTACATAAATCCTATCTTTTCTGCCAAGATAATAAGTAACATCTGCTTCAGTATTAACTGTAGATGTTGGTATAATTGAAGAGCCAAAATTATAATAGTTGATATCGTCAAGTCTTCTTGGTCTAAAATCTAGAGCATCTCTTAAATTAAATTCATTTGAATCAACTGTTGATCTATATACGGGAATTCTAGAATAATATGAACTTGGATAAGATTGTACTGTAGCTGGTCCTTCGCCTGAATGTGTAAAATAATCAAATATTACTAAAACATTTCCCGGAGGATTTGCTGCAGAAATAAATTTAACAGTTCCGTGATCATAGTAATTATCTCGTTGGCCATTGTCTAAAATATAGTCTGATGTTGTTTCAGTTTTTAGCGCTGTCCATGCATTGGCATTTATCGGCGACACATCTGTTGTTGGTAATATTGCAACATAAGCAGAATTGTCTAATTTTACTATATCGCCATAATTATAAGTTGTAGCAGAAGTCCAAGAACCCAAATATTTTGCAATATTTGATAATTTGTATATTGATTTAAATGACGCTATATCTGATTTTTGTAATGAATATGCGTTATCAGCTAAGGCGACATTTACAATTTTAGCAAAATTTCCAACTAATGTTTTTGTTCTTGGTTGTACGTCGTCACTTTCAATTTTTAACGATACATCAGCAATGCCTGTAAATGTAGCATCGCCCACATTAATTGTAAGCGTTGCGGAATCTCCTGCAACAATCGCTGAGCCAGTTTCAAAATTAAAAGCTCCTAGTGGAGTACTTGCTGTATTGCCGCTTTTGACCACAACAATAAAATTGGTTCTTGCAGTACTAGGAGGTATTGTACCATCACCTAATGCAAATGTTTCCGGTGCAGATAATGTCTTTGAAAAAACACCAGAACTAAAAACAGCATTAGTATATACTCTTATGTATTCACTTCTAATAGTATCAACATTTTTTACATATGATTTATTAATAGGAAATACTAATCTTTCAGCGGGTCTTTTAGAATCAAATATTATAGTTTCACCGCTCGCAGCTATACCGTCAGGTGCCATATCTGCATAAAAGAAAGGTAATGCGTATGTTGCAGCTGTTCCGTGGGAAGTTAATCCGTTTGCCACCCCAACGACACTTCGTATTTGTTTTACGTTAATTAAACCATCAAAGAATGGGCTACCATTTGAAACTTCTAAATATGATTTCGAAGATGTTAGTGCTCTTGCTTTGTCAGTTGCATTTGCTGTTGGTGCGTTTAAAGCTGCAACTACGTCAATTTTAACTTTTTCAATATCTTTATTATGATAGATCCAAGTCTGATATAGATAATTTACACCTTCCGTATCCGGTTCTCTGTATAATCCATAGTAAGGAGTACTTGCTGGCCCGTAATTACCTAAAAGATCATTTGACGAATAAAATATATTTGCTAGATATTGTCCGTCGGCAACAGATATACCGTATTTTGTAGACCAATTTGCCCATGTAGTGGGCACTTCTTTTACCGGGGAATATAAATGATAAAATAATTTATATTGCGGAGGTTTGGTTGCTCCTCCAATATAACTATCATACTCAATATTTTTATATGCAATTGTGCCAATTAGTGTAGTCGCATCGGTTGGATTTTTTACACTATGCAATTCCAGAAACATTGAACTAGCTAATAATTCTGTGGGGGAAATTATTTTATATTTTACATTAGCTAATTTAAAATAATTGCCTTGCGTAGTATTAATGTTATAACCAGTTTTTGTTTCTGTTAACGTAGATTTTGGAACAACAACTTCTGTCGCACCCACAGTTCTTACTGGCAATCCGCCAACATATGCTTTACCCTCAGACAAAGAGAATTTTAAATCGGTATCTGTTTCTAATCCTGCTATAGGAGAAATCTTAAATTGATTTACTACATAGCTTCCAGATTCATCATATGTTCTTTCTGCTAATTTTTTATCTAAATCTGCATCCGCAGTTAGCTCTGCAAGGAATTCAATTTGACCTTTATTGTAATTTAATAAAGGAATTACATCGCCTGCCCCATCAACTTTACCATCATCTTTAACATCTAAACTTACAAGGTTTAAATCTATTTTTAATCTATCAGCACCAGTTGCAAAATAATTTGAACTGCCAAACGCAGGATCTAATAATGTAGTATCATCTTCACTTGTAATAATTTGTTGGTCACTTAAATAGCCAACCAATTTTGTAGGGTAAGCTGTTTTTCTGTCTGGCACAATTCGTTGTAGTGTTGCTTTGACAAAAAAACCATACTTGTAAAAAATTGCATCATCCTGTGATACAATAGTTGTAGGATTTGTTGGTTTAGTTATATACGAAACATTTTGCCCACCAATTACAACATCTGGCGCATCGTTAATTTCCAATTCTAAAGTATTTACAATTTTAGTAACATACAATTTCTTTGTTAAAGATGGATGTACTAATAAATCACCAACTTCAATAATTGTATTTGGATTTGTTAGTACAACAGTTTTAGAAAATTGTTTAAGTGTAGATATTGCATTTTTTGTAATATCAGTTGTTGCAATTGCCGTATAGCTAGGGGTTGATTTGTTCAATGCATCAGTATAATCAGTATAAAAATACAGTTCATCGTTTTCAACAAACATACCATCGTTTTCTGTATTGAATTTCTTTAAAGAAATAACAACACTAATAGGGTCACCTAATTCAGGATTATCTGCTTCATATACAAATTCAACATATCCTAAAACTTCCGATGTTGCTGTAGTAACATATGTGTTTAAAAAATTTGAAACAGTAATCGGTGAACCGCGTGAATCTGCATTTTTTAAACGTATTGTTCTTGCATCAAGATTAACTGATGGGGCAGGTCCAGAAACTTTACTACCATCTTTGAATAGAAAATTACCTACAGACTTAATTTGATTTTGTAATATTGTCTGCGATTGTGTTAATTCTCTTGCTTGTACTGCAACACCGGGTTTGAATAACACTCGAACGAAGTTTTTATTTTCATCGAAGTCATCAAAATATGGTGAAACATTTGTTAGTACAGTCATATCTTTTCCTTAAAATTCTATTACGAGATGTAAATTATCTGTCTGATCTATTGTTCTAGTTACAGGTTCTCTATTTTCTAAATAGAGGATTTCGCCCGTGTCTTGCATCACTTCTGATAATAAAGATTGTGTAACTATTGCTGTTGCTCCGGAAGTCCTGCCTATTACAGCCTCGCCGATTGTAAATGGTTTATAATTTTCTGTTGTTCCAAATGATTGAATATATCTAATATATCCGTTTCCTGAAACCACATTTGATGTTACTGCATAAGCATTTGCCTTACTAGTAATACCAACAAGATATTCGTTGTTTATAAATGTACCATTTACGTTACTTACATTTATACCAACCAATCCAGATAATGTTGCAGCGTTTGCTAAAACATTGCCGGTCTGCATTGGATTTTTAACAATGCCAACTTTTCTAAAAGAAAACCCTGTGGGGAAATCTCCATATCCTTCGTTGTATTCGGCTTTTACATTTAACATAACATAATATGCGCCTAATTCTAGTACAGGATCATATCCGTGGCCATTAACAGGACTCAGTATTGCTTTGATATTTGCCAACCTACCTGCACCTTGGCTATCCGAAATATACGCATTTGCAAATCTATACTTTGATCCGGTATTGGTATAAACAAAATCATAGATAACACCTAAATTTTGTTTAGCTAAAATATTTGCACTTGCGCCGTCGCCGTCAATAGTAACTGTAGAATATACCGAATAATCTAAACCGCCATTGTAAATTTTAATATTTTCTACAGCACCATCTTTTGCTACAGTTGCAACATCAGGATTTGTTCTTACAGGCATCCAATTGTCTGTCAAGAACTTTAGTTTATCTGATGTAGAAACAGTATATAAGTATTTCCATTTATAACCATCAGAGGTAGTAAATATGTTTAAACTTTTACCTGTTGGTTCTACCGTAGATGCAGTTCCGCCGACATTGTCAATACATTTGTAAACATCTAAATCTCTATTAATAACATAGAAATTCTTTGTTAATAATTCTGTATCCTCATGATCGTATTCTGAATATACTGTTTGAGTTGCCCAATTTATACGTTTAATAACATTTACCATATTAGTAGGTATTATACGTTTTAAACTAACAATCTCATCCCAAGTTTTAGAATGATTTTGTTGTGCATCTACGGGCGTTGGTGGGAAATCGTCCACTCCCCACGGATCGGGTTTTGCTAAGAACATATATAATGTGTTTTCTCCGGAAACAGTATAACTGTCCAAGAAACTCTTAGCATTACTGATTTTAAATTTGTTAGTTACTATGTTAGGCATCTATTATTTATTATAAGTTAAATAGCGATGTTACGGAATCTACTGTCAAATTACTGGATGCATCGCTTGCACGCAATACGAGATTATCTATAGTGATTGACGAGAACGTATCTATTTCTGTGTCGTTTGTTGCTTTTACTTCTAAAGACTGCGCATTATATGGCATTGTTTCATTATTTATTTCGCTAAAAACACTCAATCCTGCAGGATGTAGTACAGAGCGAATACTGCTTCCCCATTCACCTATAGACTTCGATGAACGTATAACATACGAAAACGGTTGATAAAATGCAATTGAATCTTCTGTTGCATATTGAGTCTTACCCTGCAAATACATATTTTCTGATAGCTGACCTGAGGTATCTTTCCAGTACGTTTTTCCAATAGCCATACCACCTATATTGGCACGCAATACAGCAGGATCTAGAAAGCTAAGAATTACATTTCCAGTATGTGTAGCAGCTGAAGCTAAATATGTATTTCCAGAATCTATAATTTCAATTAGAGGTGATGTTGTATTTCTATTTGGTATTTCTATGTAGAAAAATTCAGCTTGTTCAAACAAATAATCGTCTCTAATTTCTAGAGTTATATTTGCAATGTTTGAACTAATTGCAGGGAAAAATCCGTCTAAAGAACTTATTCGGTCAAAATCACCTAAAGTAACATCTCCCTTTTGACTTATAATTCTCCAAGGAATAATAGTACCATCTGGTATATTTGAAGTAACTAATGATAAAGTAACGTTTCCACCTTCAACTACCCTGGTCCTATTTGCATTAATAATATAATCAGGTCTGGTTGCAATTGATGTATCTAATACTGTTATTGTACTTGATACTTGTAAAGAATATGGAAAAGTAGGATTTAATAATAAAACTATTGTTTCAAGCCCTTCAGATTTTTTATCATCTAAAACAGTTAGCGTAACATTTGCTTGTGTTTGGTTTGCTGTACCTGTAGGCAAAAATGTAAGAAATCCTGTAAGAACACCTTCTGCAATATCATCTGCTTGTATACCAAATATTCTATATGGCACAACTGTACCAGGGGTTAAGTCTAATGCTTTTACAAAAAATGTTGCATACCCATCTTCATATATCGATGAAGAAGCAGATGTTATAGAAAATTTAACTACAGTGTTTGACGTTGTAGTTGAGGTGTCTTTTACAATAATACCTATGTTTTCATTTCTACCTGTTAAAGTTAAATAAAATGTTTCATCAAATTCTGTTTTTAAATCTTTCTTAAGATCTAACGTTATTCTGCTTTGATTACTACGAATATTAAAATTACCAGTTAAAGAAGTTGAACCTACAAAATCGCCGGTATCAATACCTGTGCCAGTAATTGTAAACGGAACTAAAGTACCATTAGATACACCTGTTGTGTCCAAAATAATGGTTACATTGGAACCCTCGTTTACTGTAGATGTGGTTGTTGATAAGCTATACGTTGGTAACGCTGTAGCATTTACTGTTTTGCTTCTAAAATTATTTGATCCTACGAAGAAAAATTCATAAGTATATGTTCCAGCAGACGGTTGAGCATTACTAGGTATAGTGAGTGAGGCAGCACCTGATGCATCTAATGTACCACTTCCTGAACTAAATCCCGAATTGTAACTCCAATTTGTATTAGGTGCACCGCCTGAAATACTTAATGTGAAACTAGTGCCAATATTTACTAAGCTAGTACCGGTTATGACTTCGTTATATATTGTCGCCGCTGTAGCATTTACTGTTTTGCTTCTAAAATTATTTGATCCTACGAAGAAAAATTCATAAGTGTATGTTCCAGCAGACGGTTGAGCATTACTAGGTACTGTAATCGTTGCAGCACCTGATGCATCTAATGTACCACTTCCTGAACTAAATCCCGAATTGTAACTCCAATTTGTATTAGGTACACCTCCCGAAATACTTAATGTAAAACTAGTGTTAACAGTAATCGAACTAAGGCCACTTACAGATTCGTTGTATGTTGTAACTGTAGCATTTATTGTTTTACTTTTAGAATTGCCTGAGCCTACGAATAAAAAATTATAAGTATATGTTCCAGCAGACGATTGGGCATTACTAGGTACTGTAATTGTAGCGGCACCGAATCCGTCTAGTATACCACTGCTTGAACTGACTCCTGAATCGTAACTCCAATTTGTATTAGGTACACCTCCCGAAATACTTAATGTAAAACTTGCACCAACATTTACTGAGCTAGGACCACTTATAGATTCGTTATATACCGTAGCCGAAGTTATAGATACTCCTACGCTAGTTGCGGTTTGTTGTATGCTGCCATTAAATCCACCTGTTCTTAATTGTAATATACTAGTGCTCATGTTTTTCAATCTCCCCCACTTACTGTTCTAGTAAAACTAGCGGTGTTGTTATTAATTGTTATAACGGCTTGTGTGAGCCCATCAACAAAATCAGTGCCTGTACTAGTTCCCGATTCTGTTAGATATATAACTGAACCGTCTGGGACATTAGTAGTAGTTATAGTATAAGTTATAGTATCACCAGAAGCAACACTATTTTTATTTGCAGATATAGAAAATGTGGGTTCGGTAAGAAACAATGTTTTGGTAGTTTCGCCCAATCCCTCATCAACCTTGAAAGGTTTAGCCACATTTAATAGGTAATTTTTTACATCCGATTGATTGAAATTTGGTTTTAATTCTAATAGACATGCTATAACCCCAGCAATTTGTGGACACGCCATGCTTGTACCAGACCACGTTGTCCCCGCTAACCGATCTCCATTTAGACCCCTGGGATCTAAGAATGAATCTGCGGCAACATACGAATCGGGTACTGAAGAAACAATACGTACACCGGGCGCAAACAATGTCACAGCTGGGCCAGTATCTCCGCTAGCAAAGTTAGCATTATACAAATCAGGAGTTAAGTTCCCCGCAGCTATAACATCGGCAGTCCATTCATTTCTATTTTGATGATAAGTTGTTCCAGATATTGTAACAGAATTATTATAATCTAATCCGCTCGGTACATCAACTTTCATGCCGTAATTACCAGCACTTTGTACAATTATTACACCATCAGCTATTGCATCCGCGATGTCTGCATTTTCCGCCGCATAAACACTGGTACCATATTGCACAAATACTTTCCATCCACCTTCTTGGTTTCTTATTTGTTTATCTTGAAATCCTAATGCTGCTAATGTAACAGATCCATTGCTCCAATTGCTTGCTTGGTATCCCGACCCCTCAATAATAGTCCACGACCCTGCGTATGTAGTACCTCGATATGTAATGCTAGTAATATCACTGATATTTCTAAGAGCTCTTATATTTGTGCTTAATCCAACAACAGTAGGATTGTGTCTACCTAGATTTGCATTTATTTGATTAATTTTTTTCCAATTATGCCAAGCTCTTATATAATCCCAACTACCTTGAAAAGGCTCAGCTGAATAACCTGGGACGTTAAAGTATATCTTAGCATCACGTGCCCATCCCTGTGTATTGCCCGCCATTGTTCCTGTCACATGAGTGGCATGATCTCCGATATAAGAATAATCGTAGACGTATTTTCCATCTGGCGGCGGGGCGATGCCCGGCGCTGGCCCTAGACCGTAGCCATACCAATCTGCTTCTACGGTTCTGTAGCCACCTGTTCCGTCACTGTTGACAGCAAATTCAGCATGATTTTTCTTAATACGTGATTCGGGTGAAACTACATCTACATTTTTTCCTGATAATTTCCTAGAAATAGTGGTTGTAACTGCATTAAAATTTTGTAAAGAACTATTAATTGATTCAGAGGTGCTAAACAAAAGTCCCCAATTTTTACTGTTAGTGTCCGGCGAAAAACCTGCGTCAAACTTGGCCGTCTGTGACCAAGAGGGGCCGGTAACTAAATCAGTGAATGTATGTAATGGGAGACTTATTGCCAAAACTCTCGAATCCTGACTAATTTGAGAAGCTTCTTCGTCAGTTAATAAGTAATGCGTATTTCTACTGATCGGTCTACGATTGGCAACATCGATCGCACGATCAGGTATATAAAGATTACCACCGGGCGTTTCCATATCCTGATAGAAGTTATCGAGGTCTTCGTGTTTATGCAATGTTACAATGTATTCTTTTAATTCGTTCATGATAGTCTATACGTTGTCATTTAAAATCCAGGATATTTGTATCTAATTGATCTTACATTTGGAATAGATGTAATTACAGCATTATGGGATGTGTTGTCAATAGGACTAAACACATTTCCAGTATAATATGCATTTATATTTTTTCCTCTGACTAAACCGTGTTGTAGCGGGAATGTTAAAGTAACTTGTCCATTTTTAACAATATATGTCCCTGTTAAAGATTCAGTTGGTAATCCGGGATCAATTATTGTATTTAAACTGTAATTTAATCCGGGCTCAATAATTTCTATATTTGTAATTGAGCCAAATCTATTTACACTATTAATTTTGGCTCTTCCAAGAATACCTGTTCCGTCAGTAATAGTTATTGCATTGTTCTTTTTATAACCTAAACCACCATCTACTATATCTATTTTAGTAACTACTGAATACAATCTTGCTGTTAATTTGGTTGTTGTAAATCCTTCGCCTGTTAGCAATATTGTTTTTGTTGCAGATATTTGTTCGTCTGCTAAAAATTCTCCAGTAATACTAGTTGTATCTAAAATTAATTCATAAACATCAAATCCATTTAAATCAATTTTTATTACTTTGTTTACAATTGCTTTTGCTTTAGAAGTCAATCCAACTATTTCAGTATTTTCAAAATCAAAAATATTTTGTCTACCGGTAATTTGTTTAACTCTTAAGGCTCTAGGTGTGACCAATTTACCATCTGATGATTTTAAAACAATGTCATACGGATAGAAAAAGTCAATAGATTCTCTATACAAAACATTGAATAATATTCTATATGCAGGTTCAGTTCCTTTTTTGCTATAGATTTCTCGGATTTTCTTTATTAACAATCTATTATTTGCGCTGTTAGAAACAGTCAAATCGCTTGCATAATTCTGAATAAATCTAGTAACTAAATTTTCTGTTGTTTCATCAATATCTGCATACTTGGAAATGTCTTGTAGTATTTCCTGTGCTTGATTGTTTTGTTCCAAAAATTCATAATATGCTTTTATGAATGTAACAAACATTCCATAATCAGATTGTATAAAATCTGGTAATTGATCCTCAACTAAAATTGACAATCTATTTTGTATTCTTTTAAAAGGATTTTCTGCACCATTGCCTTCATGCAATGTATAAATTAACGGATCCTTTAATTGTGCTAAATTTTTAAAACTATCGGGAATATAGAACTCGCCGGTTCTACCATAAAATGTTAGTGTTTGATAAATGCCTTTGCCTGTTCTATCTATATCCGCTTGTATTGCTTCTTTACGTGTAGTGTATAGAGGATAGAACCATCCTTCTAGATAGCCAGCAAAACTTTCCGGTCTAGATGTCCCGTATAATTTTAAAGGACCCAATAAAGTATCAGGCGTAAAAATATTTTCTGCCATTTTATTGTGCTGTTACTGTTACTGTTAATCCAGCTAAACGCTTAGATGTTATCTA
>Ga0209088_10001590_pt1 | contig 14618 bp, 15 predicted proteins | sample S_140625_EF_Meta_FD_187324 | JGI IMG/M metagenome (GOLD analysis project Ga0209088, IMG submission 187324) | Freshwater microbial communities from Lake Simoncouche, Canada to study carbon cycling - S_140625_EF_MetaG (SPAdes) (version 2) | ecosystem: Environmental > Aquatic > Freshwater > Lake ... | reverse complement strand
CTCTTCTGCATTAGTCACCTTAAAGCTATTCGTGAGAACGGTGTTGAGTCCAAAGTCTTTCGGATGAATTTCATATTCACGTACAAGACCATCCTTGAGTTCGCCTACAAGGGTAGAGCCCTCGAGAGAAATCTCATCAAGACCATCGCGACCATAAACCACAAGCGCATGTTCCATACCTAAGGCCTGCAATACATGAGCCTGAATACCGACTAGATCAGGGTGAAACACGCCCATCAAGATGCGTTTGGCATCAGCAGGATTAGTCAGCGGCCCCAAGATATTGAAAATAGTTCGTACACCTAATTGTTTGCGAATGGGTACGACATTTTTCATGGCGGGGTGATGATTTGGGGCAAACATAAAGCCAGCACCTACAGTTGAGATGCATTTAGCAACCTGCTCTGCAGAAAGTCCTAGATTTACGCCTAATGCTTCGAGTACATCAGCACTGCCAGATTTACTGCTCACGCTACGATTACCATGCTTAGCAATTTTTGCTCCAGCAGCTGCAGCAACAAACATCGCTGCAGTTGAGATATTGAAGGTATGCGCTCCATCGCCACCTGTACCGACAACATCTACTAGGTGAGCGCGATCATCTACATGAACGGTAGTTGCGAATTCACGCATGACTTGTGCTGCTGCAGCGATTTCCCCAACAGTTTCTTTTTTAGTGCGTAGAGCTACCAATAGTCCAGCGACTAACTCTGGCGACATTTCCCCACTCATGATGAGTCGCATCATCGCAGTCATTTCATCATGAAAGAGTTCACGATGTTCAATGCAACGTTGTAGGGCTTCTTGTGGGGTAATTGATGTAGTGATCATATTACTGGGTTACTTGTTAAGTAAGAAATTCTTAAGCAGGGCATGACCATGCTCAGAAAGGATGGATTCAGGATGAAATTGCACTCCTTCTACTGCGAGCTCACGATGACGAACACCCATGATTTCCCCATCAGAAGATGTGGCTGTGACTTCAAGCACTGCAGGTAAGGAGCTTTTTTCGATAGCAAGTGAGTGATAGCGGGTGACTTTAAATGGATCTGGCAAGTTTTTAAATACACCCGCACCGGTGTGGTGAATGAGATCAGTCTTACCATGCATCACCTTCTGGGCACGAATCACCTTACCTCCAAAAGCCTCGCCGATGGCTTGATGGCCAAGACATACCCCAAGAATCGGAATCTGTCCTGCATACCGTTTGATAGTCTCGACTGAGATGCCAGCTTCTGCAGGGCTGCAGGGTCCAGGAGAAATACAAATGCGAGCAGGGTTTAGCTTCGCAATATCCTCTACCGCGATTTCATCATTCCGAAATACTTTGACCTCTTCACCAAGTTCTGCAAAATATTGCACAAGGTTGTAAGTAAAAGAATCGTAGTTATCAATCATGAGGAGCATCGAGTCCTCCTTGCACTAATTCTGCGGCTGTTAATACTGCGCGTGCCTTAGCTTCGGTTTCTTTCCATTCAGCAGTGGGGTCAGAATCAGCAACAACACCGGCACCCGCTTGGGAATGCAGTATGCCATTGCGAATCACGCCAGTACGAATGGCAATGGCCACATCCATATCACCAGAGAAGGAAAGATATCCTACTGCGCCACCATAAACACCGCGTTTTACAATTTCCATCTCATCAATAATTTCCATGGCACGAATTTTAGGTGCGCCAGAGAGGGTGCCTGCAGGGAAAGTTGCTCGTAAAACATCCATATTGCTCATATTATCTAGAAGATCGCCCTCTACAGAGCTCACAATGTGTTGCACATGGGAATACTTCTCAATCGACATAGAGTCAGTGACTTTTACAGATCCTGTCTTAGCGATTCTGCCAACGTCATTACGAGCCAGGTCAATTAGCATGACGTGCTCAGCGATTTCTTTAGGGTCTGCAAGTAGCTCTTTTGCTAAACGCTCATCTTCCTCTGGGTTAGCACCACGCGGACGGGTACCTGCAAGAGGGCGAATCGTCACAATTTTTTCTGCAGCGCGTTTTTCCTGCCGAACCAGGATTTCTGGGGATGAGCCTACAATTTGCATATCGCCAAAGTCATAGAAATACATATAGGGCGATGGGTTTAAGGAACGCAGGGCTCTGTAGAGCGCCAGAGGCGATTCAGTAAATGGTTTGCTAATGCGTTGGCCAATCACAACCTGCATGCAATCACCAGCCAAAATATATTCTTTAGTTTTACGAACTGCCGATTCAAAATCTGCAGCCTTGAACTTGCGAATTAAATCTGTCTTTGTGCTTGGCAATGATGCTGGCATATTCGCTGGCTTGCCTAAGCAAGTGAGTAATTCTTGTAAGCGGTTATGCGCTTTCTCAAAGCCATCCGGAATACTTGGATCTGCATAGACGATGAAATAAATTTTTCCTGCAACGTTATCAATCACTGCCAACTCTTCAGTAAGCATGAGCTGAATATCAGGCACACCGAGTTCATCTGGTAAATCATATTTGGCTAAGCGTGACTCAATATACCGAACGGTGTCATAGCCAAAGTAGCCAGCAAGACCACCACAAAAACGAGGAAGACCCGGTTGGACAGCAACCTTAAAGCGTTTAAAATAAGCATCTACAAAATCCAGTGGATTATCGGTATTGCTCTCGACTACTTTTCCGTCGATGAGTACCTCATTCACCGGTGAAGTTGGGGTCCCAACCGTTCTAACAATTGTCTTGGCGGGCAAGCCAATAAAGGAGAAGCGGCCAAAGCGCTCACCACCTAATACAGATTCCAGTAGGTAGGTATTTTTCTTACCAAAAGCTTGATTGAGTTTGACGTAGAGCGATAGCGGTGTTTCTAAATCAGCAAGCACCTCTTTCACAAGCGGAATGCGATTGAAGCCCTGTTTTGCTAGGGCGTTAAATTCTTCCCGCTGCATTAGGATTTTCCAGTCTTTCCTAATTCAGTACGCATTGCCTCAATCACTTGTGCGTAATTTTCTTTCCCAAAAATAGCTGAGCCAGCGACAAAGGTATCTGCGCCGGCTTGCGCAACTTGTGCAATGTTGTCAACTTTAATCCCACCATCTACTTCTAGACGAATATGACGACCTGTTTGAGCTTCGTAGTGATCTAAGCGTGCGCGCACTTGCTTAATCTTCTCAAGAGTACTTGGAATAAAGGATTGACCGCCAAAGCCTGGATTGACTGACATGAGTAGAACTAAGTCGAGTAATTCTAAGGTGTGGTCTAGATGATCTAGTGGTGTTGCAGGATTCAATACAAGACCTGCTTGACAACCTTGATCGCGAATTAAATTTAGTGTGCGATTAACATGAGGACTTGCCTCAGGATGAAAGCTAATTAAATTTGCACCAGCTTTTGCAAAATCGGGCACGATGCGATCTACAGGTTCAACCATCAAGTGAACATCGATCATTGCAGGCTTGCCATTTTTGATGGCATGCGGGCGAATAGCCTCGCAAACTAGCGGGCCAATTGTGAGGTTGGGAACATAGTGGTTGTCCATTACGTCAAAGTGAATCCAATCGGCGCCCGCCGCAAGAACATCTTGAACTTCCTTGCCTAGGCAGGCAAAGTCAGCCGAAAGAATCGAGGGGGCAATGACGAATTGACCATTTGGAGGTAATTTTTGGCTTTCCATCCCTAGATTCTAGCTTGCAGTTGGGCTTAGGATAGAGCAGAATTCGAGCATGAATCCTCACGAAATTAGCATTACGGTCAAAGCCCAGTACCTTCCAGAGCAATCTGACCCCGATAATCGTCAATTTGCCTTTGCTTATACGGTCACTATTCGTAATACGGGTAAGGCCAGTATTCAGCTGATTGCCCGCCATTGGTTTATTACCGATGGGGACAATGATGTCCAGGAGGTACGTGGTTTAGGGGTAGTTGGCCAACAGCCCTTATTGCGTGCCAGGGAGCAATTTGAGTACACCAGCTGGGCTACTTTACCCACACCGGCCGGAACCATGCGAGGAGAGTACTTTTGCGTTACTGAGGAAGCGCAGTTTTTCCAGGCGCCAATTCCAGAATTTGCCCTAGTGATGCCGCGGACCTTGCATTAGAGTAAAAGGAAAAACTATTTTTTCCCTTTGCCTGTCCATAGGACAATAAATAGCAGAAGTCCTAAAGCGATAGCCCCTTCCAGTACAAAAAGCAGCATTGGGTATTCATCGAGTAAATTGGCAATCATGATTTCTAAATTTAAGTTAGTTCAGGCAAGTGTATTCGCTATTTTGATTGCGAGCCTCGTTGTTGGGTGCTCAACACCTCCTACCCGCGGTACAGGCTATCGATCTAGTGATTCTGGTGCAGCACCTGCATCTTATAGCTCGTCGATAGCTAGTTTTATTGCAGTGTCATGGCAAGCCTTGCCGGGATGGCAAGATGATGATTTATCGCAAGCTTGGCCTACGTGGCTAAAAAGTTGTGATGCATTACGTAAGCGTAGTGGAGAAGTCAATTGGCGTCAGGTGTGTACGCAAGCTGCAAGTCTATCTCCTCGTGATGCCCAATCGATTCGTCGATATTTTGAAAGTAATTTTCAGGCTTACGAAATCCGCAATAGTTCTGGTAGCGAAATAGGTTTGGTCACTGGCTACTACGAACCGGTCATGAATGGCTCACAAACCCGTACCAGTATCTATAACGTGCCACTGTATTCTTATCCTAATGCTTGGAAAAAATCACGACCAAATCCAGGGCCAGCGAGGTCTGAGCTCATTGGCTCGGGAGTGCTGCAGGGGTCAGAAATTGCTTGGGTACAAGATCCTGTTGCAGCTGCATCTATGCAAATTCAGGGTTCAGGAAAAATTCGTCTTCAGGATGGCCGCATATTACGATTAGGTTTTGCCGGTACTAATGAGCAGCCATTTAAATCATCCGCACAATGGTTGATAGATCGCAAAGAGATGACACGGGGTGAGGCAAGCATGCAGGGAATTTCACAATGGGCAAAACGCAATCCTGATCGGGTAAATGAAATGCTCAATGCCAATCCACGCTTTGTATTTTTTAAAGAGTTGCCAAGTAATGTTGATGCCGATTTAGGTCCCAATGGTGCGCTGGGTGTTCCACTGACTAGCGAGCGCAGCATTGCGGTTGATTTACAGGCTATGCCATTGGGTGCGCCTGTATTCTTAGCTACTACTAAGCCTTTAAGTAACCAGCCCATACAAAAACTGGTTATGGCACAAGATACTGGAAAAGCGATTGTAGGTGGTGTCAGAGCTGATTATTATTGGGGTTCGGGTGATGCTGCAGGAGAAATTGCAGGGCGCATGAAACAAAATGGCAAGATGTGGTTATTGTTACCACGTTAATTGATCGATACAAAGAGAAAGAAGTTGATGAGCTATAAAACAATTTTGACTGAAGTGGATGGCAAGGTAGCCACCATTACCTTAAATCGCCCTGAGGTTCTCAATGCACTCAATGATCAATTAATGGATGAGCTTGGTGAAGCATTGCTTTCATTTGACGCCGATGACAATATTGGCTGCATCATTGTGACGGGTAGCGAGAAGGCGTTTGCTGCTGGTGCCGATATTACATCAATGGCGAAGCGTAGCTTTCAAGATGTATATCGCCATAATTTTATTTCCCGCAATTGGGAGCATATGCAAAAAGTTCGCAAGCCTGTGATTGCTGCAGTGTCGGGCTATGCACTTGGCGGCGGTTGTGAATTGGCGATGATGTGCGACACCATCATGGCTGCTGATAATGCCAAGTTTGCACAACCAGAAGTGAAGCTTGGCATTATTCCTGGCGCTGGCGGTACACAACGTTTACCCCGGGCAGTCTCCAAAGCCAAAGCAATGGATTTGGCTTTAACCGGAAGAATGATGGATGCTGCAGAAGCTGAGCGTTCAGGTTTGGTATCTCGAATCTTTCCCAAGGCAGATTTATTGAAAGAAGTAAAGGCGATTGCCAAAGAGATTGCTGATATGCCGCTACTAACAGCAATGATGGTGAAAGAGGCAGTCAATGCTGCTTATGAAACGACTCTTTCAGAGGGAATCCATTTCGAACGTCGCTTGTTTCATACTTGCTTTGGAACGAATGACCAAAAAGAAGGTATGGCCGCATTTGTGGAAAAGCGTCCTGCTAAATTTACTAATTCTTAAGTGAAATGATCTCGCAAGAGATCTAGTTTTTTTCTAAGTAGCGTTGCGCTAGCTTTACCCAGTAGCTCACGCCTACTGGAATCAATGCATCGTTAAAGTCATAAGAGGGATTGTGAAGATGGCATGGGCCCATGCCATGACCCACGGAACGGTGATCCCCATCCCCGTTACCTAGGAACACATAACATCCTGGCTTCTCAAGTAACATAAAGGCAAAATCTTCTGCGCCCATGGTGGGGTCAATATTGGTATTCACGTTTTGCTTGCCTACTAATTCGCTCATAACCTCGCTGGCAAACTGAACTTCAGCAGCATGATTAATTAATGGCGGATAGCTTCTGAAGAAAGTAATTTCAGCTTGGCAATCAAATGCACTTGCAACACTGTGCGCAATTTCACGAAGACGTCGCTCCATCAAATCAAGCACTTCCAAAGTAAATGTTCTGACTGTGCCGCCGATAAATGCACTGTCAGGGATGACATTGCTCGTTTTGCCTGCTTGAAATTGTGTGACTGAAAGAACGGCGGCATCAACGGGTCGCTTATTGCGAGTAATGATACTTTGTAGCGCCAGCACCACTTGAGCACCAGTGAGCACGGGGTCAGCACTATTGTGAGGTAGTGCGGCATGACCACCTCTACCAGTGATGGTAATTTCAAAAGCATTACTAGAGGCCATCATGGGCCCAGTAGTTACGCCAAAGTGACCTTCGGCTAAGCCAGGCCAGTTGTGTAAGCCAAAAACAGCATCGCAAGGAAATTCTTTAAAGAGACCATCTTGGATCATTTCTTTAGCGCCAGCACCGCCTTCTTCGGCAGGCTGGAAAATAAAAATCACAGTGCCTTTGAAGTCGCGATGATTTGAAAGGTATTGCGCAGCACCTAACAGCATTGCGGTATGACCATCGTGGCCACAAGCATGCATCTTTCCAGGGTTTCGAGAAGTATGCTCAAAATTATTGTGTTCTTGAAGCGGGAGTGCATCCATATCAGCCCGCAAGCCAATCATTTTTCCAGGACCTAAGTCGCCATCAAGGCGACCAACAACGCCTGTTTTCCCCATGCCTCGATAAACTGTAATTCCCCAGCTAGAAAGAGCCTCTGCAATTAAGTCAGATGTGCGTTTTTCTTCGAAGCGTAATTCAGGGTGAGCGTGAATATTGCGACGAATATCTTGAATACCTGCTGCAGAATCAAGGATTTCGGGAATTAAATTCATATCTTTATCTTATCTGAAAGTACCACCAGTTGCACCTTAAGGCTAGTTCTAGGGGCTTTAGTGAAGCGCTATTTGGATGTGCTGTGCAGCAAAATCGAGCGCCTCTATTGAATAGGGGCTGTTATGAGATTTTTGAAGCGCATTTGGCAATGAGGGAATAAATCCCAGCAAGGGAGCATTGATTGCTGCTTTTAAGGTGGCAACATTTTCTTGTACAAGAGGCATTTCATTTGCGAGAGAGTTTGCAACCCATCCTGCAATTTTTAATCCACGCGCTTTGATTGCTTCTTGCGTGAGTAGAGCGTGGTTAATACAGCCTAACTTCATACCAACTACCAAAACTATTGGTAAATCAATTTTCTGCGCTAGATCGCCTAGGTCTTTATCATCACTTAAGGGAACTAAGAATCCGCCTGCCCCTTCGACAACAATGCAATCACTGTGTTTTTGAACATCGTCAAGTGCTTGCATGATGGTATTCATATCAAGCGCAATACCTTTAATTGCGGCAGCAAGATGAGGCGCCACCGGCATATCTAAAACATAAGGAGATAAGTTGAGTTGGCCTGGCGCTAACTGGGAAGCAATGCGTAAAGTTTCTAGATCTTCATTCAAGGTGTGACCACTGGCATCTTGATATGTTCCAGCAACTACCGGTTTAAATCCGATTACTTGTTTTCCTTGTTCACGTAACTTTAGAATCAGCGCACCACTCACTAAAGTTTTACCAACCTCAGTGTCGGTCCCTGTTACAAAAAAGCCAGCCATCTTAGTCATGCATGACCTTTTCACTTACTTCTTGCTCTATTCTATTTAAGGTAGCGATGAGTTTACGTAAATCATCAGCGCTATGATTTGCAGAAAAAGTAATCCTCAAGCGAGCGCTACCAGGAGCTACTGTTGGCGGACGAATTGCTGGAATCCAATAACCTGCATCATCTAATAACTTGGCCGCCATGAGTGCACTGGCATTGCTACCCAATATGACTGGTTGAATAGGTGTGCAAGAAGAGACTTTTTTCCATTCTAAAAATATCATTTCATCTTGCCAAATTTTGATGAGTTGATTGAGCTGAGCACGACGGTTTGTACCCTCATCACCTTCAATGATTTCCAGGCTTTTAAGTAAGGTGTGCGCAATAGCAGGCGGGGTTGCAGTACTATAAATATAGGGGCGACCCTTTTGAATTAGCCATTCAATAAAAGAATCTTGTGCACAAACAAAGGCACCACTCACACCAGCAGCCTTACCTAAGGTACCGATATAAATGATGCGGTCAGATTGAATATTTTCTTGCTCTAGGATGCCATGACCTTGTTTACCTAATACTCCAAAACCATGTGCATCATCGACCATCACTAGGGCATCGTATTGCTCGGCTATCTGTAGTAATTTCTTAACAGGCGCAAGATCGCCATCCATACTAAAGACGCCATCGATGACAATAAGCTTAAGAGATTTTGTATCTTTTTTGAGGACTTCAGTTAACGAGGTAAGTTGAGTGTGGTCGAATAAGTTGACCATCGCATTCATTTGCGCGCTTGCTAATCGAACGCCATCAATCAGCGAAGCATGATTGAGTTTGGCCGAATAAATACTGAGATCGCCCCGCTGGGCCAGCCTAGCTAGGCCTGTAATGGCAGCTAAATTAGCAAGGTAGCCGGTGCTAAAGAATAGCGCGCGTACTTTGGGGATATGTTTTTCTTGAAAAAGCGCTAACTGCTTTTCAAGTAACTCGTGTGCTGCACTATGACCACTGATTAAATGCGAAGCACCACTACCAACACCATACTGTTGACTGCCTTGCGCCAAGGCATCAACTAAGTCTGCATGATTGGCAAGACCAAGGTAATCATTGCTGCAAAAAGCCTTGAGCTGCCTACCCCCTATGGTTAGCTTCGTATCGCAAGGAGATTGAGTAATGCGTAATGTTCGTTTGAGTAGCTCCAAATCTAAGTCTGCAATTTGCTTTTGCGCAAGTTTTAAGGCCTTAAATGAGCTCTTCATGCCAGAGTCTTCTCTAGTGCACGCTCAATAGCTTTACCCATCTGCATAGTCTCTTCGGAAGACAGAATATAGGGAGGCATGACATAAATCGTATTACTAATTGGCCTAATTAGAACTCCTTCTTCTAAGCCTTTGGCGAACATTTCACGTGGAAAGCTACGGATATTTTTAATGCTTTCCTTTTTAAGATCGAAAGCCAAAATCATTCCTTGTTGGCGCCAGTGTTCTATTCGAGAATCCGCTTTTGCCCAAGCAAATGCATTTGCTAAATCTTGTGAGCGCCCAATATTTTTTTCTAATACTCTTTCAGTTTCAAATATATTTAAACAGGCTAGTGCTGCAGAGCAAGCCAGTGGATTTCCAGTATAGGAGTGAGAATGTAAGAAGCCCTGTTGTGTTTGATCGCTATAAAAAGCACGATAAATTGTATTGGTAGTCATACAAAGCGAGAGGGGAAGGTAGCCCCCACTAATACCTTTGGATAGGGTTAAAAAATCAGGCCAGATGCCGGCATGCTCACAGGCAAAAAACTGACCGCTTCGACCACAACCTACAGCGATCTCATCTGCTATGAGATGCACATCGTAGCGATTACATAAATCTCTTACTAGGCGTAGATATTCTGGTGAGTACATCGCCATTTGTCCGGCGCATTGCACTAAGGGTTCGATAATGATGGCGGCAATATGGTGATGTTCTTTTTTGAATAACTTCTCAAGCTGTGCGGCCGCATACTTTGCAACATCATCTGCACTCTCACCTGGTTTTACTTTGCGTGTATCGGGCGAGCTAACTGTGAAGACGTCTTGCAAGAGCGATCCATATGCTTGTCGAAAAATGGCAACATCAGTAACAGCTAGGGCGCCTAGTGTTTCACCGTGGTAGCCATTTTCAAGACAAACAAATTTTTTCTTGTTTGGTTTTTGATTGAGTTGCCAAAAATGATGGCTCATCTTTAAGGCAATTTCTACTGCAGACGCGCCATCGGAGGCGTAAAAGATATGACCTAAATTTCCACCAGTAAGTGCGGAGAGTTTTTCAGAGAGCTCAACCACTGGTTGATGGGTAAATCCAGCGAGCATCACATGCTCAATTTTTTCTAGCTGATCAGTAATAGCCCGGTTAATCTGCGGATTAGAGTGGCCAAATAAATTAGTCCACCAAGAGCTGATGCAATCGAGTAGGGCATTCCCCTGTTCGTCATAAAGCCACGGGCCCTTACCTTTGGTGATGGCAATCAATGGAAAGGACTCGTGATGTTTCATCTGAGTGCAGGGGTGCCAAACAGCATCCAGGCTGCGATCAACAAGAGTGGGTTGATTTAAATCAGAAATAACCTTCATGTTTGTTATTTGACCACTAGTTTTTCCAATTTCTGACTTGTATCTGTTATGTTTATGGCTTGAATGGATCTATTTTCTGGAATTTACCCATGTTGGACGCCCAAACCACTGAAAAACCTCTCACCTTAGTTAAATCTAAGGCTAATGTACGCAAAGAGGTGGATGCCTCTGGTGGGTGGACCGTGGCCCAAGTTGAGGCATTGTTTGCCCTGCCTTTTGATCAATTAATGTTCAAGGCTCAAGAAGCGCATAAAGCCCATTTCCCTGAAGGTGATGTGGAATTGGCTACGTTGCTATCCATCAAGACTGGTGGCTGCCCTGAGGATTGCGGCTACTGCCCGCAGGCTGCGCGCTATGACACCGACGTGAAGGCAGAGAAGTTAATGGACTTAGAAGAAGTTTTAGAGGCCGCTAAAGCTGCTAAAGCTGCAGGATCAAACCGTTTCTGTATGGGGGCGGCTTGGCGAGAGCCCAAAGATCGCGATATTGAAAAAGTCACGGCAATGATTAAGGGTGTCAAAGCCTTAGGCCTTGAGACCTGCGCTACTTTAGGGATGCTGGAGGCTGATCAAGCTTTAGCGCTTCAAGAGGCTGGCTTAGATTTTTATAACCACAACCTCGATACCAGTGAAGATTTTTATCGCTCAGTGATATCTACTCGCGGTTATCAAGACCGCTTAGATACTATCTCCAATGTCCGTGCAGCCGGCATGTCTGTTTGCTGCGGCGGCATTGTGGGTATGGGTGAGACTCGTGAACAGAGAGCTGCTTTCTTAGCCCGTTTGGCAAATTTAAGCCCTTACCCTGAGTCCGTTCCCATTAACCACTTAGTACCTGTTGCTGGAACACCATTGGCCGATCAGAAGCCTTTAGATCCTTTGGAGTTTGTGAGAACAATTGCTGTAGCTCGCATTACTATGCCTAAGGCTCGTGTGCGTTTATCAGCTGGCCGCCAACAATTGGGTAGGGCTGTTCAGGCCATGTGTTTCTTGGCCGGTGCCAATTCAATCTTCTATGGTGAGCAATTACTCACTACCGGTAATCCAGAGGCGGAAGAGGATCGTAAGCTCTTGGCGGAGCTAGGATTGAAGACTAAGCAAAGCTCTAAAGCCGAAGTTCTGGTTTAATTTTCCGGATATGACCCCAATAGACCGCTGCATTGTTGAGTTTGATACCACCCTGCGTTCAGTGTTTGGCGGAGCAAATGCTCAAAGACCTATTCCTGGCTCAGAATCTGGAGCAAATGCTGCATTAGATTCAGAGCAACGAAAACATGCAGCTGGGTTGATGCGGATTAATCACGTTGGTGAAGTTTGTGCACAAGCTTTGTATCAGTCACAAAAATTAGTTGCCAGAAATTCAGATATTAAAGAGATGCTTGATCACTCTGGTCAAGAAGAAATGGATCACTTAGCTTGGTGCGAAACTCGCCTGAAAGAGCTTGGTTCACACACTAGCTATCTCAATCCATTTTGGTATGCAGGATCCTTTGCGATCGGCTTGGCAGCAGGCTTAGCGGGCGATAAGTGGAGTTTAGGTTTTGTTGCTGAAACTGAAAAACAGGTTGAGAGTCATCTTGAGAGTCACCTCAAAACATTGCCTGAAGAAGATCATCGTTCACGTGCAATCGTAGATCAAATGAGAATGGATGAGATCGAGCATGGGCAAGCAGCTTTGCATGCTGGTGGAGCAAATTTGCCAGAGCCAATTCAGAAAATCATGCAAGCAATGTCCAAGGTCATGACAACAGCTGCTTACAAAATTTAAAATCGATATTTGCGATTTAGTCTGAATGAATCAAAAGATTTAATTTCAGATTAATTTTGTTATATTTTTTCAAGCACTACTGTTTTTAAATACAGTATATTTAGGTATTATCTACTCATATAGCTAAGACCTATTCTTAAGTATATTTTCCAAGCCATTGTTTCAAGTAGCTATTTTATTATCACCATTTTCTGAACATATGACGCTAAGTGTTTGTAAACACTAGAGAATTTCCCAAAAAAATACCCAAAAACACTTGACCCCCTTATTGCGATCCTCTAAAGTGGGAGGAAGTGTGAAAAAGTGGGGTAAATGGTGTTTCAAGGCGCGTCATCTCTCAATTTAGATGCAAAAGGTCGAATGTCGGTTCCGGCCAAGCATCGTGACGCCTTGTTGGTTCAAGGCGATGGCCGCCTCACGCTCACAAAACATCCAGATGGCTGCCTTTTGCTATTCCCAAGACCCGAATGGGAAAGTTTTAGAGCAAGAGTTGCTCAACTGCCAATGGATGCGCATTGGTGGCGCAGAATTTTTCTCGGAAATGCATCAGAAATTGATTTGGATAATGCCGGTCGAATTTTGGTGAGCCCTGAATTACGTGCAGCAGCAGCAATCGAGAAAGAAGTGATCTTGCTTGGGATGGGCAGTCACTTGGAATTGTGGGATGCGGCAACATACGCTGCAAAAGAACAGGCTGCGATTGCACTAGGTATGCCTGAAGCACTCAAGCAATTTAATTTTTGATGACAGGGTGCTATGAACATAACTCATCGCCCAGTGTTACTGGCCGAGGCGGTGACGGCGCTAATCAGTGGCCCGCTCATTCAAAAACAAAACGCAGCGAAAAATATTCTAGTAATCGATGGAACGTTTGGACGGGGTGGTCATACTCAGGCCTTGCTCAAAGAACTTCCTTCATCTGCGCGCATGATTTCTTTCGACAAGGATTTGGATGCGATTGCAGTAGCACTGCAAATCAACGATCCACGTTTAACGATCGTGCACGACAGTTTTGCGCAGATGGATCAGTACGCGCAAGCAGAATCAGTCGATGGAATTTTGTTGGATCTAGGAATCAGCTCGCCGCAGGTGGACGAAGCGCATCGGGGTTTTTCCTTTCGACGCGAGGGCCCACTCGATATGCGGATGAATACAGAGCAGGGCTTAACCGCTGCAGAGTGGTTAGAGCAGGCGCCACAGGAGGAAATCACGCACGTGATTAAGACTTATGGGGAAGAACGTTTTGCGTTTCAGATTGCTAAAGCTATTGTGGCAAAGCGAGAAGAAGGCTTGTCACCAAAAACCACAACACAACTAGCAGGTTTGGTTGCTAGTGTGGTGCGCACACGTGAAGCTGGTCAAGATCCGGCTACTAGGACTTTTCAGGCACTCCGAATTTTTATAAATCGCGAGCTAGTAGATTTAGAGTCCGGCCTTAAAGCTGCTATGAATTTACTAAAGCCAGGCGCAAGACTTGCCGTTATTAGTTTTCATTCGCTAGAAGATCGCATCGTAAAACAGTTTTTGCAGGCACATTCAAAAGTAGAGCTGCCTCGTGGTTTACCTGTGCGCGAAAAGGACTTGCCACAAAGTGCTTTAGAAATTATTGGCCGTGTTAAGCCAAGCGATGCCGAGGTTTCAGAAAATCCTCGCGCTCGTTCAGCGATCATGCGTGTTGCTCAAAAGCGGATGGATATATCTGCATGAATCGCGCCACCTTGACTTTGCTCGCTTTGTTATTAATTTGCTCTTTATCTCTAGTAGCAGCTCAGCAACGTGCGCGTAAATTATTTATTGCTCAAGAGCGTGCCCACATTGAAGAGCGCAGGTTAAATCAAGATTTTCTTCGCTTGGAATATGAGCAACGCAATCTTTCGAAGTCTGCGCGTATTCGTGATGCTGCGCGCAATCAATTACGTATGTCCGCAATTTCTCCTGAACGTACTTTGTACCTGAAGGAGGCTAAATGAGGCCGGTTGGTTTTTCTACTACACCAAATTTAGTATTGCGTCTGCCAATGTGGCGGTCTCGCTTAATGCTATTCCTATTATTCTTTGTTTTCATGCTGCTATTGCTGCGCGCGTTCTGGATTCAAGGCCCTGGAAATGAATTTTATGAAGCCAAGGGAGTAAGAGGAACTCAGCGCGAGTTGGAGTTATCTGCAAGTCGTGGAAA
>Ga0209088_10001588_pt1 | contig 14621 bp, 9 predicted proteins | sample S_140625_EF_Meta_FD_187324 | JGI IMG/M metagenome (GOLD analysis project Ga0209088, IMG submission 187324) | Freshwater microbial communities from Lake Simoncouche, Canada to study carbon cycling - S_140625_EF_MetaG (SPAdes) (version 2) | ecosystem: Environmental > Aquatic > Freshwater > Lake ... | reverse complement strand
ACCCTGGCTTTGAACTCGGGACTGTGGGTGCGGCGTTTGCTCATCGGTGGGAGCCCCTTTCAGGGACGGTGCCCCGCCTCAGAGGTTAACGATGGGGGCTGTCCAGAAAAACCAGACCACCTCACTTGACGCCATAAGAGGCAAATGCTAGGTTTGTGGAGTGCGATGTGACGCTTGGTCTCGGGCGTTCATGGTACAACCACTGCAGGATTGGTGTGCCTTTCGATACTTCAAAAGCCCGCCCCAAGAGACGCCGGCAGCTGCTCTGTCCAGCGCATCCAGAAAAGGAGTTAGCAGGCGGTGGCCGCAAGTATTTTCTTTACCTGGAAAAAAATTGAAGATTTAGTGCAGCGCGGGATGAAAAGAAGGAAGGCTAAGCTAATAATAATGGCTTATCCTGTGCTCACCATGAGCAATGAATGGCTTGAGCAATTATTTTGTCCAGAATGTGGTACCGCCCGGTGGTGCCATGTGATTCGGCATGATCGCGTACGCCATGAGGTTGCCTGGGCTCCACGTGACCTTTGGCAACAAGTTGGTCACGTAGACCCTGCGTCCAGCAATCCATCAGTCAGCGAATATACTCGACGTGAAGCGAAGCGTCAAAAACGACGCTATTATGAATAGTTTTTTTTGCAAGAGGTCTATTGATAGCCCCATTTCCCCTAGCCCAATTTGAGAACATTTTATCAAAGGATGCTATTCCCGCTACATAATGAATTCTCCCCACAAGGAGATCAGTAAATAGAGAATTAGCTTCCGTTCGCAAATCAGAATTTAGGTGAATGAGCCATGAAATGGAATCTTTTCTGAGTTAATCCTACTCCGGAATTTATACTATCATGAATGCCATCCGTGGACAGCGTGTTGATACCATGATATCAAAAAAGAAATTATCAGTAGGGTTGTTGGGTTGCGGTGACGTTGCAAATCATTATGCTGAAATTATTCGGCACGAGACAAACAGCTTTGAGTTGAGCTCCGTTTGGGATCATGATACTGAGAAAATGAAACTTTTTTCAGAGAAATTTGGAATCAAGAAATCATTGGCTTTTGATAAGTTTTTAGAAGAGGATTTCTCGCTAATCTGCATCTGTACACCAAACCATACTCATGCAGATTTGACAAAAGTTTGTCTTAACAGCGGATTTAATGTTTTGACTGAACACCCTTTAGCAACTACTGTTTCGGATGCTAAAGAAATTTCTCAATTAGCAAGTCAGTCTTTTTGCCATGTGTTTGTTATGCGCCAACGACGTTATCTTAACTCAGTGCAGTTTTTGAAGTTCGTGCTTAAAGATAGATTGCTTGGGAAGGTAAATGAGGTTAGTGCAAATATGCTCTGGAATCGGAGCGAATATTACTATATAAATAAACCTTGGCAAAGTCAAAAGGCCTCCGGTGGCGTTGTATTGAACCAGTTTAGCCACTTCCTTGATATTATGCTTTACCTATTTGGAGATGCATTAGAAGTTTCTGGAATTTTAGGGAACCTTCGCCATCAGATTCCAGTTGAGGATACTGCTAAAGGTGTTATTTCATTTTTTTCTGGGGTGAAAGCAGACTTCTTTTGCACTACTGCAGCACCAGAAGGAATGAATTCTTCTTCCCTAATTGTAAAGGGAGACAAAGGGTTCGTTCGCCTGAGTGGCAAAGCTTGGGAGAAGATTGAGGAATTTGATGGTAATTCCTTACCAGATGCATCATTCTGGGGAGTTTCGCCGAAGGCAGGAGATCATGCTGATTATCTCTGTCGTGTTCACAATAAGCTATTAGGAAATGATGTAGAAGTTGTGGACGCATCTGAGGGCATTAGAGCAGTTATACTAATCGAGATGATATACAAAAACTTAAATAATATAGAGAGAAACTTATCAAATTATATTGGAGATAGTCTGACATGGTAAAAGATCAACCAACGGAGATAGCACTCAGCACCGGCTGTTTCATCCGCCAAGAGCAACACTTGGCAACAGCAGATATTCATGCTGTCGAGCTATCGAGTCATTCCGAAGCAACAATCAAAGACATTTTAACCACATTAGAAGCGAAAGAAGTAAGAATCCTTAGTGTTCACTGTCCTTGCCCTAGTCGTGGTTCGGGTTTAAATCTCGGCGGCGAAGGCGAATCATGGCAAAAGACATCTCAAAGTATTGTCGAAGGTATGAACATAGCTAGTGCTGTAGGGGCAAAATACTTAGTTATTCATGCTTTTTATTGTATTCCAAGTGAATTTCCCTCGGATGACTTGAAGCGTGCAGAGTTTCTCCGAACCTTTTTTGGTGACATATCGCAAGGTATAGCTGAGTATGTACGTAGCGATTATTACCGAGAATGTCGCAACAATGCGATTGTCAACTTGAAAACGATTCTTCCCGCTTTGAAGAGAGAATATCCAAAGCAGAAAATAGTACTTGAAAATCTCAATCCTCGCATCGGATATGGTGGAATACTGCTAAGCGATGTAATGGAGATAGCGGAATCGTTAGACGGTGATGTGGGAATATGTCTGGATGTAGGTCATCTCTCCCTATCAGCAGCAGCATTGGGAGTTGAATTTGAACAAGTTATTATAGATGCTAAGGATATGATCTTAACGACACACTTGCATCAAAACTTTGGTGGCAGGTATTGCGTTGATCGCAACTGGTACAGTGATGCTACAACGCAGGCCGGTCTTCAAGAGGTTGATATTCACCTTCCTTTGACAGGTCAATATCGAGTCTTGGAAATGGTTAGTGAGGAAAACGTAAACGGAGACAACAGTGCATTTAAGTCTATTCTTCAAGGTGTTGTTCAATACGAAGGTTCTAATAATAGCGCACTCCATCCAGATGTCCCCGTGGAGCGGTGGTTGTCGTTGCTAAATAGTTCCACACATCGTGTCTTTGAATTCGATTCGAGATATGCACCTATAAAACACATCCTTGATGAGATCAGTTGGGCACAAAATGGAAAGCACCCACTAAATCTGTTCGGCGGTTAAGGAGATCCACTAGTATGTACAGGCTAGGAGTTGTCGGAGCAGGAGAAATCTTTCAAATCTATGATAAAGCTATCGATAATTTGCCGAATGTTTCTATTATTGCAGTTGCAGATCCTCTTCCTGAGCGATTGCGGAAGGCAGAAAGATCTGGAAGACATTTGTTGCTTGACACACACAAATTACTCGAGATGAATTTGGATGGTGTTTTAATTCTGACGCCAAATGCACTGCACACTCCTCTAACAATAACGGCTCTAGACTATGGCCATTCAGTTCTCTGTGAAAAACCATTATCAATTAGTGTAGAAGATACTCAAAAAATACTTGCGTTAGCAAAACTAAGGAATCGATTTTTATCTGTAGCAATGCATTGCCGATACCGACCAGAAATAAAGTATCTTTATGAAAATATCCGAGGAAAGATTATTTACTTTAAACAAATCTATCATGAAAATTGGATGTCAGCAAGCTCCTGGTATTTTAACCCCGAAATTAGTGGTGGTGGAGTTTTACTTGACGTAGGCATCAATCAAATTGATTGGATACTTCCTTTAACTGAGGGACTGCAGTTACATACAGCTTCCTTTGAGCAAGCAGATTGCAAGGTTGAATTAGATTGCCACATAGAATGGAAGTATGGAACAGGGCGAGGAGTGACTGATTTAACTTGGAGGGCCAGAAAAGAAAAAAAGATTACTGTTATTGAAACTGATCGAGGAGAAGTTTTTAAATTAGATCACAAACAGCATTCGATTTACCTAAATGGAAGTCTAAAGGGGGAGTGGATGAGCTTTGAATATCAAGAAGTCATTCAAGATTTTATCAGACAAAAGGATAGCTGCAATAAAGAAGGTCATGGACAAAATGAAAGAAGCTATCTATTAATCAGTTTGATTGGTTATATTTATGAAAGTTGCGGGATTAAATTTTTAGGAAAACAGTTCAGTTATTTATGATAGTCTACAATAAGTTATTAGTACGTATTCACAAGGCGAGCTGTACGATCGCGTCAATCAAGCCATGACCGCTCATCACAAAGTGGTCGATTCATCCAGGGCTTGTAATGAGGGCCTCAGGGATCAGTCAGTAAGGAGGGCATCTCTGCCACCACCACGATGATGGGCGATCCAGGCCTCCTCCAGAAATGACCAGATGGCTCGGCCCTGTTGCCTCAAAGCGGGGGTGACCGTGAGCAGACGGCTCCGGCAGAGGGCCCCTTTGGCGGATTGGACGCCATGGCTAATCTTGCGCTGGATCACCGCTGGCGGCAATGCCCTCTCGGCGGCGTTGTTGGTGGGTTCGATGCCCTTGATCTCAAGGAAAGTGTACAGCGCTTCCTTCTGTTTCAGCATTTGGGTGCAGGTGCGCACCGTTTTGGCCCATGGCGTTTTTTCTCCCTGCTGTTAATCGTTGCTGGATGGTGGCAATCGTCCTACGACCCATCGGTACCCCCAGCACGTGATCAAGCAACGCCTGCGTTTTGCTCACACTCAAGTGAAAGGCACTGTTCAAAATGCCCCCCACGGAACTGAGACGGGGCTCGTAGCGAGTGGCCTCCACATCCGCTGGCAACGGCGCGCAGGTGCTGGTGGAGCAGCGGGGCACACGAACCGGTGCAACCGATGCTCGATCACCAACGGCGTGATCGGTGGGATCTCGACCACCTTGTGCCGCAGTGACTCTTGATCGTCTCCCCGCAGCAGGTCGCCGCAATGGCGACAGGCGACTGGATGGTGCTCCACCAATTGATCCACCCGCTCAATCGGCAACAGCTCAGGCCCTGATCCGGGATGGCCCGGCTGGCCACCCCGCTTGAGGCCACTGTTCTTGCGGCGTTCTGGCGGCTTGAACCCAGGGCCATCGATGGAGGGTGGTTTGGAGGAGTTGCGGGACCTGCGGCCGATTCGCTCCCGCCGGATGGCCAGTTCGATCGCCATGGTGCTGATCTGTGAGCAGAGCTGCTTAATCCCCTCCTGCTGAACCCGTAGCTGCTCCTGTTGAGCCAAGATGATCTCTCTGGCCTCGGCTGACCACGACAACCAGTCCGCGTTGGAAATGCCAGCAGGAGGGTCGTTCATCTCAAGCAGTCTCTGCCTGAGAGGCAAACGGGAATCATCTCGCTGTCAAGGGATCAGCAAGGATGAAGTTCGCGGCGGGCTGTCCCGTGCTCTGAACGCTTACAGTAATTCAAATTCAAGAACGACCCAAATGACACTCGATGATTCAACAAATCATCTCTCGCCCATTCCAATGCTTGCTTTAAAGCGACAACAACAAACCCTTGGAAATGCCTTAACTAAGGCTGTTTTGGAGGTGATAGATGAAGGGATTTATATTTCGTCAGAAAAAGTTACCCAGTTCGAGTCTAAGCTAGCCGAATATTGTGGCAAACCATTCGCTTTAGGAGTTGGGAGTGGAACAGCGGCTTTGCAGATTGCTCTAATCGCTTCTGGTCTAAAACCTGGTGCTGAAATTATAACGGTTCCAAATTCATTTTTTGCGACTACTGAAGTAATTCTAAACATCGATGCCTTGCCTGTCTTCGTCGATATCGAACCTGAGACACACTTGATGAACTTGAGCCTTCTCCCTCAAGCAATTACAGAGAAAACTCAGGCAATTATGCCTGTTCATTTATACGGCAATGTTGTCAATGTTGAAGAAATACAAAAGATTCTCAAGACAATGGATCGCGAAGACATAAGAATTATTGAAGATGGCGCTCATGCCTTCGGATCAAAGTTAAGAGGGAAGCCAGTTCCGATAGGTGCATGTGGAGTTTTTAGCTTCAATCCTGGGAAAAACTGCGGCGCTTTTGGAGATGCTGGTGCAGTGGTAACCTCCGACGAGGAGATTGCTGAAACAGTTCGATTGCTTAGAGACCACGGGCGGATTGATAAATGTACGCATGTATTTGCTGGCTTCAATTCCAGACTCTCTCGCATTAATGAAAAAGTTTTAAATGTTAAATCTAACTATATTGACTCTTGGAACTCCAAAAGACAGATAATAGCCAAGCGTTATGATAGCGCTTTCCAAGAATGTATTCAGGTTACTCCAGTCAAGGTATTGGATAACGTGGTCTCTGCCTATCACCAGTATGTGGTACAGGCTGAGGAGCGTAACGCTTTGCGGCAATATCTTAAGGAAAAGGGAATATCGACTGGGATTCACTATCCAAAATTAATCCCAGAGCAACCGGTCTTCTGTAAACTTGGCTATAAGCTAGAAAATCTACCCGTAGCTCGTAGTTTTGTGGGAAAAATTCTTTCTCTGCCTTGTTTTCCAGACCTGAAGGAGGAAGAAGTTGAAAGAGTAATTGCAGGAGTGCGACAATTCTACTTACGCTAAGTCTTTTAGATATCATTTAAATATGAAAATCGTGGAAGTTAGAACCTACACCCTGAAAAGTCAGCTATCGCAGCCACTTATCTGGTCTAACGGGTATATCACGCAGAGAGAAACGATGCTTGTCAGTATACAGACGGATACAGGAGTTGTAGGTTGGGGAGAAACAGGAAACAGTCTTGCTAGTTCTGTTATCCAGCAAGGGCTGTCACCCCTGCTTATCGGACAGGATCCAATGAACCGCATGTACCTATGGCAAAAGATGTACGGTCTTTATTATAGCTCAAATAGTGCTTGTGGACTAACAATGTGTGCGATAAGTGCTATTGACATCGCGCTATGGGATATTGCAGGAAAAGCTACTAACTTGCCAGTTTATCAACTTCTGGGAGGAAGGCTGCGACAGAAGGTTTCTGTTTATGCAACAGGTCTTTATTATACAGATGATAATTGTCTAAGCAGACTCCAAGAAGAAGCCAAGAGCTATGTCAAGCAGGGCTTCCAAGGGATGAAAATGAAGATTGGAGGTCTTGGACTTATCGAGGACAGAAAACGGGTAGCAGCCGTTCGCGAAGCCATCGGCTCTGAAGTTCGGCTGATGGTGGATGCCAACCAGGCCTATAACCCCGCTTTGGCTATCAAAATGGGACTGTATTTAGCAGATCTCGATATTCACTGGTTTGAAGAGCCAGTGGCAGCCCATGATTTAGGTCTTTATCTTGAAGTTAAAAGAATGCTTTCTATTCCCCTTGCAGGCGGAGAAAACTTTTATTCAGAGTATAATTTTCGTGATTTTTTCGCAGAGCGGGCATTGGATATCGCTCAGCCGGATGTCGGAAATATTGGGGGTCTGTCTAAAATAGTCAAGGTAGCGGCAATGTCCCAGACTTTTGGGGTTCAGTTATGTCCCCATGCCTGGGGGACACCAGTATTGACTGCTGCAACAATTCATTTATGTGCTGGATTGTCTCCTTGCCCCTTTGTTCTCGCTCCCAAAAACTACCTTCAGGAACCAATCATGGAATTAGATTGTACGCCTAATCCAATCCGCGATCAATTGTGCGGCGATGTTTTTAGACCCTGTGATGGATTTCTTGATGTTCCAGAGGAACCTGGTCTAGGGGTTAAAGTAGATGAACAGGCATTAGAATATTATCAAATTCGCGGATAAACCATGTGATCCGAGTTCTTCTCTATCTTGTACTAAAACTATTTACTAGCATTCTAAACTAAAATGAACCAAGTAAACAAAACTTCAAAGCTCTCATTTTCTCAGCAACAGATATTGGTAGACAATCAATTTATCTCCGACAAGTCCACATATAATTTACAATTCATATTTCATTTGGGCGGAGCGCTAAACGTTGAGTTATTCAAGCAGAGCCTTACTGAAATCCTGTTGCGTCATCAAATTTTGCGAACCACCTTTGTTAATGAAAAAGAATTGGTTGCTCAGGTAATTTCTGAACCGCCTTCATTAAGCTTTCCGATTGTAGAGCTTAAAGGAAGACTTAAGTCTGAACAGGATGCCCAAATCAGGCAGCAAATTAAAGAAGAAGGGAATAAACCTTTTGATTTAGAGAAAGAGCCACTTGTACGGTTTTGTTTAATTAGGCTAAGCGAGGTTGAGCATTTATTTCTGCTTACATTTCATCATATTATCTGCGATATTGAGTCAATTAGCGTGTTCATGAATGAATTAGCTATAATCTACGAAACTTTTTCGATGGGGAAGTTCTCGCCACTTCCTAATCTTCCTATTCAATATTCAGACCTTTGTAACTTGCAAGATCAGAAGCTCCAGGGCAAAGTGTTGGATGCTCATCTTTCTTACTGGAAGGAGAAGCTTAGTGGTAGGCTTCCAGTATTAGAATTTCCAACTCGCGGCTCCCATCCGTTGACGCAAACAAACCAGGGATCACGCCAATCGTTTTTGATATCTGAATCTTTGACTCAAGCATTGAGAGATTTGAGCGAACATGATGGTGTCACCTTAGCGATGACGTTGATTGCCGCATTTAATACCCTCCTATACCGCTATACAGCACAGGAAGATATCATTATAGGGATAAATTCTGGGTGGCGCAATCAACTTCATAGCAAAGGTTTAATTGGCTGTTTTGTCAATCCTCTGGTACTAAGAACTGATTTGTCTAACAACCCAACTTTTCAGGATTTGCTGAAGCTTGTGAGCCAAGTCATGCAAGATGGTGTGCATCGAGAGATTCCTTTTTATAAACTGGTAGAAGAAATTAAGCCAGAACGCTATCTGGGACGATCGCCTATATTTCAGGTGATGTTCGAATTCTTTAATATCCCAGTATCAACGTTTAAAAGTTCAGGTTTGCAGATTAGCCTTCAAGCTATTGACTGTGAGATTGATAAGGGGACTACGATCTTTGATCTAAAACTACAAATATTGGAAAAAGCTGGCAATCTTTTTTGTACCATTGAATATAAAACAGAGTTGTTTGATGAGGCAACAATTGGCAGAATGAAGGGGCATTATCAGACGCTACTAGAGGGAATAGTCGCCAATCCTAGCCAATGCCTATCAGATTTACCGATCTTAACTAAGTCAGAAAGACAACAGCTACTTTTGGAATGGAATCCAAAGCAAAGTGACTACCCAAAAGATTTGCTCTTTCACCGATTGTTTGAGACCCAAGTGGAAAAGAGTCCTATGTCTATAGCAGTTACTTTTGAAAATGAGCATCTCACCTATTTGGAGCTAAATTGTCAGGCAAATCAATTAGCTCACTACTTACAATCTCTTCAAATAGGTCCTGAAATGCTTGTTGGCATTTGCCTAGAAAACTCTTTAGCCCTGGCAGTAGCCTTTTTGGGAGTTCTGAAAGCGGGTGGAGCTTGTGTGCCTCTGGATCCCCTTTGGCCGAAAGAACGGATGTCACATGTATTCAAAGATAGCCAAGTATTTGTGGTACTAACTCAACAGAGAATTCTAAAACAACTTCCAAGACATGATGCAAAAATAGTCTGCCTAGACCGTGACTGGAAAACAACAATCGACTGCCATGTTAGAGACAACCCAACCAGTTTAGTAACCGAGAACAACTTAGCCTTATTATTTTATACATCAGGATCAACCGGTCAACCAAAGGGCGTGATGGCCACTCACCGAGGGCGCAGTAGTCGTTTGCATTGGGAATTAAATACTTTTCCGCTCAATCAATCAGACCGTCACTTGTTGAAGGCTTCTATCAGTGCCGGCGTATTTGTAAAAGAATTCTTCTGGCCATTGTTGACTGGGGCTCAATTGATTATGGCTCGCTCAGATAAACGTCAGGACAGCAGATATATCGTAAGGCTAATTGCAGAACATAATATTTCTGTGATTACTGTGGTTCCAACCGTATTACAGATGCTTTTGGACGAACCAGAAATCAAGAAATGTCAATGCCTGAAACACATATTTTGCGGTGGGGAAAACTTACATAAAACACTCCTAAAGAAATGTCTAACAAGCCTATGTGCTAGTTTATATCATACCTACGGCGGTTCTGAAATATCAACAGTAAGTCACTATACTTATAGAACAGGAGATGATCCTGAAATCATCACCATTGGAAGCCCGTCTGACTTGCAGATCTATCTGTTGGATTCTCACCTTCAACTTGTTCCTATCGGGATCCCTGGCGAGATTCACGTAGGTGGGCTTGGCCTAGCACGAGGTTACTTCAATCGTCCTGACTTGACGGCACAAAAGTTTATTCCCAATCCCTTTAACGACGATCACGGAAGCATCCTTTATAAAACTGGTGATATTGCTCGCTACCTATCTGATGGTAACATTCAGTTTCTCGGACGCACCGACAATCAAGTAAAAATTCGCGGATATCGTGTCGAGTTGGGAGAAATTGAGACTGTGTTAAATCAGCATCCATCGGTGCGGAAGTCCGTAGTTTTAGCTAGGGAGGATATACCTGGTGATAAGCGTCTCGTCGCCTATGTTGTTACCGATTCAGAAAAGATTGCACAAGTTAAACAACTACACGACTTTTTGAAGGAAAAATTGCCAGATTATATGTTGCCAACCTTTGTTCTGCTGAATTCTATACCGATGAATCCTATTGGTAAGGTAGACCTACGAGCACTGCCTGCGCCTAACCAAACTAGGTCTGTCCTAGCAGAATCTTATGGAGCACCTAATAGTTTGACTGAAGAACGAATAGTAAGTATCTGGTCTCAAGTTTTTGGTTTAGAGGATGTCGGCATTCACGATAATTTCTTTGAATTAGGGGGAAACTCTTTGAAGGCTGTCCAAGTAATTTCACGGTTGCGTGAAGCATTTCAATTGGAGGTTCCTTTACACTGGGTATGGGATGCTAAAACCGTGTTTGGTTTGGCTTGTCTGCTTGATAAGATTCAGGATAATAAGCAAGTTCTCAATGCTTCTTGTAGTGTAGTCGTCACAGGTGATCGTGAGGAGATTGAAATATGAACACATACGAGTTCCTGTCCTACCTAGAAAGCCTAAATGTAGAACTTTTTACTGAAGGTGATAACCTCCGCTGTATTGCGCCTAAAGGAACCCTAACTTCATCTCTGCGCACTGAGCTGGTCGCCCGCAAAAAAGAATTAATTTCACAATTACGTCAGGTAAGTCTTACCCCTCGCCCCCCGTTTCCTTCCATTTTACCTACCTTTCGGGATAGAAACATTCCTCTATCTTTTGCTCAACAACGCCTATGGTTCTTAGATCAAATGGAGCCTGGTTTTGCCTACAAAGAGTCTTTTGCTTTGCATCTGAAAGGATTGCTAAACATACCTGCATTAGAGCAAAGCCTTACTGCAATTGTTAGCCGTCATGAAATTTTACGAACCAACTACCAGTATGTCAATAGTATGCCGGCTCAAGTTATTTCCAACAGTGTAGATATAAAATTACCATTGATTGAACTTAGCGACTTTGCCGATGGTGAGAAAAAGACGAAAACAAAAGACCTGATTAATGCGGAAGCATGTAAGCCTTTTTCCTTGATTCAGGATCCCTTGTTTCAAGCTACTTTATGGAAACTAGGTCAAGACGAGCATATTCTGCTTTTGGCCATGCACCATATTGTTATAGATGATTGGTCTATCGGTATTTTATTTCGGGAACTTGAGGCACTTTACGAAGCTTTTTCTGGGGAAAGGTCGTCACCCCTCCCAGAACTTCCTATCCAATATGCTGACTTTGCTTGTTGGCAGCGCCAGTGGCTACAAGACGAGGTTCTGGAGAAGGATCTTTTCTATTGGAAACAGCAGCTAAGCAGTGAAATCCCCGTTCTCCAACTACCTACTGCCCGTCCTCGACCGTCTGTACCAAGCTATCAAGGTGCGCAACGAATTCTGCTCCTACCTAAGGCTTTGACTCAAGCATTAAAAGTGTTAAGCAAAGAGGAGGAGGTAACTCTATTCATGACCCTTATAGCAGCGTTTAATGCGTTTTTATATCGATATACAGGGCAAGAAGACATTATCGTAGGTTTTCTTACTGCGGGGCGCAATCAAGTTAAAATAGAAGCTCTGATTGGATATTTTGTCAATACGCTGCCGTTACGCACAGACCTTTCGGGTAACCCTAGTTTTCGAGAATTGCTGAATCGGGTTTGCGATAACGTCTCGGAAGCTCTTACTCACCAAGATCTTCCTTTTGAGAAGCTCGTGGAAGAACTCCGTCTTCCCCGAGATCTGAGCCGTCCACCTCTGTTTCAAGTACTATTCATTTTGCAGAATTCTCCAACCACAACACTCCATCTTGCTGGTTTATCTGTAACTTCTTCAAAGATTCATAATGGAAGTTCAAAATTTGATCTTTCTATGTTTATAATTGAGCATGATGAGCAGCTCAGATTAGAACTAGACTACAATACAGACCTATTCAATACTGAAACTATCGCTCAAATGTTGGAGCATTTCCAAGTGCTGTTAGAAGGCATCGTCGCTAACCCAGAACAGCGACTCTCAGACCTACCCCTCTTAACACCAGCCGAACGGCATCAATTGTTAGTCGAGTGGAATGATACGGAAAGGGAGTATCCTCAAGACAAGTGCATCCATCAGTTGTTTGAAGAGCAGGTAGAACGTACCCCCGATGGGATAGCAGTAGTATTTGAAGGGCAAAAATTAACTTACCGGGAATTAAACAGCAAAGCTAATCAATTGGCTAACTATTTGCAAAAATCAGGAGTAAAACCCGAAGTTTTGGTAGGGATTTGTGTTGAGCGTTCCTTAGACATGGTAGTGGGACTGTTGGGAATTCTTAAAGCGGGTGGTGCTTATGTCCCTCTAGATCCAGCTTATCCCAAAGAGCGTCTGAATTATATGATTTCTGATGCTCAAGTAAAAATCCTCTTAACGCAGCAGGAGTTAGTGTCTCAGTTACCTGAGCAATGCGCCGCAAAAATTTGTCTCGATAGAGACTGGAGTCTGATAAGAGGAGAATCTCAAGAGAATCCCCTATGTACTGTTGAGGTTGAAAATCTAGCTTATGTCATCTATACTTCTGGCTCTACAGGAAAACCCAAAGGAGTTCAAATTATTCATCAGGGAGTGGTTAACTTTCTCTCGTCGATGAAGGCTGCACCGGGACTGAGTGAAACTGACACTCTCTTGGCCGTTACCTCCATTTCTTTCGATATCGCTGCCTTAGAACTTTACCTTCCGTTGAGCGTTGGCGCTAAGGTCTTTGTCGTCAGTCGAGCAATTGCGGCTGATGGATTTCAGTTAATGAACCAATTATATTACTCGGAAGCAACTACCATGCAAGCAACTCCTGCTACTTGGCGAATGCTCATCGTCAGTGGCTGGGAAGGCAAACCCAACTTGAAAATCCTCTGTGGGGGGGAAGCACTACAAACAGAATTAGCCCATCGATTACAGCGAACCAGTGCAACCCTGTGGAACTTATATGGTCCAACAGAAACAACTATTTGGTCAACGGTCTATGAGTTCAACTCCTCACGAGAAACTAACCAGAAGCCTTGCTTGGCAATTGGTCGCCCGATTGCCAATACGCCAATCTATCTCCTAGATCGCCATCTTAACCCCGTTCCCATTGGCGTACCAGGCGAACTCTACATCGGCGGACCTGGCCTGGCTCGCGGCTATCTCAACAACCCCGAGCTGACCACAGAGAAATTCATCCGCGATCCCTTTGCCACCGATCCCACCGCTCGCCTGTACAAATCGGGCGACCTGGCCAGCTGGAACCCCGACGGCACCATATCCTTCCACGGCCGCCTCGATCAGCAGATCAAGTTGCGTGGCTTTCGCATCGAACCTGGCGAGATCGAAAGCCATCTGCTTGCCCATCCCGCCATCGCTCAAGCAGCCGTTGTGATCCTCAGCACCGATCCTGCCAACCCGAGGCTGATCGCTTACTGGGTGGCTCAGACCAATGATGGTTCTTCCTTTACAACGCCCTCTGCTGAGCAGCTGCGCTCCTTTTTGGCGGAGCGCTCGCCTTCTTACATGGTGCCTTCCGCTTTTGTGGCGCTGGATGCGTTGCCCCTGACCATCAACGGCAAGCTGGATCGCAAGGCCCTGCCTGCTCCCTCTTTTCCTGGAAACCTGCAGCAGCGCGTTGAGCCCAGCACAGAGCTCGAACAGAAGCTCCATTTGATCTGGGCTGAGGTGCTAGGCCATGCTGATTTCGGCATCAACGATAACTTTTTTCTTATTGGTGGCCATTCTCTAGCTGCCGCACGCCTCGTTTCGCGAATTAATCACGAATTAAAACAGTCTGATTCACTCATATCCTTCTTTCAGTACCCAACCGTAGCAGGACAGGCAAATATCATCTCAGGGTCTGTGCATGATCCATACCGCTGCCTTGTGACATTGCAGCCGCTCGGCCAGAAACCACCGCTCTTCATCATTCACGGATGGGGCGGAAAAGTATGGAGCTGGATTCACTTGGCCCGTGCCCTAGCACCCCAGCGTCCAGTATTTGGCTTGCAAGCATACGGAGCCGATCACGATCTTCCGCCTCAAGGGAGTCTCGAGGAAATAGTCGATGCCTATGCCGATGAAATCCTGCGTCAACACCCTGAAGGCATGATTAATCTGTTAGGGTATTCTGGTGGAGGATGGTATGCCTACGCAGTTGCTGGCGCACTCCTCAAGCGCGGAGGGAGTATTAGCACGCTCACCCTTCTAGGAGCCTGTTGCGCATAGATCCAGGCCACGATCTCCACAGACGCTCCTGAATCTGCCCAGATCCCAGTGACGCCAATGAATCTGGTCGAGAAAATGGGGCATGCAGAAGCCCAAGTCCTTCCGT
>Ga0209088_10001587_pt1 | contig 14623 bp, 4 predicted proteins | sample S_140625_EF_Meta_FD_187324 | JGI IMG/M metagenome (GOLD analysis project Ga0209088, IMG submission 187324) | Freshwater microbial communities from Lake Simoncouche, Canada to study carbon cycling - S_140625_EF_MetaG (SPAdes) (version 2) | ecosystem: Environmental > Aquatic > Freshwater > Lake ... | reverse complement strand
ATACTCAATTTAATAAAGTGTTTAATGAAATGCTGAAAAATCTTGAAAAAGATACAAGAGTATTTGGTGGTAAAAATGGAGTAATGACATTTGAAAAATGGTTTGAAAAAGAAGTAATTGGCTCTAAATCATTTAAAGATATAAGAGTTGGAGACAGATCTTTTAAATCAATATTTAATTCAGTTCTACAGCCTATGGGGCCAAGAGATGGAAAGCCTATTGCGGCATTAGAAACACTTGTTAAATCTAGAAATGGTTTAACTACAATTGAAAATTCAAAATTAGCTGGTCTTGCAAAAGGAATGCTAGGAACATTTAGCGGAAGCTCATTTAACTCAAGCAGACAAAGACTTGCAATAATGATGTCAAGAGCATTTCTTAAAAGAAATGCTGGAGGATCTATTCCTGGAGGAACTGTAGAGCAAGGAAGATATGGATACGGTAAGCCTTTCTTTATTGGCATGCCAAGATCTATTAAACAGGTTGAAGCACAAAGAGCAGCAAGAACAGCAATGGAAAAAGCAAGCACTGCTGTATCTGAATCAAGATTTGCAAAGAAACCAATAACTCAATATGGAGAGCTTTTATCTCCTACCACAGGAAGAAGTTTTCCTGTACCAGGAGTTGGCGGCTTATACATGAAGGGCGACGAAAAGGTATTTGTCAAGCCAGTATTAGATGAAAGAGCAGCACTAGCAGAAATGAGAGCAACAGAAATTGCTCGTGACGTTCATGGGCTGCATACTCCAAAACAAAAAATTGTTGTCATGAAAGATCCTACTGATCCAACTGGCAAAAGAAAATTATTAGCACTTGAATCAAAATTTGACCCAACCCTTGCAGCAACGGATGCAAAGTTTACAACAGATCAATACTTTAGACAGCTAGTTGCATCAGCATTACGTGGAGATAAAGATTTAGCAAGAGGTAATTTATCTGGGAATGTTCTTTCAGATGTAGGAGCAGCTGGTGTATTTTCAGCAGCTTCTGGACTTAGAGGATATTCAGCCGTGATGCCATCAGTAAAAGATCAGGCATATATAAATCTATTGGGCACAAAAGGCAGTGGAGCTAAAAAATTTTTTGCCGAGTCAACACACCAGATACCAAAAGGAATGACAGCCGACGAATACCATAGCCGTATGCTTAAAGAAATTGAAGGAGCTTTGCCAAAGCTCAAGCAAACAATTTCAAGATTTGATTTAAACGCAGAAGAAAAAGTTGTATATGAAGCAATGATTAAAAGACTATCTGATGCAAGAAATGTAAATTGGAAAGAACTTCATGGAATTCACTCTGGCTTGCAAATGTCACCAGAAAAACAAATGACACCAGCAGCTATAGCAAAGATGGTAGCAGCAGATGAACTAAAGCGTAGACAAACTGGCCACTCAGTAAGCCTTTCAGATAATGCATTTAAAACTGATGCGAACGGATTTAGATTTGGTGGATTGCTTGAAGCATTAACAAAAGGCAAAGCAATGCATAAAATTGGAGCAGGATTTGGAAAAGATTCTACTGGCGGATGGGGAGTAACATCCTTGCAAATAGGAATGGCTGAAAAACTTTTTGGATCTACTGGATTAACAAAAAGAACACAAAAAATTCTTTATGATAAATTTGCAGCCCAGCTTGCCAAAGAAATGCCATACGGATATTCAAAGAATGCACAAGGGCAGTTAATAAAAGCTTTAGAGCCAGACATCATGGATTCTGTAATAAGATCTGCGGCTTCATCCACACTCTCAGCACCAGAGGGAAGAAAAGTCCTTTCTGTTATAGACAGAGAAATTCTTAGAAAAAAGTTTGCAAACTGGGAATCTAAAAAAGATACTCCGTTGACAGAAACTTTAAAGCAATTAATTTTTGGAATAGAAAAAAGAGAAATGGGCGGACCAGTTAATTCAGGTCAACCATATATTGTTGGAGAAAAAGGCCCAGAGCTATTTGTTCCAAGAAATTCTGGCGGAATAATTCCAAATAAATATGCAACTGGTGGAAAAATTATAAATGGCTTTGGCCCAGGTGGCTTAGTTCCAATGCTTAAACAGTTACTATTAATTATGGGAATAAGCGAAGGCTCTAAATATGCTGGTGAAAAAATTGGCGGAACCCCAGGAAACTTATTATCTACAGTGGGCTCATTCTTACCATTCTTATTAATGGGGCAAGGTGCTGCAGGTATGGGTGGCAAGGGTAGAATTAGCAACATGTTCCCTAAAGCTACAAAGCCTATTGGAGCAGCTAAATCAGTTGAGGGTGTTTTTGTTAATGGAAAGCCTTTAATGAATGCAACAAAGTATGGTACACAGCTAGATAAACTAACTAAAAGCTCTAATATTTTTTCTAAAACATTAGGAATGTCATTAAAGATGTTTACAAGATTCAACCTTGCTCTTGGAACACTTGCGGTTGGTGGGCAGTACGCATGGAAAAAATGGCAACAACATAACGAGGCTCTAAGATTAAATGCATTAGGCTATGGAATGACAGCTGAAGCTGCCTCAAAAGCAGGACTTAAGTTTACAAACTTTAATGATAAAATTAAAGAAGCAATCAACAATGCAAAAGCATTAAGAGAAAAAAATACTCTTCTTTATGAAAGCATGAAGGGTTCTGGAACTCCTTTAAAAATTACAATTGAAGAATACAAAAAATTGCAAAAAGAAGTTAAAGCAAATTATTCTGATCAAGTTGCTCTTATTAATCAAACTGGAGACAACGCAGAAGAGCAAAAGGCTTTAGCTATAAGACTTAAAGAGCAGTTAATTGCTATGGGAATGTCTGCAGAAGATGCAGCTAAAAAGATATACACAATGTATGCGGCGTCAGACTTTGCTCCAAATGCAGCAGCATACACAATTAGATCACAAGGTTTTAATGACATTAAAGATACAGCAACTGCCGCAGCTCGCGCAATAGATGATTTAAGTACTGCAATGGCAACTAATCGTGACGCAACAGAACAAGCAAATCAGCTGAATACGGCAATGATGGCTCTATCCACAGACGTAGAATCTAGACAAGCAAAAGCATTAAAAGAAGCACGTAAAAAAGCCAATAAAGATGGAACCTATCTTTCAACGGGTGATGAAAAACAAATAATGCTTGATCAAGAAAAAGTTGCTATTGATGCAATTAATTCTCAAATAGAATATCAAGTATCTTTAAGTAAAGAAGTTGTAGATGAGATGGCCAAGATAGACCCAGCAATTAGGCAAATTGTTAATGACCAAGACACTGCTTTGTCTCTATGGCAAAAAACAAGAATTCAAGTTAAGGGGTACACTGGAGACCTTAGAGCTTTAAATGCTCAACAAACAAATGATTTATACAACTTACAAATAACTTTGGGTAAATCAATAGAGGCTGCAAATAGAGCTCCTGGTGGTGCTTTAGAAAAGCAGTACAAGCAATTAAATGATAATAAAAAACTACAAGCTGCTTATGAAAAAGCAATGAAGGGCCAGTCTGCCGCACAACAAATATCAGATAGAGATAAGATAACATCAATTCAAAAACAAATAGACGCTAACAATAAACTTACTGATGCAAGATTAAAAGCTCTTGATGCTGCAAAACAAGAGGGTGATATTGGTAGAGAAATTGCAAAGAAGCAGGCAGAGTATGATGCAGCACTTGCAACTGGAAATATTGCTGGCGCACAACAAGCAAGCTTAGATATCCAAGGATACCAAAGTGACCTTCAATATAATTCACAAAAGAAATCTCTTGAAGATTCAAATATTTTAAAGAACTTACCACTACAAAAATTAATTGAAGCAATACAAGGCAAGCAGCAGGGCATAGCAGACAAAGCAGCAATTGCTGGTGAGAAGTATACGGATCTTACTAAATCAATTACTAATCAAGAAACCGCAATTGATGCAGTAAATACTGCAATGTTAAATTGGGAAATTGAATTATTAAAACAGCCAGAAGCAAAAAGAGCAGAGTGGAAAGCAAGTAAACAATCAGAAACAATGCTTGCCGCAGTTGCAGATGCAGCTAAGGCTGCAGGAGCTAAACTTAATGGCTTAAAAGATATTGATTTTGCAAAAACCCTTGTAGATGGATTAAATAAAAATCTTGGGGCAATGAGTACTATAGATGTTAATGGAAATGTAACCATAAATATTGATGGAAAGAAATTTGACATAGGTGGTCGTGGAGATGGTTCAAAGAGCAATCCCTATGATTTAGGAAAAGCTGGTATTGACACAAATACAATATCTGGGGCAGATATTTCAAAGTGGAGCGGATTAACTGGAGCAGGACCATTTGGAGCTAGAGAAAAACTTAAGGCTCTTGCTACAGAAAAAGGAATTCAACCTGGACAGTTCTTCTCAGTAACAGATAAAGATGGTAAAGTTTCTACATATGTAATGAGAACAGATGGAAACTTAACTAGAACAATTGACCCATATAAGAAAGCAGATGGCGGACATATTATAGGAGCAGGAACTGCCACATCTGATTCTATCCCAGCCTACCTTTCAAATGGTGAATATGTACTTAAAGCGTCGGCAGTTGAAAAATATGGAGTACCTCATCTTGATGCAATGAATGCTGGTAAATATGCAGATGGTGGAGTTGTAGGTTCTAAACCTAATAATAAAAATTCATCTAAAGACACATCAATTACTTATGAAGGAGAACCACAGGGCACTAAATTCATGGGTCCAGTTGAGGCATGGAAAGAAGCCAACAAGCAAATTGTTAAAATTGAAGTTCCTCCCATCACAGCTAATTTTGCTACAAATTCTTATATATTAAATAAAGAACAAAGACTAGAATTGCAATCAATTGCTAAAGAACTTATTAAGCATAAATTAAAATCAATAGTTGTTGAAGGTCACACAGATTCAGTAGGTAAAGAAAAAGATAATCAAGTGCTTTCTCAAAATAGATCAAATGCTATTGCAGAATATATAGCAAAATTTGTTCCTGGTACAGCTTTTACTCCTATAGGATATGGAGAATATAGACCAATTGTTCCAAATACAAATTCTGCAAACATGGCTAAAAATAGAAGAGCAGAGCTTATTCTTCCAGATAAATATAAAACAATATATCCAGATTATATACCTGAAAACCATAAATATATATTAAGTCGAGGGGAGATTAGATCAGATCTTCAAGGTATAAAAACTGAAGGAGTATTTGGTACAAATGGAAAAGTAATTGCTCGTGGAACATTATCGTCTCCTCAAGGATCAATGCAGTCAACTATTGATTGGGGCAAGCTATTTAAGAAAATTAAATCGGGGCTTGGCTTCCATACAGGCGGACCAGTAGGGCATCGTCATGGAAGAAGCTTACCAAAACCTACACCATCACCATCACCTACAAGTAAATATGTAACATTAGATGAATACCGTAAAATAAAGGGAATGGATCTTGATAACACTTCAAGTAGTAAAAATAATGGCGGCACTAATTGGCTTAAGTTCTTAGAGCCAGGAGAAGAATCAGATCCAAGCAAGAGATCTGGTTTATCTAAGCTTATGCATTCATACTCTAAAAATGTAATGGAGCCATTCATGAAATATAGTATGCCTGGCGGCCCACTAGTATATGATATTTTTGGCAAACCATTACTGCAATCTACAACCAATATTTATTCAGGCGAAGGTAAATGGAATGACTATACTAGCTTAGCAGCAACTGTTGCAGGTGGACCGACAGCTAAAGGCGTAACATCACTTAAAGTTGGAATTAAATCATTACCAAAAATACCTAAATTAATAACAAGAATAAAAGAAGCAAAAGCTTGGACTCATTTTGCACATCAATCACCAAAAAAATTAGTACCCAGCATTGGCAGAGAAACTGAAGCTATGCATACATATGGACCTGGTACTTATGGAGCAAATGATAGTACATATATGGGTGATATGTTTGGAACAGAAGCACATAAACTTAGCTTGTCTCCTCTTGCTTGGCTTAAAACTGCATTTGGTAAAGGCGCAATAACAGACGCTCAGCTACCAGCAGAAAAATTACTTTATGCAAAAAAGACTGGACTACCTGAACCTACATATTTAAGTGACGAATTTGCTAATTTTCTTCGTAAAAAAGGATATTCTGGTTATCAAACAGAAGGCATTATAACAAATTGGAATATTGGATATCCAGGATTTGGATTAAAAAATAATTTAGGAAAAATTCCTTTTGCTGCTAAAGGTATACTTTCTAAAGCAAAGGGATTAATTTCTAAAACAAAAAATGCTATAACCAACATTCCAGGTAGAATAAAAGAATTTCGTCTTCCAACTAAATATGATAATCAAACTTTTAAAACAGGATATGAGTATGGAAGAAGAGCGGGTCAATCAACAACAGATATGGCTTTAGATCCAAAAGTTATTAAAGCTCAAGAAGCGGCTAGAGCTCCGCTAGCTAAAATATTAGATCAGGGTGGCTATGAGCCATCTCAATATGGCAATGGGTGGATAAGAAAAGGTGCAGATCACAATCGACCAAGTAATGGTGATATGCTACAAGAAGGAGATCCTTTATATGAAACCCTTGTAAAACTAGTTAGAACAGAGTTTGATTTTAATCCAATTGTTCATGCAAGAGGTAAATATTATTACGGAAGTCTTCTTGGGTCAAAAGTGAAAAATACAAAAGATGCTATTAATAAATTTCTTGATAGTAAAAAGATAAGAAATAATAAACTTATATTAAAACTTATGTCTAATAGAGTTTTTGGCAAAAAACTTACAGATTTTATGTTAAGTAAAAGCAGCTTAAAGCAAGGGTCATTCCCAGATGGGCTACCATTATCTTCAATAAAAGATGCATTAGGAACAACGTCTTTTCATGGAGGCGCTCTAAATGAAATAGCAAACAGAGTTTTAACTTCTGGTCCAGTAGGTGAAGCTGGTAAATTATTTAAAGGCAAAGCGATCAACCCAGCTAAAAATTGGTTTGGCTTAGATCTTTTTGCAACATCAAGCCAAAATGTTGGAAGAGCTTATAGAGAAAAAAATTTATTAGACAATCCTTTATCTAGTTTATTTGAATTGGCATTAAAAATAAAATCCGCTAGACCTTTGGACATAAGGCATGGAACACCTTCATTAGCTATATCAAATCCTAAGTTTTTACGAGCATACATAAAAGCATTATTAAAATCTGGAAAAACTGAAGAAGCATTCAGATTCCTATTGCAAGAAGGTGGCTCTAAAGCAAGAATGATTGGTGGTGAATCTACGTCAAGAGCGCAATACTTTAGTCAAGGAACTGAAACTGCAGAAGCTTTAATAAAAGCAAAGCTTGACTCAATACTACATACTGGAGGGCTACAAGTAAATCCAGGGGAAGAGCTTCATAATGTTCTGGCAATGCTTGATCCAGAAAAATTAGTTGCTGGTTTTAAAAAAGTTGCTGAAAGTGCTGGGGGCATAGGATCTAAATATGGTATACCTCAATTTGAAACTGGTATAAATAACGTTCCAGCTAACATGCTTGCCATGCTTCATAAGAATGAAGCAGTTGTCCCAGCTAACATGAACCCGTTTAATCCAAACGCTAATAATGCTACAATGGGTGGAGGCGTATATAATATTACAAATAATATTAATGGATATGATGGAAACTTGGAGCAATTATCTAGCATGGTAACTCAGAAAACAATTACAGCAATTAAGAGCCTTGATTCACGCAACGCTAAAATGGCTGGCCCATCATTTACTGTAGGAGCTAAATAATGGCACTGACACTTCCGATTGGGTCCCTTATAACATTTGAAAACTCATCGGTTACCCCTGCAGTCTGGCAGCCATTAAGCGAACATAATAGAGCAAGCGCCACACTGGATATACAGAGAATTGAAAAAACCCAGAGAATGTCAAATGGAACATTAAGAAAAATATTTATTACTGACAAAGATATGCTCTCGGTCAGCTGGACAGGCTTACCAACCTATGCCTCTATGACAGTAGATGGCGCTTGGGGAGCTATGAACATTAAAGAGTTTTATGAATCAACTGCTGGGCAAGGTGCATTTAATGTAAAAGTTTCTCCAAATGGAATGGCTTCAAGAGAGAAAACAATGATGATGTCATTTACCTCTTGCACCTTTACAGTTACAAAAAGAAATTTAAGAACAGGCGGAGTATTTAAAAATTCAAGTATAACTGCAATATCATACGCTAGCGCAGTAACAACATATACTGGTAAAAATAGTTTTGCAGTTGGAAATAAAGTTAGCATATCTGGAGCAACATTTGCAGCATATAATGGAGTATTTACTATTACCTCAGCTACCCCAACATCATTTACTGTCGCAGGTACTATAACTGGAACACCCGCTTCATCAACAGCATCTGCCGTCACAGTATTGCCAGAACCACAAGAATTTTGGGATGTATCTATAGCACTGGAAGAAGTTTAATGATTACAGGATCACCAGGGCTGCTTAGCTACATTAATACATCACAGTCATTTAAGATGACTAATGGGTGCACATTAGAATACAACATGAATGATTTAATTGATGGAGTCACCATGCGTGGACCAAACGGAACAGCCGCAAATCCTGCGGGGGACCTACAAGTAACAAAAACAGATTCGTATGGCAATACATACAAGCCATTTGAAAAGCTATTTCCAATAACAAGTATAATTGATCCAAGAAGACCAAAGTTGGCTGGCATTCAGTATATGATTGATGGAGATAGAAGTGTAAGAGCAAACCTAGAAAGCGGAATAGGGTCTAAACAATCTTATGCTTCATCAAGTTCTTTTAATAAAAGACTATACTTTTCAAGCTTGCAACTGCCATATAAATATTGGGTATCTCCCTCCGTGGTACTTAGCCCAACGGGAGATACATCTTTAACTAATTGCATATTAACTGTAGAGTATCCAATTTTAAAAACAGCGGCAGCTAACAAAATAGTTGTTAAATTTGAAACATCACACTCTATACCCACAGAATGGAATCTTAAAGCAACAAATAAAGATGGAGTTGAAACAACAATCTATAATGGAACTTCTGCTGGCATAGTTAATGGAGTAATAAACCTATACTACAATGGTCTTCCTACATGGACAACTGTTGAAGCAGACCTAGATACTCAAAAGTCTATCGACATACATAAATTAAAATTAGAAGTAAAGAAAATTAGCGTACCTATATCAACCAAGCCAGATACAAGCACTGCTCCTAAACTAGGATTTCTTGGTATGGTAGAGCTATCGGCAAGATATGTTATTGATGTAAGCGATAGAGTAGAGTCATTTAATATATCAGCAAACTCGTCTGACAAGGTTGACGGCCTAGTCCCAGTCGGAGACGTAACAGCAAACTCAATGAGAATGTCAATAAACGCATACGATAAAGCTTATGAAAATTATGACAAAGTAAATTCATTTAATAAAAACAAAATTAATTTATACAAAAACGTTATTGCTAGGCCATATGTAAGAGTAGATATGGAAATTGTCAAGCTTGGAACATTTTATATAGACTCCTACAGTGCTGATGAGTTTGGCCTAGTTGACATAATGTTATTAGATGGAGCTAAAGAGCTGCAGTATATTAAGCCACCAGATATAGTTACATCAGACATGTCTTCCGTTGCAATAATTAGAAGGCTCTTAGATTCTGTTGGTTTTACAAATTATAATTTTAATTTATCTGATAGCGATAGCTCTACAATAACACCTTTCCACTGGTACACAGATAAAGAAAAAACAGTTTGGCAACATATACAAGATTTGTGTAAAGACACACAAACAATAGCAATTTTTGATCACAACGACATGCTGCAGTTTTATCCTAGAGATAAAATATTTTCAAAAGACAACCCAATACAAGCGTCTTTTAGATACTCTACAAAATATTCTGGAGCGGTTGCCAACTTAGCAAACATATCTTCTTTGTCTATTGAGAATGTCCCTTCGGTAAAAGCAATTAAAGTTTTGTATAGCCCGCAACTAAGCTCATCTTATTTAGTAAATGCGGATAACCTTTACACTTCCCCAGTAGTAACATTAGGAGCAGCAGCTTTAACAGAAGATCTTCTGCCAGTTGCTCCAGCATGGAATGTCGATAAGCCAGAGCTACATGCCCCTAAAGGAGTAATTAAATTACAGCCAGTTGTTATATCGGGATACGAAAAACAATTTTATTCATTTACTGGATACTTAGTTGTAGAAAAAGAAATCATTGAATACGATGCAATTTTGTATGAATTTATTCCACTAAATTCGGAGGCAGGGCTTGAAGAGTCTAATTCAAAATGGATAGAATCTGAAACTGATATTCAGAAATATCAGGGTCTAGCCAAGCCAAACACATTTAAGCCCACTGGCATATATAGAATAAAATCTAGAAACGTTTTTGAGGTAGTAAAACCAACAGACACAGATTCTTTAACCCATAAAGTAAATATAGATAGTCTTGCAAATGAGTGGGAAGGCAGAACATGGACATCATCTGCGGGAACATTTGGCAATAAGGATAATTCTATTTTTACATTATCAGAAGTTGTAGTAAAGAAAGACGATAAGGGAAACATTATAAAGGATCCAAAGAACCTATTAAACTCTATACCAAGATCAATGATGACAATATTTGCACCCCTGCACACAGAAAAGTCAAATGAAGATCCATCAAAACCAAATGTAATTATACCAAATGAATTATACTCAATAGTTACACAAGAGGCAGATTTTTTAGGAACAGTAACCGCAGATAGCAATGACAGCTTTGCAATAGGCACTAATATGTATTTCCCATTACTAGTAGACGATGTGTCTCAAAAGGCAACAGGAAATCAAAAAACTATATCTGGAATTGCCTTTTCTTTAAGTGCCGATAATAAAAGCGGATACATGCTAACAATAGGTACCTCTCAAAATGCCACGGTAGATAAAAATTATAGGGATGTTAATTTTTATAAAATAGTAGCTGGTAAACCTGTTAAAATGACAACATCACAAAAAGAAACAGATGGAACAATTATAACAAATATTAATGGAGGAGAGCTTTATAGAGTTGATATAAAAGCAAACTGGTCAAAGCCAACAGGTGCAACAAAAAAAGCACTGGCTCTTAAAATATCAATTAACAATGCGGTGGTTGCCGTAATTGATACAGACCCATTAACAATAACAGAAAAGATTGGATTGCTGTCTCTTCAAGGAATATCAGCATTTGATTATGTATATACAACATCAATTGCAAAAGAAGAATTTCTTTCAAAAGATGAGTATAACTTGTACAAAGGATTCCTTGGTGGAAGCTCCTCTGTAATAAAAACTTTTGGAGACTTTATATTTAATAAAGGCGAAACGGTATCTACTGTGTCTTGGCTAAAAGAATTTGGCCCAGTGGCAAGAGAGCTAAGAAGAATTAAAGCAAGATATACAACCCCAGGATTTCCAAGATACACACAGCTAGTAAACAATGACGATGTGACTGTTGTGGGAACAGCCCTTGATCCATTTACCATGGACACATTTGTGTTAAACAATACTGGTGCATTTACATCACTAGCCAACGGAGAAGAAAAACAATTTATTGTAGTTGGAGACTTCATAACACCTTCTGATCAATTTGAATATATAAGCCCCGACCTGACGGATGAAGATAAAAAAGAACAAGTTGCATTTAATTCTACTTGGATCCAAAGAGAAGATGAGGCAAAGTCTCTTGCAAAATGGATGACGGATCAGTGGTCAAAACAACAAAAGGTTTTAACCATCCAGTCTTTTATTAATCCACTTCTGCAAATAGGAGATGTGATTCAAATATCTTATCCAGAGAACAAGATATATTCTACAGAGGACACTGGCATCCCTACAGGATACTCGGCTAGCAAATTTGTTATATTGTCCCTAGACAACACTTATGACTCCGCTTCCCCTCCAACTACAAGCATAGTCTGCAGATCGATTTATACTGGATGAAATGGTAGAATGTAAATATGACTAATAGACAGCCCCCTTCCTCAAATGCAAAGCCTCAAAAGCTTTTCCTTTTTCCAGGCGACCCGCTAATTCAAACCCTAAAGCCAGACTACTATGTAATAGTATCCCCCTACTCTTTGCAGCAAGGCGTTGTATCTGGGGATAACGGTGAGGAGGAGCCACCTGGTCCACCACCAGTAGAATTAGGTCCTCCAAACCTTGAAGACATTACTTTGGTGAGCAAAAAACTTATTACAGATAAAAATAAGAATCAATATATTGAGTTTGTTTTTAACATTAAAAATCACGTAGGAGATCAAGTTGTGGGGGTAAATGCATATGGAAAGTAAAATTTTTGGAGAGTATATTTTTTATGAAGATGGAAAAGAAATTGCAAGATCTAAAAATATTTTAACTAAGTTTGGGAAAAGATATATAACTCAGTACTTGGCTGGTCAATCGCCAACTTCATCTAAAGACATTGCTTTGGGCATAGGCTCTATCCCAGCCACAGTAAATGACACACAGTTAAATTTTGAATTTTATAGGTCGGAAGTAAATATTGCAAGTGTTGACATACAAACAAACCAAACAACTGGGCAAAGTTCATATGGCGTTGTATATAAAACAACCATACCAGTAGATGTTTCTGGAATAATAAATGAGGTGGGCCTATTTCCAAGCATAACTCTTGGAACAACCGACTTTGGAAGCAGAGCTATATCTTCTTTTGAAGACAATCAGTCCTGGATAGATTCCTTTGGAGACTATCCAAGCCTAGTAACCGTATCTTCTCCAAAAATAGGTTCATACTATATGTCAATTGGCGCAGCATCATCACAATCAAAAAATTATTTTTATGATTTTAACTTAGATATATCTGGTTATAGCGCAAACGATAGCATGACATTGGCTTACCATCAAAGTGATTTAAACTTAGACTATGTATTTCTTAGAACCTACGACTCAAATAATAACTATTATGAAATAAGGTACCCAGCAGAAAATACTATAGGGTACAAAGTAAAGTCTTTAAATCTGAGCAGCCTATATAGTAGCGGGTTCACATCAGGCATCCCTGATAAAAGATCTATTGTAAAAATATCTGTAGGGGTTAAGGCAAAAAGCTCTGGCGCAACAACTGTTTTATTTGATGGCCTTAGAATAAATGACGAAGACACATTTAGAGTTCACTATGGCATGATAAGCAGATCTGTTCTTACTAATGTGATTACAAAATCTCTTGGAAAACAAATGGACATAGAGTATAGATTAGGATTATCATTTTAAATGAAACCATATGATATTGACGGTGGTGGAGGCATACCAGCAGATCTAGAGATAGACCCAGCTGCTGCAGCAGCCTCTGCTGCTTCAACATCAGCAAACTCATATACAAAGATTGTAAAGATGGTCCCTGTTGTTGGAAAGACATATAAGTTTTGGTTTACATACCTATATGAAGACCCAGAAACCAAGCAGGTAACCGAAAGCGCAAACTCTCCTATCTTTTCAACTACATTTACAATCCCTAATGAAACTCTACCAGTAACAGATTTAGTTTTAACTTCTGGAATTAAATCATATGGAGTAAAGTTTAATGTAAATCCAGCAAGCGTACAAACAGATATCTTAATATTTGAAAGTCTTACTGGATCGTTTACTGGTGAAGAGTACATAGTTTATACTGGAACTTCAACAAATATAACTGTGCAGGTAGATAGCTTTGCCCCAAGATGGGTAAAGGTTACAGTAAGAGATAATTGGTTAGATGCAAATAGATCTTCTGTTACTGCGGGCCCAGTCAATATTTTAGCAAATGACCCAGACACGTCAACTCCCCCTATACCTCCTGCAGGTGCAAAAGGTCTTGGCTCATTAGATCCGCAAGACAAAAGCGGTTTTAGCGGACAGCTTGATGTTTCGTGGACAGCAAACACTGATCCAAATACAGGCGGGTACGTTATAAGATGGAGTACTGATAACCCAGCGTCAGTAGCTAACCCACTTTGGGAATATGGTCAAGTTGAAGGTAGAGCAACAACAAAGTTTACTGTTACTGGATTGTTACCAAATACTTTATACTACTATCAAGTAACAGCAAAAAGTCCATACAATGCATTGTCATGGGCACTTGCTGTAACTGATACTTTTGGTCCCATATATGACCCAGATGCCCCAGCAGATGTTTGGGCACAGCTTAGGTCTATATTATCTATTGGCGGTAAGACTGCAGACTTATTTAAAATAGGAACTGGTATCGCACAAAAAATTAACTTTTCTACTACAACAACAGAAGACCAAAGATCTGGAACTTATAGCGGAATTATTTTAAATAAATCTACAACAAATTTTGGTCACAACTATTGGTTAAATACAGGACAGTTTAGAGTAGGAACATCTTCAGCATTTTTATATTGGGACGGCTTTGATGTATACACAACAGGAAAAATAAATGCAACTGGCGGATCATTTACGGGGGATGTTAGACTAAATGGTGGAACTTTATTTACTGGTCCAACCCCTTTATCTGGCGCAAGAGTTAGATTTGATAGTGCAGGTTTGTTTGGATATAACTCAACAAGCACAAGTAATGCAACGGGACAAACTTTTGCACTAACAGCAGCAGACGGGAAAATTGATGCACGTCTAGGGTTTATTGGCGGATGGACAATTGAAGGTACTTCTCAAACCG